>Ga0209656_10000764_pt1 | contig 20803 bp, 15 predicted proteins | sample BogFormECP12_OM2_FD_188239 | JGI IMG/M metagenome (GOLD analysis project Ga0209656, IMG submission 188239) | Bog forest soil microbial communities from Calvert Island, British Columbia, Canada - ECP12_OM2 (SPAdes) (version 2) | ecosystem: Environmental > Aquatic > Freshwater > Wetlands > Bog ... | reverse complement strand
CGGAGATGGTCAGGCAAGAGCCGGTCCCAACCAACGGAAACGTAGATCCCGCGGTCGTGATGGATTGCAATATCGAAAAACTGTACTACGGTTCCTTTAAGGCGGTTCGCGACACGAAGATTCTCTTCCAGAAGAACGCGATCACGGCCTTCATCGGACCATCGGGCTGTGGGAAGAGCACAGTGCTCCGCTGCCTGAACCGGATGAACGACCTGGTCCGGGGCTTTCGGCTTGAAGGCAACGTCCAGTTCCGCGGGCAGGACATTTATGGGCGCAAAATCGATCCCGTGGCCGTGCGCCGCTATATCGGCATGGTGTTCCAGCAGCCGAACCCATTCGCCACCAGCGTTTATAATAACGTCGCCTTCGGGCTGCGCTTGAACGACTTCAAAGGCGACAAGGCGGCAAAGGTGGAGGAAGCTCTGAAGTCGGCGGCGCTATGGGATGAGGTGAAGGACAAGCTGAACGAGAGCGCGCTCGCGCTCTCGGGCGGCCAGCAGCAAAGGCTCTGCATCGCGAGGGCCATTGCGACCGAGCCCGAAGTTCTGTTGCTTGACGAACCTTGTTCCGCGCTCGACCCAGTGGCTACACGCAGCATCGAGGAACTCATGAAGCAACTGAAGGCCCGCTTCACCATCGCCATTGTGACTCACAATCTCCAGCAGGCCCAGCGCGTGTCCGACAAGACGGGCTTCTTGTATGTCGATACCTCGGAAGGCAGCCGCACGGGCTACCTGGTGGAGTTCGGCGACTCCAACCAGATATTCCACGACCCCAAGGAAAAAGAAACTCAGCAATACATCAAGGGAGAGTTCAGCTAACTCGGGAGCGCGCGGAAGCCTGAGTGATGCCTTCCAGTATCCGGTTCAGATCAAACTCGGAAGAGAGTCCACATGTTCGTACCAGAGCGGAACGACCCACCGACCTACGGCCGTCTGCCCACGGAAATCGAGGGCTTTGAATCCCTGGCTGAACTTGCGCTGAACTTGCGCTGGTCGTGGAACCATCGCGCCGACCAGGTGTGGCGGCAGATCGATCCTATCCAGTGGAAGCACACACAGAACGCCTGGGTCATTCTGCAAACTGCCCCGCGGGACAAACTCGCGCAGCTGCTGGCCGATCCGGCATTCCGCAAGAATGTCAATGACTTGCTGAGCGACGAGCGTCACGCGGCGGAGGCGCCGGGATGGTTCCAACAACATCATGTTCAGGATCCCTTGAGCTGCGTCGCGTATTTCAGCCTCGAATTCATGTTGAGCGAAGCGCTGCCGATTTACTCAGGCGGGCTCGGCAACGTGGCTGGAGATCAGCTCAAGAGCGCCAGCGACCTGGGTGTGCCGGTGGCAGCGGTGGGGCTGCTCTACCAGCAAGGTTATTTTCGGCAGGTGATCGACAAGGAGGGCGCGCAAGAGGCTCTCTTCCCCTATAACGACCCTGGACAGTTGCCGGTCACGCCGGTGCGCCGCGAAAACGGCGAGTGGTTGCGGTTGGAGATTCCCTTGCACGGTTACACGACCTGGCTGCGCGCCTGGCAGGTCCAGGTCGGCCGGTTGAAGCTTTACCTGCTGGACAGCAACGACCCGGCCAACTCCCCCGAGGATCGTGCCATTACCAGCGAGCTGTATGGGGGCGACGCGGAGTTGCGCCTCAGGCAGGAGATGATTCTCGGGATCGGCGGTTGGAGGCTGCTCGCCGAGCTTGGCATCCATCCGGAGGTTTGTCACCTCAATGAAGGTCATGCGGCCTTCGCGGTGTTGGAACGCGCCCGCAGTTTCATGCTTGAGGCCGGGCAGCCCTTCGACGTGGCGCTGGCCGTCACGCGCGTGGGGAACCTGTTCACCACCCACACGGCTGTAGCCGCCGGCTTCGATCGCTTCCCGCCGCCTCTGATCGAACAATACCTCGGCCGCTATGCCGAGCACGAACTCGGCATCAATCTCCACAATTTGCTGGCTCTGGGCCGCCAGAATCCGAGCGACCCGTCGGAGAGTTTCAACATGGCCTATCTGGCCATTCGCGGCAGCGGCGCGGTGAATGGCGTGAGCCAATTGCATGGGCAGGTCAGCCGGGATCTATTTGCGCCCCTGTTCCCCCGGTGGCCATTGGACGAAGTGCCCATCGGCCATGTGACCAATGGAGTCCATGTGTCCACCTGGGATTCTTATCCGGCCAACGATCTCTGGACCAAGGCATGTGGAGAACATCGCTGGCTGGGAACGACGGAAACCCTGGAGCAGAAAATTCGCGGTGTCTCCGACGAGAGCCTCTGGCAAGTCCGCACAGTCGCCCGGGAGTCCCTGGTTGCGTACGCTCGGGAACGATTATCCAGGCAACTGGCCGTCTCCGGCGCATCGCTCGAAGATGTTGACGGCGCTAAACAGCTTTTCGATCCCAAGGTATTGACGCTGGGCTTTGCGCGGCGCTTCGCGACTTACAAGAGACCTAACTTGCTGTTGCGTGACACGGAGCGGCTGCTTCGCCTGTTAACCAATCCCGAGCGGCCGGTGCAACTCATCCTTGCCGGCAAGGCCCATCCGGCGGATCACGAAGGGCAGGCCTTGATTCAGGAGTGGATACGCTTCATCCGAGGGACTGAGGCGCGGAACCATGTAATCTTTCTCAGCGACTATGACATGCGCATGTCTGAACACCTGGTACACGGGATAGATGTCTGGCTAAACACACCGCGGCGGCCGTGGGAGGCATGTGGAACCAGCGGCATGAAGGTGCTTGTCAACGGCGGGCTCAATTATTCGGAATTGGATGGCTGGTGGGCCGAAGCTTTTGCTCCGGATGTGGGCTGGGCGCTCGGCGACGGCCTGGAACATGGCGCTGATCCAGGACTGGATCACAGCGAAGCGGAGATGCTTTATGACACGCTCGAACGGCAAGTTGTCCCGGAGTTCTATACCCGAGGCGAGAGCGGTATTCCCACCGCCTGGGTTGCGCGGATCCGCGAGAGCATGGCGCGATTGACTCCGCGATTCTCCGCCCACCGCGCGGTGCGCGAATACACTGAGCAACACTACCTCCGGGCTGCCGCAGCCTACCGTTTGCGCACCGCGGACAAAGGCGCAATCGGCAGGCGGATTGTCGATTGGCAGCATAGCCTGGAACAGAAATGGGCCTCGCTGCACTTTGGCGAAGTGAAAGTTGAAACCCGTGGCGACAACCACGCATTCGAAGTTCAGATTTGGCTCAACGACCTCGATCCCGAGACCGTGCGGCTAGAGCTTTATGCCGACGGCGTCACGGGGAGCGCTCCCATCCGGCAGGAGATGAAGCGCAGGGACGAACCGGGGGGGACGCCGGGTAGCCACGTCTACAGCGCAGCTGTTTCCGCGGCCCGGCCCGCGGCGGACTACAACGCGCGAGCGCTACCTTACTTCGAAGGCGTTGCCGTCCCACTGGAAGAAGGACGCATCCTCTGGCAGAGTTGATGCGGCCACCCGTCGCTCAAGAAGGTTTGGGGCCAGCTTGGCCCGGGCGGACGTCACTCAGAGCCGGTACAGACGAGCGAACGTCGATGATTATTTTCTCCAGCTCCTCCCACCCATTCGGCTAGATGCCACAGCAATGATTTACAACACGATCAATTCTGACCAGCTTTTCCAAGACCTAAAGTTTGATACTGGCCATTCGCAAGGTTCTGATGCCGGAGGGAGCCTTGTGAATAAAGTTGGTTTTGTGGGCGCTCTGGATGCAAAGAGGGTTCGATGAATCTACATCTGATGGATCCGAAGCTGATTGTGCTCGCCGTAGTGGTGATTCTGATCATCGCCGTGCTTGCTTGGCTCTATGTGCGAAAACGCAGGAGTAGTACGACTGCAGACCTGCGTCACAAGTTTGGACCCGAGTACGATCGGGCGGTGCTGAAGCATGGGTCAGAAAGAAAAGCACAATCGAAATTAGAGGATCGCGAGAAGCGGGTGGAAAAGCTCAACATCCGCGATCTTGATCCGGTGGAACACGACCGTTTTTTGAAACACTGGGAGTCCGTGCAGTCTCGTTTTATTGATTCCCCAAAGGGGGCAGTCGCAGAAGCCGACGACCTGGTGTCCTCTCTAATGAAAGTTCGCGGCTATCCCGTATCCGATTTCAATCAACGCGCGGCCGATATTTCTGTCGACCATCCCCGAGTAGTGGAGAACTACCGGTCCGCGCATGAGATTGCGCTGCGTGTTGGGAAAGCCGAAACAACTACGGAAGAGCTTAGAACGGCGATGATCCATTACCGCTGGCTAATTGAGGAACTGATGCAGGTACCAATGAATGTGGAAAGGAAAGAGGTGGCGTAAATGGCTGAACTACTGAAGACAAAAGAAGAGGAGCTTACCACGGCCGACCTGGCCAGCTACGGCATTGCACAAAAGCAGGCCGACGGACCCAAACTGGTGAAAGTCCAAGAGACGGAAACTCTGGACCGAGCGGCTGCGGTCTCAAAGCCCGTGCCCTTGTTTTCTGAATCGGAGATGGGGGATTTCCGATCGCAGTGGAGCACGGTACAAACTGGTTTCGTGGACGAACCACGCCGAACGGTCGAAGAAGCGGACAAGCTGGTAGCTGCGGTGATGCAGCGACTCGCGGAAGGTTTCGCCAACGAGCGATCGGGCCTGGAAAAACAGTGGGACAGCGGTGACAACGTGTCTACCGAGGACCTGCGGCTTGCCCTGCAGCGCTATCGTTCTTTCTTTGACAGATTGCTGAAATTGTAAGAGCGAAGCCGCGTTCTGGCGTTGTGTACTTTTTTGAACAGACTGCTCAACCTCGACGCGGCATACTTTTCATGAGACTTGGAATTTGGAGGACTTGAACAATGAGTCTAGAAACGATTCTGATTATCGTACTGGTTGTGTTCCTGCTTGGTGGAGGCGGTTGGTACTGGGGGCGCGGTCGCGGTTAACCAGGCCTCTTCCGGAACGGAATAGCCTTTCTGGCGGGGAGACCTGCCATGCAAATAGCAACTCCGCCATTGTCACTGACTGGCTCGAAACCGAGTCCCATTTTATTCACAGGATGGGAATTATGTCAGCGCGGCGAATGGATGGTGCCGCGCTCTGAAATAGCCAAAGATTCAACGATAAGGAGAAAACAGATGAAGCCGAGTACGACGGATGAGATTAAAGGCGCTGTTCATGAAGTGAAGGGAAAAGTCAAAGAGACGGCCGGCAAAGTCACGAATAATCCTAACTTACAGGCCGAAGGCAACGCCGAAAAAAATACCGGCAAAGTTCAGAAAAAGGTCGGACAGATCGAAAAAGTGTTCGAGAAGTAAATCAGGCGGCCCTATTCCGAACGTGTTGCACTGCCGGGTCTCTGCAGAACTGAGCGGAGACCGGCGGCACACCAGTCCGTCTGAAGAGGATCAACGTCAGACTAGCGCCCGAAGTTCGTCTATCGGGGTCGGGGCACATATTTCAAACGCCTCTAACCCAATCGACTTCGGCGCGGAACCCGTTTTCCTAAATCCGTCTCTAACCAAAGTGGCGCATCGACGCGTCGCAACCCGCATGTCTAGGTTGGGAATATGAGCCCGGCTGCGGAACCAAGTCAGGTAAGCATATCGGAGACGGCCCCGACGTCTTCGACCTCATCGTCCGACAAGCTGCTCAGCAGAATCACGATTCTGCTCCTCATATTAGTCGCGGGCTTGCTGACGGTGTTTGGGTACTATGCGAGCTCGATTTGCATCACGGTCGTCCTGGCGGGATTTCTTGCGATCCTGTTTGACCCCCTGGTAGTGAAACTCGAAAGACTGCATATTCCGCGGAGTCTGGCCGCGGCGAGTATTGTACTCGCCGGCATAGGGTTGATCGGCCTGCTGGGTTACGCGCTCTACGGAAGAGCGATGAGCTTTGCAGAAGAGCTTCCAGTTTACGCTTCGACGATTCAGCAAACTATTGCGCCCATTACCCGGAAGATCCAAAACTTTCAACAAAGTGCGGGCAACCTTACGAATGACGTGCATCCCATAAAGAAAGTTCCCGAGGTTCGGCTACAGGAATCGTCGACCTGGCCTGACTATCTGGTGCGCGGAGTGGGATCTGTGTGGGGAGCGCTGATTATTGCCGGCGTGGTTCCATTTCTGACGTTTTTCATGCTCTGCACCAAGGACCAAATGGCCATCCGAACCAACGGCCTGTTTAGCTCTAGGATAGACGCGGCTCGATTCATTGCGAACCTGAACCAGATGATTCATGGATTCGTAACTGGGAACCTTATCGTCGGCTCCGTGATGGCCTTAGCCACTACGCTGGTCTTGTGGGGGCTTGGCGTGAAAGGCGCCATACCTCTCGGAATCGCCAGCGGACTCTTGAATCTGCTGCCGTTCCTCGGACTGATCGCTGCGCTTGCTCTTCCTCTTGCGGCGGCCCTCCTTCAATTCAACACACCGGGCCCATATATTGTCATCACCCTGACGATCCTCTTCCTGCATGTCGTGTCCGCGAATCTCCTGATTCCGAAGTTTATTGCCAATCGCGTGAGTATCGGGCCGGTGGCGGCAACGGTTGGGATTCTCTTCTGGGGCTGGTTGTGGGGTGTGATGGGCTTGCTGCTCGCCGTACCGCTCACAGCATTCATCAAGCTGGTCGCGGATTTGCATCCGTCCTTATGTCACTTGTCCAACATGCTGGCGCTGACGCCGCGTCCTATTCCACGTTGGGTGCGATATGGCGAAACGGCTTTGGAACGGACGATTCCTTACCTGCGCCCGCGCGCGGAAAAAGTTCCTACCCGGCACCAACCCTAGGCGAGGACTGTACAGCCCTGGTATAGAACGGCGCGGACGTCGCGAACCCGAGGAGGATGTCCAGAGTCTGGTCACCGTCCAGTTGATCGGTTGCTGTCCTCAACGGATTCGCGCGGCCACTCGGCGGGCGCTGATTGCGAACCGCCGCCGGCCCGCCATTTCAGTCGCCCGCACGGCTGATCGACCCACTACTTCTGCATGCTGTCAGTCTTTTTGCGCTCACTTCGCCATCTTGAGCGACATGACGTGGACTTCGTTCTTGTCCGCATTACATTGTGCCGTCAAGGTGACGTGGTGCCCTTCGTGTCCTTTTACTGCTTCCGGGTTGTTGATGGTCCAGCTCTTGCTGTCCGTGTCGCCCACAAACATCTTGCCGTCATCGCTAACTTTGCCTGTGACGTGAACCGCTTTCATGGACGCATCACCCTTCATGTTGTCGTTGTGCATGTTGTCCTGGGCCGAAGCCACTCCGAAGGTTAGCAGGGCCAGGGCGAAACAAATTGTCATCAGCATTTTCATGTTGTTCTCCTTAGATACGCCAACCCGGTCGACACGAACCACCTGCCCCCGAGGGGCTTTCCGTGTTTCAAGCGCCGCGCTGAGCAAGTGGAATGCTAGTATCCCTGCCGTCGAATGAACTGTACAGAATTGCTCACTCCTTCACTTTGTTTTGAGAAGCTACCCAGTCGAATCAGCGTGTTCGTAGCCGCGGAGCTTTGCCAACACCTTTATCCCCTAGAAGACGGGATTGTTTCCGGGGCTCTGCGACTCGCCGCGACCCGTGAGTGCGCGATATTGACCAGCTTTTGAAGTCCCTACGTTCCATGATCAGAATTGTAAGGAACTGAACGGCGCCGATAGCGATGCAGATCTACGAGCGGTTCCTCCGGTTCATCTCACTGGAACAAGGAACAATGGCGGCATGAACGACTGGATCAAAACGTGTCGCGCACGGCCATCGGTTATGCGACTAAGACACAGCCCCGTGCCTCTTGCACTGGCGATCATCCTGCTGAGCATACCCGCACGTCCTCAGTCCATCCCCAAGAGCCAAGTGTCGTCCAACGATCTGGCACGACGGGTGATCGCGAATGAACTAACTTTCCAAGACGACCACACCAACTGGATGTACCGACTAGAAAAAGAACAGGCTGGAAAGAGACGGGTCGAGGAGATTATTGAGACAAAAGTAGGTTCTCTCAGTCGACTCTTGTCCATTGACGACCGACCCCTTAGCGCGAAACAGCAGGAGGAAGAGAACAAGCGTGTTCAGGAGTTAATGACGAGTCGAAGTGCGAAACGAAAGCTGCAGCGGGAATTGGAGGCTGCGACCCTGCAGGGCAGAAGGCTGTTCAAGATGCTGCCTGATGCATTCGTATTCAACTACGCAGGTGATGACGGGAACCTGGTAAAGCTGAGCTTTAGACCAAACCCGAATTTCCACCCGCCTTCCATGGAGTCCCGCGTGTTCCACGACATGGAAGGCGAGATGTGGGTGGATCGCAAACAGGAGCGACTGGCTGCGTTTAGTGGTCATCTCACACGGGACGCGAAATTCGGCCTCGGCCTGCTAGGACACCTGGACAAGGGAGGCCATTTTGAGGTCAGGCAGGCAGAAGTTGTCCCAGGCCATTGGGACCTGACTAACATGAATGTGGAGATCACAGGGAAAGCTCTCTTGTTCGCGACCATCGGAATGCGGAAGAAGGAAACCCATGGGGATTACCACCAGGTTCCCGATGATCTGACGCTCTCGAAGGCCGCGGACATACTCAACAGAAAGCTGGTTGTAGCGGATCGCCACTAAGGGGCACACTTCTCCATGAAGCCCTCGCTGATTTCTGAACGCGTCACGCGGCGCTGACGCGCCGCCCTTCCAGGTGACCGGCACGTGAAGGAAGGTTCCTCTCACTTTCCTTTCATTGGACTTTGGATCAGCGTAGATAAAATGTTGGCTCCATCCAGAGAAACAGTAAAAATCTGAACTTCACTGCCTTATACCCTCCGCCGATCTTCTGACACTGTTCGTCTTCGATAGTCCAACCCTCTGAACGCGTCAAACGGAGACGTGGTGCTACATTTGGGATGTTACATTTTGCAGATTGGTTAAGACTGTTCAAGACTGCTCGGTATGAACACGATGCTGGAACCCCAGACCTGTTCCAAATTGACCTGTAATCCATTTGCACTCGTGACATCGTGCAGGTATGCATAAGGACGAGTCGAAGCAAGAATCCAACCAAGCAATACTGGCTCGCGTCAAAAAGGAAATGGATGAGCCGCGCATCGCCGAATCCGCGCGGGAAGAAGACAGTCAACCAGACCACGCGGCAGGAGCTGGAAAAGCTGCCGTAGTCGAACCTAGGAACGAGTCCGGGGCCGCTTGCGCAGGGAGGTCCCGAGGGAGAAAAATAATGGCAAAGCTGACCAAGCCAGCTCGTGATCGGATATACGCAACCAAGTTCGCGTTCCCGAAGCAACGCAAGGAGCCTCTGGAAAATGCCTCTCACGTACGCAACGCGGTTGCGCGTTTCAACCAGGTGAAGGGCGTTACGGAAGCGGAACGTCGCGCGGCGTGGAAGCGGATACAGTCTGCCGCAAAGCGATACGCAGTGGAACTTGAAGAGTCGGCTTGAGCTGCGTCACGAGCTTGTGCAGGTCCTCGGCGAAGGTGTCGTAGTTAGGACTACAAGCCGATTCATGAACGTCTGACCCGCCGAACAGCAATGATTCCCTCAAGCACGGACCCATGGTGGATGTCGGGCAAGCGTGAGGGTTCGAGCGCGCCTGGCGGTTCCGGGCGGACCGTCAAATGGAGCTCCTGATAAGCGGGCCGGCCGCCTCCGGTCGGGCACTAGATCCAGTGTCTGCGTAGCAGCCATACTTTAATGATCTGCGTCAGGCCCATGTAGCTGAGCAGCGTGAGCATAAGAATTGGCCAGTACAGCCGCGGCAGGTGCGTGAAGCCCAACGCAGAGGCCAAAGGGGAATACGGCAGCCACACGCCCAGAGCCATGATTGCTACTGTTGTGGCGGTTAGCGCCCAACTCGCACGGCTCTGCAGGAAGGGAATTTTATTGGTACGAATGACGTGGATGATGAGCGTCTGCGTCATCAAAGACTCGACGAACCATCCGGTCTGAAATAGCGACGCTCGGGATGGATCCCAGCAGCGGAAGATCCAGAGCATGACGAAGAAGGTCGTATAGTCAAAAATCGAACTGATAGGGCCAATGAAGAGAATGAATCGCTTGATTTCACCGAGGTTCCAGGGCCGCGGCCGGGTGACTTGCTCCTCGTCCACGGCGTCCGCTGGAATCGGCACCTGGGAGAAGTCATACAGGAGGTTGTTCGTCAACACCTGAATCGGAGCCATGGGCAGGAAGGGGAGAAAGGCGCTCGCCCCCAGAACGCTGAACATGTTCCCGAAGTTGGAACTCGCACCCATCCGGATGTACTTTACGATATTCGCGAAGACCTTCCGGCCTTCAATTACGCCTCCTTCGAGTACCATCAGGTCCTTCTCCAGCAAGATCAGGTCGGCTGACTCCTTGGCGATGTCCGTCGCGGTGTCGACCGAGATGCCGACGTCCGCCGCTCGCAAGGCGGGAGCGTCGTTGATTCCATCGCCCATGAATCCGACCACGTGCCCCTTGCTCCGCAGCACGCGAATGACTCGCTCTTTGTCCGCGGGAGAGAGCCGGGCAAACAACGTCGCCTTTTCCGCAGGCCCGGCCAGTTCGGCATCGGACATTTTCTGCACGTCGTCGCCCAGCAGCATGGGATCGGCCTGAAGGCCAACGTCCTTGCAGATCTTGCGGCTGATGAGCTGGTTATCCCCGGTGAGGATTTTTACGGCTACGCCATGCTTGGCGAGAGCCGCAAGGGCAGGGCCGGCGGTGTTCTTGGGGGGGTCCAGGAACGCGACGTATCCTCTCAACACGAGGTCGCTCTCATCTTCCTTCGCGCAGATTTGCTTTCCGGGGATTTCCTTTGAGGCCACTGCCAGCACGCGGAACCCGTCGTTGCTGAGGCTGTCGTACTCTGCTTTCAGCCCAACCATCCGATCGGTTTCCATCGGCGACAACTTGCCATCGAGTTCAAAATGCGAGCAGCGGTGAAATACGTCCTCCGGAGCCCCCTTGGTCAACAGGATCGCCTTACCTTCCGGGTCCGCTACCAGGACCGACATCATGCGTCGCGTGAAGTCGAACGGGAGCTCATCTAACAGTTACCCTTCAAATTTGCGCTTGGATTCGTAAGCAGGCTGTTTAGCCCTCCATCGGAGAGCACAGCTTCGATCATGTTCTGTTCCGTTTTCGTAACAGGATCGAAGATTCTAGGATTCCACAGGTGCCGGCCTGTATCGTCCGCGCCATCGTACGGTGAGATTGGTCGGTAGGGGGGCCGGGCTTCTTTATCTCGCCTTTTCTTCCTCCTGTGACTGTGAATGTTTCGGGCTGCAAATGGCTCGCGCCGCTAGTGTGAAGGTGCCGACTGCTCCTGCTCGGAGGAGCTTTGCGTCGGCGTTGTCACCATCATAAGGAGGAGTTGCATGCTCCGATCTTTTGCTATTACGGTAGTTTCAATCGCTCTTGCCTGTTGTGTTGCGTCCGCACAAAGCGCGCCTGCCAGCAATGCCCAAGCTCTCTCCTACGCCGCGCAGTCGATTGCCGCGATGGTTGGGGGCGTCAGCATTAGCGATGTGACCCTGACCGGCACCGTGACTTGGAGCGGTTCGCACACCGGCACGGCCACCCTTCGCGCACTCGGCACGGGTGAGAGCAGGATGGACCTTGCGTTAACCGCCGGAACCCGTACGGAGATTCGCGATGCTCAGACAGGAGCGCAACTGGGCCAGTGGTTTTCCCCGAACAATACGTCGGGCAATTACGCCTTTCAGAATTGTTGGACGGACGCGGTTTGGTTTTTCCCGGTCCTCGGTTCCTTAGCGGCGGGTCCGAACGTAGTGCTTTCCTACATTGGCCCAACGACGTGGAACGGGGAAAGGGTGCAGCACATCCAGTCTTATGTGTTCCAAGCCAATTCGTCTGGATTGACTCCCAGTCCGCAACAGCTCAGCACGATGGACTTCTACCTCGATACAACCACGTTGCTTCCCACAGCGGTGACGTTCAATGCACATCCCGACAACAACCCAAATGCAGGCCTTCTGGTTGAAGTCGATTTTTCGAATTATCAGGCGATCAGCGGCATTGTGGTGCCGCTGCACATTCAGAAGTACCAGCAAGGGAATTTGATGGTGGATGTCGTGGTCACTGATGCATCGTTTAATACGGGCCTGCCTCTCTCACTCTTCACGGTCAACTAGGCGCTTCACGAACAAGCGGCATAGGAGAAAGATGAGTATGAAGCACTCTTCCAAGCTTTACTTGCTGATCGTGATTCTTTTGGCGAGTCTTGCGTCGGCTCAGGTGTCAACCGGCACACCTCCGTTTGGAACCTTCGGAGGCGGACCTTTCGACACGATCAATCTGGGAAACTTGGACGTTCACTTCTCAGTCCCCATTCTTCACAAGGCTGGGCGCGGGGTTCCGTTCTCTTATGACCTGAGCTACGACAGTTCGATTTGGTACCCGGCTACGGTCGAAGGAGTCGTGCAGTGGGCTCCAACAGCTGATTGGGGATGGACTTCCAATTCCGCTGCCGTTTTAGGCCGCATAACTTCGGCGACGACATCGAAGACAATTGTCGGCAAGTTCTGCGACGGCCAATTCGCCTCATCGACCACATATACGACGACATACGCATATCTCGACTCAAGAAGGGGATCGCATCCCTTTCCAGGAAGTACGCAAGAAACAGAGATTTCGGGGGCGTGCAGCAGTACCAGCTACGGTCCCGGCTTTAATGCGATGGCGACCGATGGCTCTGGATACAGTATCACGGTAACGGTGAATCACGTGTCTGGGGCCACTACATTCACAGTGGTAACGAGATCCGGAGTCACCGTATACAACGGTAATGGGACGGTCACTGACGCCAACGGCAACCAGTTATCTGCTAATAGTTCCACCGGTCAATTTTTCGACACACTGTCAAGCACGACTGCGGCGCTCACTCAGGCAGGCAGCGGAACTCCGGCGAGCCCCGTTACATATACCTATATCGGTCCTTCGGCCAACGCCACGTACACAATGAATTACCTGCAATATACAGTCCAAACCGCATTTGGGTTCGGTCCAAGTATCCAAGAATACGGCCCAATGAGCGTCCCGTTGGTGAGCAGCATCGGTTTGCCTGATGGCAGCAGCTACTCATTCAGTTACGAATCAGGACCCGGTTCATGCGTCCTTCAGCCAGGAACAACGAGCTGCGTGACGGGGCGAATACAGGAAATCACACTGAACACGGGAGGAACGATTTATTATTGCTACAGCGGTGGAACGCACAGCACCGGAATCTACAGCGACGGAAGCACTGCTGGACTCACGCGCGTGCTCAACTCGACCTCCTGTAGTTCGCCAGATTGGCAATATGCGCGACATCTGGTGAGCGGAACGCCCGGTCCTGGTTCGACTTGGACAACAACCGTCACCGATCCGGCTTCAAACCAAACGACTGTCAACTTTGCAGAAGACAGCACGACGACCGGCGCGAGCACCAATGCCACATACAACTTTTACGAAACAGAGCGGCAGGTATATCAGGGAAGCCAATCTTCCGGAACGATCCTTTCCACAACCGTTGACTGCTACAACGGCAGCACTTCTCCCAGTACCTGCGAAACTGCCACTGTTGGATCTCCGATCTCCCGTACCACTGTCTTTCGCTATCTGCCGAATTCAAGTGGTCTTCAGGCTGAGACGGACACGAAACTCAACGGAAATTACCTCACGAGCGAGGTCGATGAGTACGATTACGGCAAAGGAGCAGTCGGGGCCCTGATCCGCAAAACGATTACTCAGTACAATACAACACTCACAAACGGCATCGTTGATCGCCCGTCGAGCGTAACAATCGAAAACGCTAGTAATGTCGTCCAAGCGTACACATCTTACGGCTTCGATGAGACGACTCCGACACCCACAACCGGCACACCTCAGCATATCTCAATCACGGGTTCACGCGGGCTGCTCACCAGCGTCATGGCGGAGGTTAACGGAACTACGAATCTGTATCGCAAATACACCTATTACGATACCGGAACTTTGAGTACATCAACCGATGTCAGCACATCAAGCACGACGAACGGTGCGACGACCACCTACAACTATTCGTCCACGAGCAACGCGGATTGCGGCAATGCTTTCGTTACGTCGATCACTGAGCCGTTGGGCCTATCCCGCTCGATGACCTGGGACTGCAACGGCGGCGTGATGCTCTCGCTAAAGGACGAAAATAACAATACAAGCAGCACGGCTTATAGCGGATCAAACTACACTAACGACTTCTGGCGTCCCTACAGCACGACTGACGCAGCGGGCAACGTCACAGATTACTTTTACTATCTGAACTCCAGCAATCAGCCGTTCCAGACAGAGAGCAAGTCCGCCACGTTCAATAGCGGGAACTCCATCGTAGATATCCTAACGACCACTGATGGGTTCGGGCGCACGAGTTTTAGACAGACGAAGCAGGGGCCGAGCGCCTCAAATTACGACACCGTTGCAACCTGCTATGACACGTCGGGCCGCTTAAGTCTTACGACCTTGCCCTATAGCAGCGCGGCCATCGCCTCCGGAGCGACGTGTCCATCGTCCAGTTACGGAACTTCGTATACCTACGATGCTCTCAATCGGCAGATCAGCGTCTCCGACAGCGGTGGAGGGTCTACTGCTTACACTTATACCGAGAACGACGTGCTTCAGACGCTGACCTCGCCAACGCAGCAGAAGCAGTCGGAATATGATGGCCTCGGGCACTTGAAGTCGGTATGTGAGATCACTTCGGGAACGACGGCCTTCCCCGGTGGGAATTGCGCTCAGAACAGCCCACAAACTGGCTATTGGACGACCTACACTTATGATGTGCTCGGCGACCTGACGGGGGTGACGCAGAACGCGCAAGCGTCTTCCGGTCATCAGACACGCAGCTACGTGTTTGACATGCTGGGACGCCTCACGAAGGAAACAAATCCAGAGATGAACAACTCCGCCGTAAACTACACCTATGATTTGTTGTCGAGCGATGCTTCGTGCGGAACGTACACGTCGGCGGGGAACATGGTTAAGCGTTTGGATGCCGCTAGCAATGTGGCATGCTACGGCGGTTATGACGCGCTGCATCGAGTCGGTACGATCATCTATCCTTCCACAAGCACCCCAGCCAAGTATTTCGTTTATGATTCAGCAACTGTGAGCGGGACGAGCATGACGAATGCCAAGACTCGTCTGGCTGAAGCCTACACTTGCACCGGCACCTGCACCAGCAAGATCACTGATCTGGGCTTCAGCTATTGGCCGACCGGCCAGACGACGGACGTGTGGGAATTAACGCCACACTCCGGATCGAGCTACTATTACCACGTGACATCTGATCCCTGGCCCAACGGGGTGGCGAACACGCTGCAAAATCTCTCCGGTGTGCCCACGATCACATACTCAACAGATGGAGAAGGAAGGCTCGGGACAGCTTCGGCGAGCAGTGGACAGAATCCGCTAACAGCTATCACTTACGATGTTGCCAGCCATGTGACGGCTTTGACCTACGGCTCGTCCGACAGCGATGCGCTTCAGTTTGATCCCAAAACGGGACGTATGTCCCAGTACCAGTTCAGCGTAGGGAATTCCCCAAAGACGATTACCGGAGTGCTCACCTGGAACCCGAATTGGACGCTGGAAACACTTGCGATCACGGACCAGCTAAATTCCGCCAACACTCAAACCTGCAGCTACACTCACGATGGCCTGGGCCGGGCCGCTAGCGCAAATTGCGGCTCCAGCATCTGGAGTCAGACGTTCAGCTATGACCCGTTTGGAAACATCACAAAGACTGTGCCGAACGGGGCCACAGGCACGTCCTTCAGCGTGAATTACGATTACACAAACAACACCAATCGGATTACTTCCACCCCGTTCACCTACAACAACAACAACGGCGACCTCACGGCCGACAACAATCACGCGTATGCTTGGGACACTGAAAATCATTTGACGAGCATCGATGCGGGGACATCCAGCGGAATATGCATGACCTACGATGCCTTGGGACGCGCCGTTGAGAAGGATACCGGCTCGGCGTGCACCACGAGTCCAACGACTTCGACAGAAATCGTGTACGGTCCGTCGGGCGCGAAGCTGGCATTGATGAATGGATCTTCACTGGTCAAGGCGTTTGTTCCCCTGCCAGGCGGCGCTCAGGCGGTTTACAATTCATCCGGTTTGCAGTACTACCGCCATGCGGATTGGCTGGGGAGTTCCCGGCTGGCCACTCTCCCCACCCAAACCAACCCTGCGATCAACGAAGTCTACTTTGATGGTGCGTACGCTCCCTATGGGGAAAACTATGCACAGTACGGCACTCAGGACCTTTCCTTCACCGGCCAGAACCAGGATACGGAATCCAGTGGCGCTGGCGGCGTGGGTGGTCTGTACGACTTCCTGTATCGTTCGCACAGCCCGGTGCAGGGCCGTTGGCTTTCACCTGATCCTATGGGCTTGGCGGCCGTGAGCCCCTCCGATCCGCAGAGTTGGAATCGGTATGCCTACGTCGGCAACAGACCGCTCAATAGCCGGGACGCCCTCGGTACCCTTCTTGGAGATCCGTGTGATGGTGACCCTGACTGCGGGGGCGGCGGCGGCGGCTATTGCCCGCCAGAGTATGAGAACTGCGGCGATCCATGCGATCCCGTGTTCGACTGCGGAGGGCCGCCGGGGCCGCCCCCTGGCCCACCTGGTCCTCCGCCAACGGGCGGTGGCCCGCCTGCGCCGTCCCAACCCACCGGCGGCATCTGGCCGGATAACGAGACGTTGGGGCTACCGACGGGGCTGAACACCTCTCCACTATCGAACTTGAGCGGTCTGCTAAACTTACTTCCTGGGCTTGGGTGCGGAGGCGGTAATCAAAATGGATTCATTGAGTCTACCCCCACGTATAATCCGCCCTGTCCTCCCCTTGTGATCTTCGTTCCAATAGTTGTAGCGGCTGGAGAAAGCTTGCAAGAAGGCGGCTCGGGCCCGACGGCTTCATGCGTATGCACCAATCCCGTTTCCAGTACGGAGAACATGTTACTTTTCAAGCTCACGTGGTGTGCCTACAATTGCACTTGTTTTGGCTATCCCATCAGCAATAAGCTCGCCTACTTGGATGAACTGAGAGATATTAGCAAGCGCTGTGGAGCGTTTTACAAGAAGTGCCCATCCATAATAGAAGGCCAGTTTAACCCGCAGACCACGTTTTCGCGGGGTACAGTCACGAAATGCGTGCAGTGACTTCCGACATAGCGAACAGCGAGCAAATGTTCAGACAAACAATTGCGCTATGGGACGTAGTCGTCTTTGTGCTACACCTGAGCTTCGTGCCGACTATCTATAAACTAGGTGGTGGGAAGGGGCTTTTTCTCCGGTCCACACCATCATTCCTTCTTCGGCTTGCACTAGCGCCAACGCTGATACCATGTATCCTGCTTGCCGTGTTGTCTTCTGCAGCCAGCTTGGTCTCACTTTCGTGCTTTGCCGTTCTATACGGAATGCTAGGCGTCGCCGTTTGGCATGGCACCCTTTGGGGATTGATTCTGGAAGCAGCCTTCTGTCTTTTGAACGTGTTTTTCCTCTTGGCAGGTTCAACCCGACGATTATTTAGGCTGAAGGAAATGGCCCCGGGTCTGCGCTTATTGTTTCCCGGGTCTTCGGTCGCGTACGGTCTTATTGCGGCTTTTATCGCTGCCGTAGCCTGGCGACTGTCGGCGGGTTGAGGCCGGTAGGGGCTAGTTCGGCCTCTAATTCTGGAAACCTACGGATAGACGGAACGTAACCCCTCCGACTCCCTGTTTGGGTGTTGAAGTCGGTGGCACTTAGTGACTAAATGGCATGCTCGAACGATCAAGTTATTTCATCAACGCATGTGCTATGGCCTTTCTCCTGCTGCTAATTGGCTGTGGCGGAGGAAAATGGGGACCCTCTGGAACGGAGACCAACTAGAATGATCCTTGGATTCGGTTTTCTGAAGCTGGTTCTTTTGACATCGATCATAGCGGTGGCTGAAGCGGTGGTCATCGAGTCGGGCCTGTTTGTTGTGGCGCGTTTCAGGAGTTTTGTTATTGTTGGAAACACAGCGGCTTGGTGGCTCTTTTTTGCGTTGCTGTGGCTAGCTGCATTCTCCATTGCGTGGCATTTTGCGCCGATCTTTCCCAGGCAGCCCCGATGAGTCCCGGTGCATTTCTGCCTCGGTATGGCACCGCGCGAAACCCGCGTCAACAGCGGGGGAAAGGACTTGCACTGCCCCAACCTCAGTGATCACTTCAAAAGCGGCCAACGGTTATCACTTCAAAACCGGCCAACGGGATTGGCCGTCTGGGACTGAGAATGTTCTATCCTGCCGCCTCCTGTGGTGGCAAGTCGGTTTTGGTGCGCCAGCTTCGGGGGCCGCATTTGAGCACGTGGCCGTGGTGCAGTAAACGGTCGAGCATGGCGCTGACGGCGGCCGCGTCGCCCATCAGTTTGCCCCAGTCTTCCACGGGACGGTTCGAGGTCAGCATGGTGCTGGCGCGCTCGTAGCGGCGCATGATGATTTCCAGCAGTTCTTCGGCGGCGGTGAGTGGCAGCTTGCGCATGCCGAGATCGTCGAGGATGAGCAGGGGAACGGTGACCAGGAACTCCATGTGCTCTTTGCGGGTGCCGTCGAGCGTGGCTTCGGCCAGATCATCGAGCAAGGTGTGAGTCTCGCGATAGAGCACGCGGTATCCCTGTTGGATGGCGGCTTGGCCGATGGCTTGCGCCAGGTGACTCTTGCCAGTGCCGGGTGGGCCGAGAAACAGGGCGTCTTCGTGGCGTGCGATGAACGTGCCAGCGGACAGATCGAAGACCAGGCTGCGATTCATCTTCTTGTTGAAAGCGAAGTCGAAGTTGTCGAGGGTCTTCTGGGAGTCGCGAAACTGGGCCTGCTTGGTGCGCCGCTCCAGCAGGCGCTGGCCACGCAAGGCCAGTTCGTCGGAGACCAGGCAGGAGAGCAGGTCGATGGGGGCGAGCGGTTCGGCTTGGGCCTGGCGCAGACGGGTCTCCAGCACGGCGGCCATTCCGCCCAGGCGAAGTTGTTTGAGCGCACGATCGAGTTCGATCAGATTCATTCTTCTATCTCCTTGGTTTTGTAGTTAATGAAGTCGCGGTACTGCACCAGTTCGCGGATCAGAGGATCGACTTGCTGCAAGCTGAGTGGAGCTTGCGGGCAGCGTTCCAGATAGCGGCGGACGAAGCGGTATTCCTGCACTCCCATGTCGAGCGCGGCGGCGCAGGCTTCATCGACCGCCGCGGTGCCGTACTTCTTGGCCAGGGAAAGAACGCCCAGGATGCGGCGCACTCCGACCTCGCCTTGCTGGCGGTGAATGGCATCGCAGAGCGCTCCGATGTGCGGCCCAGCACGACCCGCTCGCCACAGCAGTTGCGAGGTGCGCAGTGGAGTTCGCTTGGGGTGGTCTTCTTCCTTGATGCGATACCAGCCGCGCTTCTGGCGCACGTGTTCGCGCAGCAGTTGGCCGGTCTTGGGATCGAGCAGACGAACATACAGCTCATCCCATTGCACGCGCAGCACGCGTCCGATCCAGCCCGGCGGCGCGCCGTAGTACGCGGCCTCGACTTCGACGCAGCCATCCAGATGCACGATGCGTTCGCCGTACTGGTAATAACGAAAGGGCTCCAGCGGCAGTGGCAACAATGTGGGCTTCTCTTCGGCAAACATGGCGGCGACCTGCCGCTTGGTGGTGCCGTGGATGCGCGTGTCGGCCCAGCGTTGTTCCCAGTGATCGAGATGAGCTTGGGCTTCTTCCAGAGTCTCGAAGCGCAAGCCTTTCAGCGGCGTTTTCTGCGCGTGACCGACGCCGGATTCGACTTTGCCTTTGCGGTCGGGATCTTGAATGCGACAAGGCATGGCGACCGCGCCATAGTGCGCGAGCACATCACGATAAAGAGGATTGAGAGCGGGATCGTAAACGTCGGGGACGAGCACGCCCTCGCGTAGATTGTCGAGCACGACGATGCGGGTGGCGCCGCCCAGTCGGCGGAAGGCTCGTTCGTGCAACTCGGCCCAGATGCGCGAACTGGAGCGGAAGGTCAGCAGACGAACCGACTTGCGGCTGCAGCCCAACGTCATCACGAACAGCCGGGTGCGCCGATACTTGCGGTTCTCGGGATCGCGCACCATGGGGCCGGTGCCGTAATCGACTTGCGCCTCCTGGCCAGCCGCGGTGACGATGACCATGCGGGCTTCGGGCGTTTGCGTTCCGCGCCGCTTACGCACGAAGCGTTGCACGCTTTGGTAGCTGCTCGCGAATCCGTACTCGGAGACCAGGTCCTGCCAGATCGCCATGGCGTTGCGGCCGCGGCTGAGCCCCAAGTCGATGGCTTCCCGGTATGGCTCGCAGGCACTGGGGCTGGTGACCACGGTAGAGTCGGTGATCACCTCCGTCTCGTTGGCCGGTTTTGAAGTTGCTTTTGCTTTTCCCTTCGAAGAAAGGTTTTCGGGGTTGGGGTTGGGGTTGGGGTTGGGGTTGCAGTTGACGTTGGGGTCGAGGGGATCGGCAATCAGCGGAATGGCCGGTTTTGCCGCCCCGGAGTCGGTGATCACTTTGTTGGCCGGTTTTGGTTCGCACCGCCCCCAGCCACTGGGCGGACGCACCGCAATCCCCGCCGCCTTCAGATACGCGCCTGCGGTTTCACGACGGACATGGGTCGCTTGCTGGATGCGCCGCAGCGACCAGCCCAGCCGTCCCAGAGCTAAGACTTGTTGTTTCTTCTCTTCGTTCAAGACATTGGCCATGCCCACGGAGCCTACAAGCCTCCGCGGGATTCAATGTCCCGGACGCTATTCTCGTTGGCCGGTTTTCAGGTGATAATCAGTGGCCGGTTTTGGGTGATCGCTGAGGGGTTGGCCGAGGTT
>Ga0209656_10000763_pt1 | contig 20815 bp, 25 predicted proteins | sample BogFormECP12_OM2_FD_188239 | JGI IMG/M metagenome (GOLD analysis project Ga0209656, IMG submission 188239) | Bog forest soil microbial communities from Calvert Island, British Columbia, Canada - ECP12_OM2 (SPAdes) (version 2) | ecosystem: Environmental > Aquatic > Freshwater > Wetlands > Bog ... | reverse complement strand
GCCGGGCGCCGACGATCTCGACCTGCTCGCCGCCGGACGCGGCGAAGACGGGCGGCGCGTCGCCGACGCCGCCGATGTCGACGGAACCGGAGGCCATCGCCTGCAGCATCGGCGGGCCGGAGGTGAAGTCGGACCAGGCGACGTGGAACGGCAGCGTGTTCAGCAGGCCGGCCGCCGTCAGCACCGCCTCGGCCCCGGTCCCCTTCTGATCGCCGACGTCCAGCGTCACCGAGGACAGGTTCGCCGAACTGGACGCCGACGGGCTGCTCGTGCTCGCGCCGGAACTTGCCGTGCTCGAGGACGATGATGATGATGATGAGCAGCCCGCCGCGGCGAGCCCGGCCAACGCGAGCACCGTGACGGCATAGAACCTTGGTCTCTTTATCATGTGATTCCCTATGTGATCAGTCGGTTTCCCCGGCCGGTACGCCGAGTTCGGTAAGCAGCCGGAGCCGCAGCGCGACGAGGTCGGGGTGGTCACGGTCCCGCGGCCTCGGCAGGGTGATAGACGAGGAGTGGGTAATCCGTCCCTCGCCGAGAACGAGAACACGATCGGCGAGGGCAAGTGCCTCATCCACGTCGTGCGTGACCAGCAGCACCGCCGGCCGATGTCGTGCCCATAGGCTGAGCACGAGCCGGTGCATGGTGATCCTGGTCAGCGCGTCAAGCGAGCTGAACGGTTCATCGAGCAGCAGCAGCCGCGGGTCGCGGACCAGCGCGCGGGCCAGCGACGCACGCTGCGTCTCGCCGCCGGAAAGCGTGGCGGGCCCCAGGCAGAAGCGCGTTCGGCCAGCCCGACCTCGCCAAGCGCGGTGCGGGCGGTAGCCTCCGGATCGGCGGCCCGCAGGCCGAGCGCGACGTTGGCCAGCACCCTCTTCCACGGCACGAGCCGGGGTTCCTGAAACGCGACCGACACCGGGCCCGCCGCCGAGAGCTGGCCGGTCACCTCCCGGTCCAGCCCCGCGAGCGCGCGCAGCAGCGTGGACTTGCCCGAGCCGCTGCGCCCGATCAGGGCGATGAACTCGCCGTGAGCGATGTCCAGGTCGACGCCCCGCAGGACGGTCCGGTCGCCGAACTTGCGGCTCAGCCCGCGCACGGACGCCGCAGCGGCCGGGGCGTCGAGGGGATCCGGGGCGGACACCAGGGCCCGTTCGGCCGTATGCTCTTTCACTGCCCGAAGTCGCGGCGCCACGCCAGAGCCTTCCTTTGCAGCAGGCGCATCCCGCCGTTGGCGAGCAGGCCGAGGATCGCGTAGACGACGAGCGCCACCATGATCACGCTGTTGTTGAGGAACTGCTGGCCTGGGTGATCATGAAGCCGAGGCCGCTGCTCGCGTTGATCTGCTCGCCGACGACGAGAGCGAGCATCGAGGCGACCACGCTCAGCTGCAGCCCGGTCAGCGCCTGGGGAAGCGCGCCGGGCAGCACGATGTGCCGGATCATCTCTTCTCTGCGCAGGCCGAGGACGTGGCCGAGCTCGCCGAGCTTGCTATCGACGCCGCGGATGCCGGCGAACGTGTTGAGGTACATCGGGAACAGGGCCGACAGCATGACGAACAGCACCTTCGGCAGCTCTCCGATGCCGAACCAGACAATGAACAACGGGATCAGTCCGAGCAGCGGGACGCTGCGCAGCGCCTGCAGGATCGGGTCGGCGGCCGCCTCGCCTATCCGGCTGAGCCCGGTGACGACCGCGAGCAGCACGGCGACGACGATGCCGATCGCGAAGCCGACTGCCCAGCGCCCGCAGGACAAGAGCAGTGATTCCTGCAGCGTCCCGTAGGTCGGCGAGTTGGTGACCACCAGGGTGTACGCCGTATGCGCGATCGAGGCCGGGGAGACCAGCTTGCTGGCCGGGAGGATCCCGGTGCTGCTGGCCGCCTGCCAGAGGCCGACCACCACGAGCGGGCTGATGAGCCGATACCAGCTGCGATTGCGCCTGCGCCGGGCCGGCCACCTCGCGGCCGCCCGCCCGGCCGTGTCGCTGCTCAGCGCGGCGGTTAGTCCGGCCTGGTCGCGCGCGGCTAGGCCGGCGTTGGCGGTATCAGGCATGGGAGAACCTCAGATCGAACGAACCGGGTGTGATGGCGGCGGGCGGGCGTCAGGGGCGCCCGGATGCGCTCAGCGCTGAGCGGCTCGGGACGGCTGACAGGTGGCGCTGGACTGCCTGCCGAAGTCGGTGTACAGGCGCGCTACAAGCGGCTCGCGGTGACCCATGCCACCACCGTAGGCGAAATACCTATAAAGTCAATAGGTTTTATTGACAAAGTCCGTACCGGCTGTACCGGACGCAGAGTTCCTGAGGTCCGGCTCCCGGAGTTCTAAAGGCCCGGCTCCCGGAGCCCTAAAGCCCGAGCTGCTAAGGCTCAGCCCCGTCGGGCTCGAAGACGGTGGGGATGGCGGGGTAGCCGCGGGACAGCTGTAGCGCGTACGGCGGCAGCTCGGCCAGCGACTCGCGGTGCCTCGCCCGGGCCTCCTGCACCGCAGCGAACCCCGAGCGCCCGACGATCTGGCCGCCGGCCAGCAGCGGCACGAGCAGTTCGCGGTCCAGCGGCCCGGCTTCTGGCGGCGACAGGCTGATCCGCTCGGCCAGCGCAGTGCCGCGATCGTCGCGGTGCCGCACCGCCCATTTGCGCCCGCCCCGTCCCGGCTTGCCCACCGAGCGCTTGGCCACCGGCACCATCTCGCCGCCGTCGCCGGCCGACGAGGACCGGGCCACCAGCTTGTACACCATCGCCGCCGTCGGCGCCCCCGAACCGGTGACCAGCGACGTGCCCACCCCGTAGCCGTCCACCGGGACCGCGCCAAGCGCCGCGATGGAGTACTCGTCCAGGTCGCCGGTGAGGACGATCCGGGTACGGGTCGCGCCGAGCTCGTCGAGCAGCTGGCGGACCTGCCGGGCCAGCACCGGCAGGTCGCCGCTGTCGATCCGCACCGCGCCCAGGTCGCGACCGGCCACCTCGACCGCCGTCCGCACCGCCCGCGCCACGTCGTAGGTGTCCACCAGCAGGGTGGTGTTCTCGCCGAGGGCCTCGATCTGGGTCTCGAAGGCGTGCCGCTCGCTGTCGTGCACGAGGATGAAGGCGTGCGCGCTGGTGCCCGCGCTCGGGATCCCGTGCTCGTACCGCGCCCGCAGGTTCGACGTGGACGCGAAGCCGGCGATGTAGGCCGCCCGGGCACTGGCCACCGCGGCCCACTCGTGGGTCCGTCGCGAGCCCATCTCGATCAGCGGGCGGTCGCCGGCCGCGGTCACCATCCGGGACGCGGCGGAGGCGATAGCGCAGTCGTGGTTGAGGATGGACAAGATGACGGTTTCGAGCAGCACCGCCTCGGCGAACGTGCCCTCCACGACGAGGATCGGCGAACCGGGGAAGTAGCAATCTCCCTCGGAGTAACCCCAGATGTTTCCGCCGAAACGGTAGGATCCGAGGAAAGCCAACGTCGGCTCGTCCACGATGCCAGCGCCGCCGAGGAATTCCAGGTCGGCCGGGCCGAAGCGGAACCGCTCTATCGCGTCGAGCAGCCGTCCGGTGCCTGCCACGACGCCGTACCTGCGGCCATGCGGCAGGTGCCTGGCGAAAACCTCGAAGATGGCCCTGCGGTCGGCCGCGCCGCTGCGCAGCGACGCCTGCAGCATGGTGAGCTCGTAGTGGTCGGTCAGCAGTGCTGTACCATGCTGGGCCGTCCCAAGCTGGGCTGTCCCGGAAGGGTCAGAGCCGAGCGGGGGCTGGTGGTTCACGGGATTCGTCACAGGTGGAAGACTACGGAGTGGGAGGTGGGTAGTTTTGAGCACGGCGCCCGCTGAGGTGGATCTTCCGCGATCCGCCGACAAGCTATCCTCGGACAAGCCCTGGGTCACGATCGTATGGAATGACCCGGTCAACCTGATGTCGTACGTGACGTACGTGTTCCAGCACGTCTTTGGCTACCCGAAGAAGAAGGCCACCAAGCTGATGCTCGACGTGCACCACAAGGGCAAGGCGGTAGTCGCCGCCGGAGCCAGGGAAGCCATGGAGCACAACGTCGAGGTCCTGCACGGCTACGGCCTGTGGGCCACGGTGAACCAGGACAAGTAGCCAGCAGACATGGAGCCGTTCCGGTCGGTCCGCGGCGGCGGCGCGCGCGCCTGGCTCGCCGCGGCCGAGGCGTCCCTGCTCCGCAGCCTGGTCGGCCAGATTATGTCCCTGGTCGAATCCGCGGGCGTCGAATCCGTGAATCCTGCCGATGACCGGGCCAGCGGCCAGCAGGACGACCTGGCCGGCCTCGAGGCGATGCTGCACGGGCCGGGGGCGGACACGATCCCCGAGGACCCGGTGCTGGCCCGGCTGCTGCCGGACGGCTACCGTGACGACCCGGAGGCGGCCGGGGAGTTCCGCCGCTACACCGAGCCCGCGCTGCGCAGCGCCAAGCACGCCGCCGCCCAGGAAATGCTGGACACGCTGCCGGAGGTGGGCGGCCGCATCCAGTTGACCCAGGACCAGGCTCTGTCGTGGCTCAAGGCCCTGAACGACGTCCGGCTCGCGCTCGGGGTCCGGCTGGGTGTCACCGAGGACTTCGAGGAGCAGTGGGGGCGGCTGAAGCCGGACGACCCGCAGTGGACCGCGTTCGAGGTGTACGCCTGGCTCGGCGCAGTGCAGGAGTCGCTGGTCCAGGCACTAGCCTGAAGGATCATGCTGACGATCCCGCGCGCGCTTTACGACAAGATCGGGGCCCACGCCCGCGCCGATCACCCGGACGAGGCCTGCGGCGTGCTGGCCGGACCGGCCGGGAGCGACCGCCCGGAACGGTTCATCGCCATGATGAACGCCGAACGATCCCCCACCTTCTACCGCTTCGACTCCGCCGAGCAGTTCCGGGTGTGGCGGGAGATGGACGAGGCGGACGAGCAACCGGTCGTCATCTACCACTCGCACACCGCCACCGAGGCGTACCCGTCGCGGACCGACATCTCCTACGCCAGCGAGCCGCAGGCGCACTACGTGCTGGTGTCGACGAGGGACGAGAAGGCGACCGAGTTCCGCTCGTACCGGATCGTGGACGGCGTGGTCACCGAGGAACCGGTGTCCGTGGTGGAATGATTCGGGCCGCAGGCGGGTTGGACGCCAAGGACTGACCAGATAACCCAGTGGAGCGTTGTTCATGGCCATCGAGGTTCGCATCCCGACGATCCTTCGTACGTACACCGACGGTGCCAAGCAGGTCGAGGGGACCGGATCCACGCTCGGCGAGCTGTTCACCGATCTGGAGCAGCGGCACGGCGGCCTGCGGGACCGCCTAGTCGACGGCGGCGGCCTGCGGCGTTTCGTCAACGTGTACCTGAACGACGAGGACGTCCGCTTCCTGGACGGCCTGGAGACCCCGGTCAAGGACGGCGACACGGTGACCGTGCTGCCCGCGGTGGCCGGCGGCGCCCGCTAGGGGTCCCGCCGTACTGGGTTTTTTGCATACCGAACGGACCTGGGGCAATGCGTTACGAGAACCTGCTTGACTCGCTCGGCAACACGCCCCTGGTCGGTTTGCCCCGGCTATCTCCCTCGCCGGACATCCGGCTGTGGGCCAAGCTCGAGGACAGGAACCCGACGGGTTCGGTTAAGGACCGCGCCGCGTTCTTCATGGTCGCCCAGGCGGAGAAGGACGGGCTGCTCTCGCCGGGATCGACGATCCTGGAGCCCACCTCGGGCAACACCGGCATCTCCCTGGCCATGGTGGCCCGGCTGCGCGGTTACCGGCTGATCGTGGTCATGCCGGAGAACACCAGTGAGGAGCGCCGTCAGCTGCTGCGGATGTACGGCGCCGAGATCATCGGCTCGCCGGCCGCGGGCGGCTCCAACGAGGCGGTCCGGGTGGCCAGGCAGATCGCCGCCGAGCACCCCGACTGGGTCATGCTCTACCAGTACGGCAACGAGGCGAACGTCCGGGCGCACTACGAGACGACCGGGCCGGAAATCCTGACCGACCTGCCCGAGATCACGCATTTCGTGGCCGGCCTGGGCACCACCGGCACGCTCATGGGCGTCGGCCGCTACCTGCGCGAGCGCAAGCCGGACATCAAGATCGTCGCGGCCGAGCCGCGGTATGGCGAGCTCGTCTACGGGCTGCGGAACGTGGACGAGGGCTTCGTCCCCGAGCTCTATGACGAGTCCGTGCTGACCACCAGGTTCTCCGTGTCCTCGGCCGACGCGCTGCGCCGGACCAGGGAGCTTGTCTCGGCCGAGGGCATCTTCGCGGGCATCTCGGCCGGCGCCGCGCTGCACGCCGGCCTGGGCATGGCGGCCAAGGCGGTGGCCACGGGCGAGCGCGCCGACATCGTGGTCCTGGTCGCCGACGGCGGCTGGAAGTACCTGTCCACCGGCGCCTACGCCGGCACCCTGGACGAGGCCGAAGCCCGGCTGGAAGGCCAGCTCTGGGCCTAATTTCTTTCCCCGCTCGCTCTATCTCCCCGCTCGCCGCCTGGCCCCACCCACCTCCCCATCCCCCTTCACTGGCTCCGCCTTCCCTCGTCGCTCCTTCGTCGTGCCTGGGGTGGGTTGGGGGAAGAACACAGTCCAGGCAGGGCCGGCGCCCTTTGGCTCGCGGGGGGTACGCGGTACGCCGCGCCCTTTGGCTCGCGGGGATGCGCGGTACGCCGCGCCCCTTTGGCTCGCGGGGCGGCCTCAGCCTCCCTACGGCTTGCCTACCCGCTCACCTCGGGCGCCCCACCCGCCTCCCCATCCCCCTTCACTGTGCCCCTCCAGCTCGCGGGGCCGGCATAATGGCTGGCATGCGCGTGACCGTGGTCGGATGTGCCGGGAGCTTTCCCGGGCCGGACAGCCCGGCGTCCTGTTATTTGCTCGAGGCCGAAGGGTTCCGGCTGATCCTCGACCTGGGCAACGGCGCGCTCGGGGTCCTGCAGCGGTTCGCCGGGCTGTTCAGCATCGACGCGATCTGCCTGAGTCACCTGCACGCCGACCACTGCGTCGACCTGGGGGCCTACTGGGTGGCCCGGCAGTACACCTCGGACGGGCCCAGTCCGCCCATCCCGGTGCACGGCCCGCGGGGGACCGCGGACCGGATAGCGGGGTTCGGCGGCGAGGACACGGCGTCCATTCAGGCCCGGTTCACCTTCCGCGACCTCGAGGCCGGCACCACCGAGATCGGGCCGTTCCGGGTCACCACCGATCACGTGAACCACCCGGTGGAGACGTTCGGCTTCCGTGTGGAGCACGCGGGCTGGCGGCTGGCCTACTCGGGCGACACGGGGGAGACCGACGCGCTGGTCCGGCTGGCCGAGGGAGCCGACCTGCTGCTGTGCGAAGCGTCGTTCCTCGACGGGCCGCACAACGCGCCGAACCTGCACCTGACCGCGCGGCAGGCGGCCGAGCACGCGACCCGGGCCGGGGTCGGGCAGCTGCTGCTCACTCACCTGGTGCCATGGAACGACCGGGACCGGACGCTGGCCGAGGCGTCGCAGGCTTACCGGGGCCCGCTGTCGCTAGCCACCTCGGGCCTGGTGCTCGGCCCCGGCGCCCCAGCGCCCGGCCCCGGCGCCCCAGCGCCCGGCCCCGGCGCCCCAGCGCCCGGCCCCGGCGCCCCACCCCCCGCCGCGCCCGGGCCTCGACTCCCCGGGCCCGGCGCCCCACCTTCCGCCGGCCGATAGGCTGTGCGTCATGTCACGACCCGACGGGCGATCCGTCACCCAACTACGGCCGGTGAAGCTGACCCGGGGCTGGCTTGACCACGCCGAGGGGTCGGTGCTGGTGGAATTCGGCCGTACCAGGGTGCTGTGCGCCGCGAGCGTCACCGAGGACGTGCCGCGCTGGCGGCGCGGCAGTGGCCTCGGCTGGGTGACCGCCGAATACGCAATGCTGCCGAGGGCCACCAACACCCGCGGTGACCGCGAGTCGGTCAAGGGCCGCCTAGGCGGCCGCACCCAGGAGATATCCCGCCTGGTCGGGCGCTCGCTGCGGGCCTGCGTGGACTACAAGGCGCTGGGCGAGAACACCATCGTCATCGACTGCGACGTGCTCCAGGCCGACGGCGGCACCCGCACCGCGGCGGTGACCGGCGGCTACGTCGCGCTGGCCGACGCGGTGGCCTGGCTGAAGGGCCGGAAGCGGACCAAGGGTGACCCGCTGCTCACCTCGGTGTCCGCGGTCAGCGTGGGCATTGTGGACGGCGAGCCGCGGCTCGACCTGTGCTACGAGGAGGACGTGGCCGCGCAGACCGACATGAACGTGGTGTGCACCGCCAGCGGCGACTTCGTGGAGATCCAGGGCACCGCCGAGCAGGAGCCGTTCAACCGCGACCTGCTCGGCCAGCTACTCGATCTGGCCGTGGCGGGCTGCGGTGAGCTGACCAGGCTGCAGCGTGACGCCCTCAGTGGCTAACACCGTGGTGCTGGCCACCAGGAACGCCGCCAAGCTGCGTGAGCTGGGCCGGATCTTGGGGGCGGAAGACCACGGCGGCGCGCAGATCAAGCTGGCCGGGCTTGACGAGTACCCCGGTGCGCCCGACGTGCCGGAGACCGGGGTCACGTTCGAGGCGAACGCGCTGCTCAAGGCGCGCGCGATCGCGGACTATACCGGCCTGCCCGCGGTGGCCGACGATTCCGGCTTGTGCGTGGACGCGCTCAACGGCATGCCCGGCGTGCTGTCCGCCCGCTGGGCGGGCCGGCACGGCGACGACCGGGCCAACCTGGAGCTGGTGCTGGCCCAGGTGGCCGACGTGCCGCACCCCCATCTCGGCGCGCAGTTCGTCTGCGCCGCCGCGCTGGTCGTGCCTGGGTCCGGCGCCCGGGAGTGGGTGGTAACCGGGCAGCTCGAGGGCCGCCTGCTCCGGGTTCCGCGGGGCAGCGGAGGATTCGGCTACGACCCAATCTTCCTGCCCGACGGGTTCGACCGGACCACCGCCGAGATGACCGCAGAAGAAAAGGACGCGATCAGTCACCGCGGCCGCGCCTTCCGCGCGCTGACCCCGTTCATCATCTCCGGGGCGGTAGCGTTGGGCTCATGACGGACAAGCGACTCGCACCTGGCGACCCCGCCCCCGACTTCACCTTGCTTGATGCCGACGGCAAAGAGGTCTCGCTGTCCTCGTTCCGCGGCCAGCGGGTGATCGTGTATTTCTACCCGGCCGCGATGACCCCCGGCTGCACCACCCAGGCGTGCGATTTCCGCGACAACCTGGCCGACCTGAACTCCGCGGGCATCACCGTGCTCGGCATCTCGCCCGACCAGCCGGCCAAGCTGGCCAAGTTCCGGGACAAGGAGAACCTGACCTTCCCGCTGCTCTCCGACCCCGATCACGCCGCGGGAGAGGCCTACGGCGCGTACGGCGAGAAGAAGCTCTATGGCAAGACCACGGTCGGCGTGATCAGGTCTACGTTCGTGGTGGACGCGGACGGCACGATCTCCAAGGCCATGTACGGCGTCAAGGCTACCGGTCACGTCGCGCGGCTCCGGACCGAGGTCGGCGCCTAAGCGGTACCGTTACTAACGGCCCGGTCACCGGCGGCCCAGTATCAGCGGCCCAGTATCAGCGGCCCAGTATCAGCGGCCCAGTATCAGCGGCCCAGTATCAGCGGCCCCCGGCGACCAGCGGCCAGGCGGGCGTGGCGAAATGGCATACGCGGCAGGTTTAGGTCCTGTTGGTGGCGACACCGTGGGGGTTCGAATCCCCCCGCCCGCACTAACTAACTAAAGACCCCCGCACCCCCGCCCCGCACTAGACTCCCACCTGCATCGCGGGACGCGTTTCCGCGGAAACGCGCCTGACCGCGTCACTCGTCGCACCAGACCCTCCCGCCCCTGCGGTGCGGTCCCTTAACCCGTAATCCGGGCAACGTGCAGCGCCGCCCATCATCGTGTGCATCTACCCCCGGAATACGGGGGGTAGATGCACACGATACTGAACCGTGGACCAGCGGCCGCACCACACGTCACTTCGCTCACAGCAAAGCGTGATCGAGGATGGCTACCTCGGGCCCAGCCGCCGAACGTTCCCTGGCCAGGGCCACTCCGACCGCCGCAGGCACGGCCAGCCCGTAGTGATGCGTCCAGGAGAGCGGCGAACGGCGGGTAACCAGGAAGGAGCCACAGATGCAGTATGCCTTGCTGATCTACGCCAAGCCGGGGGCCTTCCTGTACCGCGCGAGGACCGCGGCGCTGACCTGCTCGGCCGACAGGCACTCTAGGTATGCGGGCGGGCTGCCGGCGGGGAACAGCCGCTCGCCGGTGCCGAGGATCGTCGGGAAGGTCAGCAGCCGGTACTCATCGATCAGGTCCTCGGCCATCAGGGCGTGCACAACGTTCAGGCTGCCGATGATGATCACATCGCGCCGCTCGCGCCTGACGGCATCGACGGCGTCGCCGCCGATGACTTGTGAGTTCACCCACGCCGACGCGTCGGTCAGCGTGCGGGACGCGACCAGCTTCGGCGCGGCGTTCATCCGCGTGGAGAAGGGGTCGTTACGTCCCGGCCACAGCCGCGAGAACAACTGCCAGGTCCTACGCCCCAGCAGCAGGACCCCGTCGTCCAGCGTGCTCCCAAGCCGGAACTTGTCCCCGGCGACCGTGTCCGGGCCGTGCCGAAACGCCCAGCCGCCGGCCGGCGTGCCCCCGGACCCGTCCGGGTCGGACACGATTCCGTCCATGGTGATGAACTGAATGACGATGACGCTCACGATGGGTCTCCGTTCGGTCGATGCTCACCCGTACGTACCGGCGGCACCGGCCCAACTCATCGCGCCTGGCGAAACTCGTCGGAGGAGATCTGGTTGGGCAGGTCAAACGCCTCGAACACGCGTGGATCGGCAAACACGACGTTGTGCGCCACCCGGTCGCCCATGACCGTGAAGACCTGGAGCGTGTGCAGCCGATGCCCGCCGCCGGGCTCCGGCGCGTACGCGGCGAGCGCGGGCTGTCCGTTGGCCGTGAGGTGCCTCATGCGCCAGCCCGTCCCGCGCGTCTCGAACACGCGGCGGATGAACAGGCCGTAGTCGCGGCTGCCCCGGTACCACAGCGGCACCGGCGGCATCTCCAGGACCACCTCATCGGTGAGAAGCCGGACGAGTGCGGGGACGTCGGCCGCCTCGAAGGCCCGCACGTACCGTTGGATCACCGCGCGTACCCCGGGATCGTCCGGTTCGGTGACCTCGCCCGCATCGCCGACATCCGCGAGAGCAGCGCGGGCCCGCTGCAAGGCGCTGTTAACCGCCGTGACCGTGGTCCCAAGCTGCACGGCGACCTCGGCGGCGCTGAACTCCAATACCTCGCGGAGCACGAGCACGGCCCGCTGCCGCGGCGGCAGTATCTGCATCGCTGCCACCAGCGCGAGCCGCATGTCCGTCCGCATCCCCGTGTCGAACCGCGCATCGGGAAACGGCTGTAGCCAGGGAACGTCGGACGCCGGCGCCAGCGGCGCCGTGGGATCCTCGCTCGGCGCACCCAGCCCGGACGGCAACGGCCGCCGCGCACGTCCGTCCAGTGCGGAAAGGCACGCGTTGGTCGCGATCCGGTACAACCAGGTCCGTACCGATGCCCGTGTGGGGTCGTACCGGCCGCGGGCCTTCCACGCCCGCAGCATCGTCTCCTGCACCAGGTCCTCGGCCTCGTGGAACGAGCCCAGCATCCGGTAGCAGTACGCCACCAGCTCACCCCGGTACGGCTCAAACTCCACGGGCCCATCATGGCGTAAGCGGCGGCGGCGGTCACGGTGCAGGCCGCCCGGTCACGATCGGTCAGCCGCCGCCCATCAGCGTCGAATCGATGTTGAAGGACGGGAACCCGATGAACTGCTGCATGACGTTGACCACGCGCTGCAGCCGGATCTTATCCACGCTGCCGACCGGTCCCGTGCTGACCGGATAGCTGTCCAGGCCCATGACCGCCGCGGTTGCCTTGGACACGCCGAACGGGGCCGGCACGTCCTCCATCGCGGCTTCGACCGCGGCGCGGCTGGTGTCCGCGATCTGCTGCCCCTCTTCCAGCGCCTTGTAGAACGCCGCCAGCGTGTGCGGGTACTTCGCCGCCCACTGCTTGGTCACCACGTAGCCCTCGACCGGGAAGCTCGTAGTGGCGCCCTGGTTCAGGTCGACCAGCGGTATGCCGCCTTCGGCCTGTTCCGCGCCGCTGGAGAACGGTTCGGGCAGCACCGCCGCGTTGACGGCGCCGGACTTCAGCTCGGTGGCCATCTCGGGGAACGGAACGCTGGTGAACTTCACCGACGCAGGGGATATCCCGTGCTCGGCCAGCACCGAGGAGGCCAGCAGGTACAGGATGTTCTCGGGCGCGTTGATGGCGATGGTGTGGTTCTTCAGGTCGGCGAGGGTCCTGATTGGTGAGTTCGGCATCGTGTAGATGCCCTGAGCTCCCGGTTCCATCACCGATCCCTCGGCGAAGATGTCCAGGTTGGCTTCGCCGCTGCGCTGCGCCTGGAAATAGGAGACGTAGTTTCCCGCGGTGATGTCGTCGGCGCCCTTCACCTGGTTGGCGATCACCGTCTCGCTGCTGGTCGCGGGGATGAAGTGGACATTCAGCCCCTGGGCCTTGAACAGGCCCTGGTAAAGCGCGACGAAGAAGCCCGCCGAATCCAGGGCCGGAACCACGGCGACGTTCAGGTTCGGCTTTTCCACGCCGGACGAGGCGGCCGCCCCCCGGCCACTCGAGCATCCGGCGACCAGCGCCAGCGCCGCGGCCGTGACCACTAGCGCCTTACCGGGCACTCGCCTGGGTCTCATTGCCCTAACCCTTCCTAGCGTTGTCCTACCCCTTCCTCGCGGCGCGGAGGGGGCCGATTGCGGGCGGTACGTGCCCGCTCACTCCAGGACGTGCGGGTACCAGGCCAGTCGGAGTCCCCCTCCCGTATCCCCTGGGCAGCATAAAGCAATAGAACCGGCCCATTCAGGGAATCGCTGAAAGTCGGACTTAGCAGATGATAGATACCGACAGTGTGTGATGTTGTGGGAGAAAGTGCGATAGCGGGATAATAGCCTTTACAGCGACATAAGGAGACACCCGATGTGATCGCACCCCGAACCGTGAGCTATGAGGCGGCTGGGGGCTCCTACAACATATGATGACGGCGTGATCTAGTTTATCCTGGTCAACGACAGTTACTTAGCGGTAGCTTAGGCTACCGACGGGACCCTGTGTAACTTCTATTACGGACAGTGTCCATCCTGTCGGCGAGTACTAATCGTCGCAGCCGCCCGGCGGCCACCAACCCCCGGCGGCGGCTCGGTCCGCCATCGCTGCCGCCCGAATGGAGAGCTTATGGCCCATAGCTTCGCCGTCATCGGGCAGCAGGCGCTCGCCGGGCGGCCAGGTGATGTAAAGACCGCCGTGGACCTGACAAAATAAGCCGTCTATCTATCCCGAACGGCCGTGGTGCCAGGCACCAGGACAGGTTCGGGCCCGGCCAGGAAACGGAGCATGTGATGGCGGACCCGGAGACCGACGCGAAACCCCTGGACCAGGACGCGCTAGTGGCGGGCATCAACCGCACTCGCGCGGAGCTGGCGCGCACCATCGACGCCATCTCCGAACGGGTGAACCCGAAGAAGAACGTCGACCGGGCCATGGAGGAGGTCCGCCAGCGCGCCACCCAGATCGACCCCCTGATCGCCGGCGCCGTCGCGGCCGCCGTCATCCTCGGCGTCACCGCCCTGTCCCTCTGGCGCCGCCGCAAGCGCTAGCGGCGAACCCGAGGGCTCAGCCGGCGCTCTTGGTCAGCTCTTCGTACTCCGCGGCGGACAGCAGGTCGGGCGGCAGGGCCGGGTCGCCGTTGTCGTCCTGGGCCACGCGTACCCGGAACATCCAGCCGGCCGTGTACGGCTCGGCGTTGACCAGCGAGGGGTCGTCTTCCAGTTCACTGTTGACCTCGGTGACCTCGCCGTCCACGGGGGAGTACAGGTCGCTGACGGACTTGACGGATTCCACCTCGCCGCAGGGCTCGCCGGCGGTGACGGTCGCGCCGGGAGTCGGCAGGGAGATGTAGACGACGTCACCGAGTTGCTGGGTCGCGTACTCGGTGATGCCGACCGATGCCGAGGTGCCTTCGACGGACACCCACTCGTGCTCGGGGGTGTAGTGCAGTTCGGCTGGAACACTCATCGTTATGGTCTCCTCCGGTAAAACGGCAGGTCCGTGAGGTGGGCGGGCACCGCTTCGCCCCTGATGCCGACGGCCAGGACATGATCACCCTCGCCAGCCGCCGGCTCCAGGTAGGCCATCGCGATCGGCACGCCGAGGGTGGGAGACGGGGCGCCGCTCGTGACGGTGCCGTGGGTCTTGCCGTCGGCGAGGACGGGGTAGCCATGCCTGGCGATCCGGCGGGACTGAATGGTCAAGCCGACCAGGTGCTTAACGGGTCCGGAAGAAGCGCGGGCGGCCAGGGCGCGACGGCCGACGAACGCGCCCGGCTTATCGAACTTCACCACCCGTCCCAGGCCCGCTTCGAAAGGTGTCACGTCCGGGCCGAGCTCGTTGCCGTACAGCGGCATGCCGGCCTCCAGCCGGAGCGTATCGCGGGCCGCCAGGCCAGCCGGAACCAGGCCGGCCGGAGTTCCCTGCGAAACCAGCGCGGACCAGATGGGCTCGGCGTCCTCCGGGCGGCAGAACACCTCGAAGCCGTCCTCACCGGTGTACCCGGTGCGCGCCACCCAGGCCTTGCGCCCCGCCACCTCCCCGAACGTTCCCGCGTAATACTTGATCGCGGCCAGGTCCAGGCCGCCCGCCAGCGGGGCGAGGATCCCGGCCGCCGCCGGCCCCTGGATGGCGACCAGCGCGTAGTCGCCGGTCGCGTCGATGACCTGCGCATCGCGCCCGGCCGCGCGCTCGCGCAGCGAAGCCAGCACCACGTCGGTGTTCGCGGCGTTGGCGATGACCAGGAACTCGTCCTCGCCTTGCCGGTACACGACCAGGTCGTCGAGCACGCCGCCGTCTTCCGCGCAGATCATCGTGTACCGAGCCCGCCCCGGCCGCAGTACGGACAGAAAACCGGTAAGCGCGTAGTCCAGCGCCGCCCCGGCGCCTGGCCCATTGACCAAGATCTCGCCCATGTGCGAGAGGTCGAACAGGCCGGCCGCGCGCCGCACGGCGTGATGCTCCGCGGTCTCGCTGGCGTAGCGGAGCGGCATCTGCCAGCCGGCGAAGGAGGTCATGGTCGCGCCGAGCCGCTCGTGGACCGCATGCAGCGGGGTCTGCCTCGGCCGTTCCCCTGATGATGTCACCTGCGAATGGTATGCCGGAACCATGAAACTTCTCACCGAGCCCGAGATCCACGAAGAGCTCGCCACCGTGCCCGCCTGGACCCGCGACGGCAATTCGATCACCACGGTCACCGAACGCGCCGACTTCCGCGACTCCCTGCTGTACGTCGGGGCCGTCGCCTACCTGGCCGAGAGCGCCAGCCATCACCCCGACGTCACTATCGCGTGGAACAAGGTGACGCTGACGCTGAGCACCCACTCGGCGGGCGGCCTGACCGCTAACGACTTCGCCCTGGCCCGCCAGATCTCCGCCCTGTCCTGAGGATCCGACGTCAGCGTCAGGGCGGCGGCACGGCCACCGCACCGGGTGTCGGACAATGGACCGGTGGAATCCCAGGTGCCGGAGTCCGGCCAGCCCCGCGAGGTCGTCATTCTCGGCTCGACCGGCTCGATCGGTACTCAGGCCCTCGACATCGTCCGGCGCAACCCCGGCCGGTTCCGGGTGGTAGCCCTGGCGGCAGGCGGCGGCCAGCCCGACGTCCTGGCCAGCCAGGCCGCCGAGTTCGGGGTGGCGGCGGTGGCCGTAGCCAACCCGGCCGCCGCGGGACAGGTGCAGGACGCGCTCCGCCATTTTTTGTCCCGAACGGACCACGGCACCAGCCCCGCGAACCCGTCCGCGCCCGGCTGTCCCGCCGGTTCACACGCCACCAGCCCGGCGAACCCGTCCGCGCCCGGCTGTCCCGCCGGTTCACACGGCACCAGCCCCGCGAACCCTCAAGTACTTTCCGGGCCTGAGGCGGTCAGCGAAGTGGCCGCGTGGCCGTGCGACGTGGTGCTCAACGGCGTGACCGGGGCGGCCGGCCTGCGGGCCACGCTGGCGGCGCTCGACGCCGGCCGGGTGCTGGCCCTGGCCAACAAGGAATCGTTGATCATCGGCGGCCCGCTAGTGACCAGCCGGGCCAAGCCCGGGCAGATCGTGCCGGTCGACTCCGAACACTCCACGATCGCGCAGTGCCTGCGGGCCGGGCGGGATTCCGAGGTGCGCCGCCTGGTGCTGACCGCGAGCGGCGGCCCGTTCCGCGGCTGGAGCCGGGACCGGCTGGCGGGCGTCACGCCGAAGCAGGCGCTCGCGCATCCCACCTGGAAGATGGGCCCGCTGGTCACGATCAATTCCGCGACGCTGGTGAACAAGGGCCTCGAGGTGATCGAGGCCCACTTGCTGTTCGGCTTCCCACTCGATCAGATCGACGTGGTGGTGCACCCGCAGTCGATCGTGCACTCGATGGTGGAATTCTCCGATGGCGCCACCATCATCCAGGCGTCCCCGCCGGACATGCGGCTGCCGATCTCGCTGGGCCTGGCCTGGCCCGACCGGGTGCCCGAGGCCGCGCCGGGACTCGACTGGTCGACGGCGGCGACCTGGACGTTCGAGCCGCTCGACGACGCTGCCTTCCCGGCGGTCGCGCTGGCCCGCGAGGCGGCCACGGCTGGGGGCACCGCGCCTGCTGTGTACAACGCGGCGAACGAGGCGTGCGTGGCGGACTTCCAGGCTGGCCGGATCAGCTTCCCCCGCATAGTCGACACCGTGGCCCGGATAGTCTCGGAACATGACGCCGCGCGCACGGCCGTCACCACGGTGGCCGACGTGCTGGCTGTGGACGACTGGGCTCGCCGGCGGGCGCGTGAACTTAACTCCTGAGGGAAGGACGGTTGGATGGACCTGATCGGCTGGGTCATCTTCATCGTCGCCCTGCTCTTCTCCGTGATGCTGCACGAGACCGGGCACTTCGTGACCGCGAAGAAGTTCGGCATGAAGGTCACCAGGTACTTCGTCGGCTTCGGGCCGACGATCTGGTCCACCTGGCGGGGCGAGACCGAGTACGGCATCAAGGCCCTGCCGTTCGGCGGCTTCGTCAAGATCGTCGGAATGACCTCGCTCGACGAAGTGGATCCGGCGGACGAGCCGAGGTCGTTCCGCCGCCACCCTGCCTGGCAGCGGATCGTCGTGCTCTGCGCCGGCTCGTTCATGCACTTCGTGCTGGCCTTCCTGCTGATCTTCGGCCTGGTGCTCGGCGTCGGCTTCGAGAACGACAACACCACCCAGCTGGGCACGATCAGCGCCTGCGTGGCCTCGAGCAACACCGCACTGGCCAACGGCACCTGCACCCCGTCGAACCCGCCGTCCCCGGCCAAGCTGGCCGGGCTGCAGCCCGGCGATAAGGTGATCGCCTTCGACGGCACGCCGGTGAGCAACTGGACCCAGCTCGGCGACGCGATCCGCCGCGCGCAGCCCGGGTCGCGGGTGACGATCACCGTGGTACGTGACGGCAAGACGCTGACGCGGCACACCACGCTGGCCGCCATCAAGGGCCGCAGCGGCGGCTACCTGGGCATCGCGCCGACCGTGGTGTTCACGCCGGCCAACCCGGTCCGCGCCGTCCAGTACACGGGGTCGGCGTTCGGGCAGGTTATCGTCGGCTCGGCCAAGGCGGTCGCGGCCCTGCCGGCGGCGCTGCCGAAGCTGTTCAGCAAGGACCGGGCCAACACGGCCGGCGGGCAGGTCAGCAGCGTGGTCGGCGCGGCCGAGGCCACCGGGACGGCGGTGGCCGCCAACGTCGGCTGGCAGTTCAAGGTCAGCTTCGTGCTGCTGCTCATCGCCTCGCTCAACATCTTCGTCGGCGTCTTCAACATGCTCCCGCTGCTGCCGCTGGACGGCGGGCACGTCGCGGTCGTCATCTGGGAGCGGATCCGGGCCTGGTTCGCCCGGCTGCGCGGGCGCCCTGACCCAGGCCTGGTGGACATGGCTAAGCTGCTGCCGGTTAGCTTCAGCATCTTCATGGTCCTGATGTTCTTCGGCGTCTTGCTGATCCTGGCCGACATCGTGAACCCGGTGAATATCGCAGGTTAACAGTCGGGTTCATCCCCGACGCGCCCGTCAGCGTCCGGCCCCGACCGGTCGCCGGGGATGGTTGAATGGCGGGGATAAAGATCGGGGATCTGCCTACCGAAACGGATGGGGGCCATGACTACTGACCTCGGAATGCCGCAGACGCCACCGGCGCAGCTGGCCGAGCGCAGGTCATCGCGCCAGATCATGGTGGGCTCGGTGCCGGTCGGCGGGGGAGCACCGGTATCGGTGCAGTCGATGACGACGACGCTGACCGCCAACGTGAACGCCACCCTCCAGCAGGTCGCCGAGCTGACCGCCTCCGGCTGCCAGATCGTCCGGGTCGCGGTCCCGTCCCAGGACGACGCGGACGCGCTTCCCGCCATCGCGAAGAAGTCGCAGATCCCGGTCATCGCCGACATCCACTTCCAGCCAAAGTACGTGTTCGCGGCGATCGACGCCGGGTGCGCGGCGGTCCGGGTGAACCCGGGCAATATCAAGCAGTTCGACGACAAGGTGGCCGAGATCGCCCGCGCCGCCAGCGAGACCGGGACCCCGATCAGGATCGGCGTCAACGCGGGCTCGCTGGACAAGCGGCTGCTGGCCAAGTACGGCAAGGCCACCCCCGAGGCGCTGGTCGAGTCGGCGCTGTGGGAATGCTCCCTGTTCGAGGAGCACGGGTTCCGCGACATCAAGATCTCGGTGAAGCACCATGACCCGGTGGTGATGATCAACGCCTACCGGCTGCTCGCCCGGCAGTGCGACTACCCGCTGCACCTGGGCGTGACCGAGGCTGGGCCGACGTTCCAGGGCACGGTGAAGTCTGCGGTCGCGTTCGGCGCCCTGCTGGCCGAGGGCATCGGCGACACGATCCGGGTCTCCCTGTCCGCGCCGCCGGTGGAAGAGGTCAAGGTCGGCATCTCGATCCTGGAATCGCTCGGCATGCGCCAGCGCAGCCTGGAGATCGTGTCCTGCCCGTCCTGCGGCCGCGCTCAGGTCGACGTGTACAAGCTGGCCGAAGAGGTGACCGCCGGCCTTCAGGGCATGGAGGTCCCGCTCCGGGTCGCCGTCATGGGCTGCGTGGTCAACGGCCCGGGCGAGGCCCGCGAGGCCGACCTCGGCGTCGCCTCGGGCAACGGCAAGGGCCAGATCTTCGTCCGCGGCAAGGTGATCGCCACCGTGCCGGAGTCCGCGATCGTGGAGACGCTGATCGAGGAGGCCATGCGCCTCGCCGAGCAGGGCGCCGTCGCCGAGGGGTCTGGGGACGAAGGCCATCCGGTGGTGACCACCTACTGAACCTTGCCCCGGGCGTTGGCACCCTGCCCCGGGGTGGACGAGTCAGGCTGACTTTCGTGACATCGGGCTGGCCAGCATGCTCTCGGCGTAGATGACCTGGCCGACCTGCTCCGCTACCTGGGCCCGGGCGTCGGCGGGCAGCATGTCGTCGGTGATGAGCACGTCCACCTCGCTCAGCCGGGCGAACGAGCTGAGGCTGACCAGCCCCCACTTGGTGTGGTCGGCCAGCACGACGACGCGGCGCGCGACCCGGATCAGGGCCCGGTTGGTCTCCGCCTCCGCCAGGTTGGGCGTGGTCAGCCCGGCGTCGGTGTCGAAGCCGTAGCAGCCCAGGAAGAGCAGGTCGAAGTGGAGCGACCGGATGGTCAGGTCGGCCACCGGGCCGACCAGTGCATCCGAGGGGGTACGGACGCCGCCGGTCAGCACAACCGAGTCGGTCGTGCTGTCCAGGCCGCGCATCCCGCTGAACAAGTTGGTCACCCGCAGCGAGTTCGTGACAATGGTCAGGCCGGGCACATCGAGCAGGCACTGGGCCAGCGCGAACGTCGTCGTCCCGGCGGCCACTGCGATCGCGGTGCCCGGCGTGACCAGGCTCGCGGCGGCGCGGGCGATGGCGGTCTTCTCCGGCCGCTCGAGCACCAGCTTGGCCTCGAAGCCTGGCTCGTGACTGGCGGGCGTCCCGGGCAGGACCGCGCCGCCGTGAACCTTCTCGACTAGGCCGTCCCTCGCGAGTACCTCAAGGTCCCTGCGGATGGTCATATCCGAAACGCCGAGTCGCTGGGTGAGATCGCTGACGCGGGCGCTCCCGTCGCTCCTGACGGCCTGCAGGATGAGCGACTGGCGGTGTCTGGCAAGCATTGCGTGCTTCCCCTCCATTCATACCGGACGGCGCCGGGGACGGGCGGTCGGCCCCGGGTTGCGTCATCCGTACCAAGTGAGACGTTTGCGAAGCGTGTTCGGTTCCGGGCGCGGATGTCGGAACAACTGTGAATATTGGCAGCTTCTGCGATCAGGCCCGCCCGGGGTCCGCCTCCCAGCCCCGCCTCCGGGGTCCGCCTCCCAGCCCGGCCCCGCGGGGCCGGCCGGTCCGTGTTGCCGCCCAAGCCAGCCAGCCTGGCGCGCGGGTGAGCTGGGAGCGTGTCGAGGGTGTTTCGTGTTCGTTGCCGAATAGTGACTTGTTAGCGCTAACATCGTCGCACGTGTTCTTGTCTGTGATGAACTGGCCACTGTGGTGCGAGCGAGGCTGTGGTTGCGTGAAGCTATCGGTGAGGCTTGATCCGGCACGGCCATGGAAATGATCCGTACCGGTCTATCCGGCTGCGGCGTAAGGGGGGATGCGGCAAACCGAAGTTCACGCCCGCGATCGCGCGTTTCGCTGCGCGGCATGTATGCGCTCGTGCTGAGGCTGATATCAAAACGGGATCGTTCCATTCTCGAGCCTGCGTG
>Ga0209656_10000762_pt1 | contig 20818 bp, 20 predicted proteins | sample BogFormECP12_OM2_FD_188239 | JGI IMG/M metagenome (GOLD analysis project Ga0209656, IMG submission 188239) | Bog forest soil microbial communities from Calvert Island, British Columbia, Canada - ECP12_OM2 (SPAdes) (version 2) | ecosystem: Environmental > Aquatic > Freshwater > Wetlands > Bog ... | reverse complement strand
TTCGCTCCACACTTCCTTCAGACGGTCCCTCGCGGTTCCGCCCTTGTGCTTCACTCGTGCTTCACCTCCATCAGGTTGCACAGGGGACTTTCACCCCCAGGCTGCTGGACATGCCCAGCACACAGCCAACCTCGCGCGGCTGTTCGCCGATTTCGCGCAGGCGGAATCCTCGACGTCGCACCGGTTCGGCGGCACCGGGCTGGGCCTCGCGGTCAGCCGCACCCTGTGCCGCATGCTGGGCGGCGACATCTCCGCGGAGAGCGAATACGGCAAGGGCTCCTGCTTCCGGGTGACGCTGCCGGCGCAACTCGAAGTCCGATCTCCGCCGCAGCCCGAGCCGCACACGGGGGCCGCGCCGAATCAGGCGGCCGTGCACGAAACCGCGATGGCGGAGGCCGCGATATGAGCATGACCCTGGCGTCCGCAGCTCCGGCCGCCGCCGATCGCCTGCTCGACGACGCCGCGATGACCGTCCATCTCGTCGACGACAATCCCGTCAACCTCGACCTGGTCGAGACGGTCGTCCGCAAGGTCAGCCCCCGCAGCTCAAGCCGGTGCGCTTCCTCAACGCGGATGCGGCGCTGCAGGCCTGTCGCGACCAGATGCCGGACGCGATCGCGGTGGACTACATGATGCCGGGACTGAACGGCCTGGATTTCGTGCGCCAGTTCCGCCAGCTGCCGCAGGCCGATGCGGTTCCGATCATCATGATCACCGCAACGATGGAGCGGCAGATCAAGCGCGAGGCGCTCGATCTGGGTGTGGCCGACTTCCTGACCAAGCCGATCGACCCGTTCGAGACACGGGCGCGCCTGAAGAACGCGCTGGCGCTCCGCCGGTCCTACCTCGAGCAGCGCGATCGCGGGCGCTGGCTAGCGGAGGAGGTCCGCAAGGCGACCGACGCGGTGCGCGAGCACGAGCGCGGCCAGCAGTTGGCGCTGCGCATCTCGGACGCGGCCAGCCGCAGCAACTCGGTCAACAAGGCGTTCGAATACGCCCTCGGCGAGCTGTGCAGCTACATGGGCTGGCAGGAAGGCGCCGCGGCGTTCATCGAGAACGGGTCGCTGCAAGCGCCGTCGGTCTTCTACGGGAACGGCGCCGTCGGCGCGAACATGGCCAATCCCGCGGCCGTGCTGGACGGCGTGGCACTGGCGCGGGAGGCTTTCAGGAGCGGGACGGCGCAGTGGGCGCATGGCCCAGTGTGGCGTTGCGCGTTCCCCGTCGCGCTCGCCACCGACGTCGTCGCGGTGCTGCAGTTCGCCTCCGCCGCCCCGGTGGTGATCGACGAGTCGCATCGCAACATCATCGCCCAGGCCGGCATGCAGCTGAGCCGGGTCATGGAGCGGGCGCGCAACGAGGCGCAGCTCGTCTACAACGCGACCCACGACTCGCTGACGTCCCTGCCCAACCGCGTGCTGTTCGCGGACCGCCTGCAGCAGGCCATCGCGGTCGCACAGCGCGATCCCACTGTCGGCTTCGCCGTGCTGATCATCGACCTCGACCGCTTCAAGGTCGTCAACGACAGCCTGGGCCACCTGGCAGGCGACGATCTGCTCGTGAAGGTCGCGGCACGTCTGCGTCACGGCCTCCGGGGCAGCGACACCGTGTCGTCCTGCACCGCATCGGGCGAGGGTGACACCACGCTCGCACGCGTCGGCGGCGACGAGTTCACCATCCTGCTGCGCGGCATGAGCGGGCCGGCCGATGCGATGCGCGTGGCCGATCGGATCCAGCGCGCCCTGCAGGCGCCATTCACCATCGCCGGCCAGCAGGTCTACACCGCCGCGAGCATCGGAATCGCGCTCAGCTCGACCGGCTACGACTCGAGCGAGGCCGTTTTGCGGGACGCCGATCTGGCGCTGTATCGCGCCAAGGCCCTCGGCAAGAACCGCAGCGAGGTGTTCAACCTCGCGATGCACGAAGCCGCGATGGCGCGGCTGACGCTGGAGGCGGAGTTGCGGCGCGCGTTGCAGTGCGGCGAGTTCCAGCTTCTGTATCAGCCGATCGTCTCGCTGGCCTCGCGCCGCATCGTGGGTGCGGAGGCGTTGGTCCGCTGGCGGCGGAACTCCGGCGAGCTGATGAGCCCGGGACGGTTCCTGCAGGTTGCCGAGGAGACCGGGCTGATCGTGCCTCTCGGCGAGTGGATCATGCGCGAGGCCTGCCAGACGCTGTGCGTCTGGAACGGCGCGCTGCAGGACCGTCCGAACCTGAACATCAGCGTGAACGTGTCGCCGCGGCAGTTCCACCATCCGGGCTTCGTCGATCAGGTCGCGCGCGTGCTGCAGGAGACCGGCGTCGAGCCGCGCCGCGTGCAGCTGGAGATCACCGAGAGCACGACGATGGGCGACGGCCAGCAGTCGGAGGCGCTGCCGTCGGAGCTGAAAGCGCTCGGCGTGCAGCTCAGCGTCGACGATTTCGGCACCGGCTTTTCCTCGCTCAGCTACCTGCATCGGTTCCCGCTGAACGTGCTCAAGATCGACCGCTCGTTCGTCAGCGGCGTCGTCGAGAGCGCCGAGAGCCGCGGCATCATCAGCTCGATCATCGATCTTGCCCGGAACCTCGGCCTGGAAGTCGTCGCCGAGGGCGCGGAGGATCTGGCCCAGGTCGCCGAGCTTCGCCGGCTCGGGTGCGACCTCGTGCAAGGGTTCTTTTTCTACAGGCCGCTCGATTCGTCGGCCGTGCGTCAGCTCCTGCTCGAAGGAGGGACGCACGAAGCGCTGCGGTGCGAACGGACCGAGCCGGTCGCCTGACGCCTGTTCAGGCCGACGGTCCGCGCGCGTCGTCGCGCATGACGCTTGTCGTCGTGCACGTCACGACGGCGGCAGGAAGCATTTGCCGTCGACGAACGCCTTGCGCCAGCGCGTGATGTGAACGCGCTCGAACAGGTCCGCCTTCGAGAACGGGTCCTGCGCGATGAAGCTCTCCGCTTCGCCGCGGGAGTCCGTGTCGATGATGTACAATCCGCCGCCGCGATCGCTGCCGTCGTCGTTCAGCTTCGCCCCGCAGGCCAGCAGCGTGTGGGCGTGCTGGCGGAGGTAGTCGATATGCACCTGGCGATTTGCCTGCCGGACCGACTGGTGGCCGGGCTTGTCCCAGGTCTCGATGATGTAGGGCATGTGCGGCTCCTTCATGCGAGGGACGTACTGCGCTGCGGCGCGGCACGCACGCGCGGCGCATTCCGTGCGGGTGACGGCGCGCCGGCGATCCCGGCGAGCGCGGCGTCGATCTCCGGATAGAGGAAACTGAAGCCGCTCGCGAGTGCGGCCTGCGGAATGACACGCTGACCGCTGAGCAGAAGCTCTTCGGCCATGCCGCCGAGCATCAGGCGGAGCGGCGCGCCCGGGATGGCGAGCTTCGCAGGGCGGCCCAGCGCGCGGCCCAAGGCCGCCGCGAACGCGGCGTTCGTGACCGGGGCCGGCGCCGTTGCGTTCACCGGTCCGGTCATCGCCGGGTTTGCGATCGCGTGAACGATGAGGCGGGCCAGATCGTCGCGATGGATCCAGCTCATCCACTGCCGACCGGCACCGAACGGACCGCCGAGCCCGTACTCGAACGGCGTCAACATGCGCGACAGGACGCCGCCTTCGGCCGCGAGCACGAGGCCGATGCGCAGGCGGACGACACGAACCCCAAGCGCCTCCGCCGCCATCGCCGCGGTTTCCCAACGCATGCAGACATGGCGCGAGAAGCAGTCGGTGCCGACAGATGCTTCGTGCAGCACGTCGTCGCCGCGCAGGCCGTACCAGCCGACCGCCGAGCCGCTGACGAGCACAGACGGCGGGGTATGGAGGCGCCCGATCAGCGTGACGACTCCTCGCGTGACCTGCAGCCGGGAACGAAGGATCCGGTGTCGCTTGCGCATGGTCCACAGGCCGTCGGCGAGCGGCTCGCCGGCCAGGTTCACGATCGCGTCGATGCGCGCGTGGTCGGGGATGTGATCGAGCGACGTGATGACGCGAAGTGGCGCGGGCAAGTCGGCCGCTTTCGCGAATGATCGGGCCAGCACGGTCACCTCATGGCCGGCTCCGGCGAGTGCGGCGACGAGCCGCTTGCCGATGAAGCCGGTGCCGCCGGTGACCAGGACTGACTGGCGCCCGGTCAGCGCCGCCGCGAGCGGCGCGGCCTCGGTAGGGACGATGCGGCCGATGCGGCGTGCGGCCGCGAGATCGCGCAGTCCTGACGCAGCGACGCCGATCGCGGCGGTGCCGAACAACCAGCTCCAGACGCCATGATGGACCAGCCCGAGCGACGTCGGCAGCGCGGCCCAGCGCGCGAGGACCGGGACGAGCATGGCCAGCACGACGCCGTAGTTCAGCGTCAGCAGCGTGTGCAGAACCCGCTCGCTCGCGGGAAGCCGCCGCGTGCGGTCCTCTTCCACGAAATCCCACAGCGTGACGATCAGCTCGGCCAGCATCAGCGCGATGAGGGCGATGGCGGCGGCGCCGTGCGGCTCGGTCCAGCCGAGTACGGCGAACACCACGGCGTAGGCGAGGCTGCGGACGCCATGGAGCTTGAGCTCACCACGCTGCGAGGGCCGCCACGCCAGACGTTCGGTGAACTCGTGATGGTAGACGGTGTCGAAAGCGCCCATCGCCACCTGGAGAAGGACGAAAGCCCAGATCACGTCACTCATTGGAGAGTCTCCTCGGGATCGCGGGGCAGACGTTCGTGGAACAGTCCGGTCTGGTAGATGAGCTCGCCGAACCGCCGGTGTTGAAGCTTCAGGACGAAGGCGAACCAACCGTCAGCCCGGTCAACGTGGCTGATCGTCAGGGCGCCCGGCTCCAGCCATCGCGGCAAGCGCAACCGGACCGGGCCGAGCGCCAGGAAATAGTGGTCGCTGTGGAAGTGCAGCGCGCGCGCATCGACGCTCACCGTCAGCGCGATGCCGAAGCCCCATCCGAGATATCCCTCGATGCCCGTCGGCCCATCGAAGCGCTTGCTGCTGTGGATGACCTGCGGGAACCCGCTCCTGCGCCCGTACATGCGGGTCCAGAACTGGCCGCCTGTCGCACCGTCCTCGGTGACGGTGACGACGGCTGCGGTTCCGATCTCCTCGTGCAACGGGAGCGGCGCGCCGATGACGCGGCAGAGCCCGGCGAGCAGCTTGCCGAGGCGCGTCTTGCGGCTCTCCACGATGATCCCCGCGTAGGTCACGGAACCGCCGGCATCGAGACGCCTGCTGAACCGCGCGCGGACCGGCGGCGGCAGGCGCGACCACGCCTCGGCGCCGAGCAACGCGCGGAAGCGAAGATCGTGAAGGACGCGGCCGGTTGGGTTCGGCGCCGGCGGATCGTCTCGAGCCTCGAGCGGGAGCGCTGACTGGGCCACCAACTTCGGTCCCTCCGTGCCGTCCTGATTGACATTTCTGTAGCAACAGAATGAAATGGCGAAAAAAATTACTCCGCAGCTTGTCTGTCGTTCTTGCCGCGAGCGAGACCCGCGAGCTTGACCACGCGGGTGCCGAGCTTGATCAGGGCCATCAGCGTGCTCGGCGGAACGGTCAGCATCTGCCCGAACCAGGCGTCCAGCGTGGTCAGGAAAGACTGCATCTCGTTCAGGCGCGCACGCGCGACCTTGCTGACGGCGGGATCGCCGTGCGCCGCCTCGACGGCCTTGCGGATGGCCGCGACGGCAGGATCGACCTCGCGCTCCTTCCGCCCCTGCGCGATGCGGGTGAGGATCTGCCAGAGGTCCGCCTCGGCTTCGTAATGGTCCCGCCGGTCGCCGAGCAGCGGCACGCGGCGCACCAGCTTCCAGCCGATCAGTTCGCGCAGGCTGTTGGAGACGTTCGAGCGGGCGAGCCCGAGCTGCTCGGCGATGTCTTCGGCGGTCATCGGCCGATCGGCGAGATAGAGCAGCGCCTGGATTTGCGCGACCGAACGGTTGACGCCCCATTGGCCGCCCAGGTCACCCCAGCGGAGCACGAACTCCTGGACGGCCGCGGGAAGCTGCCTGGGTCCGGCTGGCGTTTCTGTCATGACAGAAATTTATGACAGCTCGGCAGGCCGGTCAAGACCGCGTCCGCGCGCTGGCGCGCAGTCTGCCTCGTCTGCCGGGTCAGGCCGTTGCGTTCGTCCGGGCCTTCTCCGGGACCGACAGGGTGGCCGTGATAACAGCGGAAATCACCAGGAAGCCGACCAGGGTGAAGATGCCGTAGTCCGTGCCGCCGAACACGTCCTTGAGCCATCCCATCAGGAACGGCCCGAGGAACCCGCCGAGATTGCCCAGGGCATTGATGGCGCCACGGGCCGGGCCGGCGACCGACGAGGTGAACAGCAGCGGCGGAATGGTCCAGAACACCGGGGCCGCCGACTGGAGGAACGCGCCGGCCATTACCAGGCAGGAGAACGACAGCCAGATCTGTTCCTTGAAGATGACCGATCCGAACAGGCTGAGCGCCAGGCCGAGCAGCGGCAGAATGACGTACAGCTTGCGCTTGCCGGAGCGGTCCGACAGCCGGCCGAAGGCGTACATGCCGATCATGGTGCCGATGTAGGGCAGCGTCGACAGAAGCCCGACCTGGCCGATGTTGGTCTGCGTCAGGTTCTTGATGACGGTGGGCAGCCAGATGACGAAGGCGTAGATCGCGGTCTGGTAGAAGAAGTTCAGCACGATCAGCTTCCACATCGCCGCGTTACCCATGACCTGCAGGAACGATGCGTTGCGCACCGCGGGCGTCTTGGCCAACTCCTCCTGTTCCACCTTGAGATTGTCAACGATATAGGCCTTCTCAACCGGGGAGATCCATTTGGCCTTTTCCGGCTCCTCCTCGACCATCAGGATCCAGGGAACCAGCAGCACGAACGAGAAGATACCTTCGAACAGTAGCAGGTCGCGCCAGCCGAAGTTCTGGATGATCGCACCCGCCAACGGACCCGAGATGATGTTGGCGATCGGCACGAACATGATGACCACGGCCGTCGCGCGCCCGCGTTCCTCGTTGGGGAACCATTTCGCCACCATGGTCAGCACCACGGGCAGCATGCCGCCCTCGGCCACGCCCAACAGGAACCGGAGCGACACGAGTTGCCACTCGCTCGTGACATAGGACGTCACGATGGAAATCACGCCCCAGGTCACAATCGAGCCGGTGAGGAAATGCTTGGCCGCGCCTCGAGCCGCCAAGGCGCCGCCCGGCACCTGCAGAAACAGGTAACCGATGAAGAAGATCCCGGCAGCCAGGCCGGCGGCGGACGACGACAGCGCCAGGTCCTTGCTCATCCCGCCGGGGATGGCAAAGGCGATGGCTGTCCTGTCCATGTACGAAATGATGCAAAGTACCATGATGGGAACGATGATGTGAAACCATCGCCCATTCGGAATCCGGGCCGGCGTGGGGATTGCCTTCTCGACGAGACCTGCATTCGATGACACGGACAATCCCCCCAGAGACGGGTGTTTTGGTGATGCCGGCTCAGCCGGCGGCAACCGGCCCGGCGGCCAGCAACGCCACGGCGACTTTGATCACGACCTTGCGGATGGCGTCGGGCTTGCCGGCCTGGCAGCCCGGGCGATGCGCATCGTACGGGAAGAACACCGCGAAACTGCCGGGGACCATCTCCAGCGTCGACTCGTTCTCCATGCCCTCGTAGAACCGGATATCGCGCTCGGCCATCGCGTCCTCGGCCACCGCATTCCGGCCGGTGTCCTCGGCGACGCCGATCCGTTCGCGGCCGCGGCACAGGAACTGCACATCGATGTATTTGCGATGCACCTCCGGCCTGGTCTCCTCGACCGGCTTCGTGGTCAGGTCGATCACCTGAACATAGATGTCCTTGCCCTGCAGGTCGTAGTTGCCGGCCGGCAAGGCGGCAAAGTCGGTCGCCTGCAGATGCTTCACTGCCGTTTGCAACGGAACCGGCAGCGTCGGCAGAATCCGGTCGGCATGACTCAAGTGACCAAATATCATCGTCCGTCTCCTCGGTTTGCCGCTTCGGCGCGGCTTCGACGCCCCATGGGCGATGCGTGTCAACGCGCGGATTTGCCGCGCCCGAAATCGAACAGCTTCATGTAGGCAGCGCTGTCCTCCGCGCCGATGCCCGCCGCCACCAGCATGCGGTGCAACTCGGTGACAAGACCGGTGAGCGGCATCGCCGCGCGCAGGCGCAAGGCCGCACGCTGCACCGCCTCCAGGTCCTTGAGCATATTGTCGATCCGTCCCGTCGGCGTGTAGTCGAACGCCGCCATCTTCGGCATGAACTCCTGCAGGATGCGGGAGTCCGCGCGTCCGTTCGCCAGCGCCGCCGGAATGCGCGCCGCATCCACGCCGGCGGCAAGTGCCAGATTCGTGGCCTCGGCGACTGCGAGGAAGTTGCAGGCGCACAGCACCTGGTTGATCAGCTTCGTCGCCTGGCCGGTGCCTGACGCGCCCATGTGGGTCATGTTCGCCGCGAGATGCCGCAGAACCAGCCGCGCCCGTTCGACATCCGCGTCCGAACCGCCCAGCATCAGGGTCAGCGTGCCGCGCGAGGCCGCAGGCGCACCGCCCGACAGCGGGCTGTCCACCCATCCCATGCCGCGCATCGCGTGCAGACGGCGCGCCATCTCGACCGTCGCGTCCGGCTCGATGCTCGACATGTCGATGAGCAGTTTGTCCGCAGACGCCGCCGCCGCCACGCCGTCGGCGCCGAAGACCACCTGCTCGACGATCCCCGCCGTGTTCAGGCTCAGGATCACGGTGTCGACCGCTTCGGTCAGCGAGGCAGGTGTCGGATGCGCGACGGCGCCTCGCGCGACCTCTGCGGCGACCTTCGCCGCATCCCGGTCGTGGACGTGAACAGCGCCGCCCTGCGCAAGCAGTCGCGTCGCAATCGCCGATCCCATGACGCCGATGCCGATGACGCCGATCCTCGGCGCGGTCTGTGTCATGACGCTGTCCTACTCCATCCGAGCGTCAGAGCGTCGCGAGGACGCCGCCGTCCACGTAGACGATGTGCCCGTTGACGAAGTCCGACGCGGCCGAGGCCAGGAAGATCGCGGCTCCCTGCAGTTCTTCCACGCGGCCCCAGCGTCCGGCCGGGGTGCGCTTCTTCAGCCAGGCGTCGAATTCCGGATTGTCGATCAGCGCCTGGTTCAGGGGTGTGGCGAAGTAGCCTGGGCCGATGCCGTTGATCTGGATGTTGTAGCGCGCCCAGTCGGTGCACATGCCCTTGGTGAGCATCTTCACCGCGCCCTTCGTGGCGGCATACGGGGCGATCGACAAGCGGCTCGCCTCGCTCTGCAAGGACGCGACGTTGATGATCTTGCCGCGGCCGCGCGGGATCATGTGCTTGGCGACCGCCTGGCCGACGAAGAAAACGCTGTCCAGGTTGGCACGGATGATCTCGTGCCAGGTCTCCACCGGGTACTCCTCGAGAGGCCCGCGGCGCTGGATGCCGGCGTTGTTCACCAGGATGTCGATCGCCCCGAGCGTCGACTCGATGTGGTTCACCGCCGTCACCACCGCATCGTGATCGGTGACATCGAAGGCGGACGCAGCGGCGTTGATGCCGTCTTTGCGCAAGGCGGCGAGCGCCGCGTCGAGCCTCGCGGGGTCGCGGCCGTTGATGACGATCTCGGCGCCGGCCCGGCCAAGGCCGAACGCGAGTGCGAGGCCGATGCCTTGTCCCGAGCCCGTGATCAGGGCGCGCCTGCCCGTAAGGTCGAAGAGAACCAGCGACATGGCGATTTCCTTCCCCCACGGCTTTGCGGTTCACCTTATGCGCGTCCGGGCAGCGCGGTAAGACGGCGCCCACAGTAATTCCCGCAATTCGGTCACCGCCGACGTCTCATTCAGGGCAGCGCGCGACGCCCGATTGTCGACACGAGAACGCCCGATCCGAACAAAACCGGTCTTCGGCAAACGGGCTCTCAGGCATAAGCTAATTTCATTCGTTGAAGATCGGATGCTGCGCCGCCGCACCGGCGGGGAACATCGGCCGCGTGCCATGGCCGTCGCGCGCCTTGCAAGGTGTGGGACGTAAGGGACATGTTGGCGCGAACAGGAGGTGCGTCATGACGAAAGCCTGCGTGCTGCACGCCCCCACCGATCTCAGGATCGAGGATGTGGAACTCCCGCCGCTCGGACCAACCGCCGTCGCCATTCGCATCGCCGCCGGCGGCATCTGCGGATCGGACCTGCATTACTACCAACACGGCGGTTTCGGGACGGTGCGCATTCGCCAGCCGATGATCCTCGGCCACGAGGTCGCCGGCCTCGTCACCGCGGTCGGGACGGACGTGACGCGCATCAGTCCCGGTGACCGCGTGGCGGTCAATCCGAACCAGCCATGCGGCAAGTGCCGTTACTGCCTGGCGGGACGCGCCAATCTATGTCTCGACGTGCAGTTCTACGGCAGCGCCATGCGTTTCCCGCACGTGCAGGGCGCCTTCCGTCAGGAGCTGATCGCCGACGAGGTGCAATGCTTCCTCGTCCCGCCCGGCACCGACCTTACGGAAGCCGCGTTCGCCGAACCGCTCGGCGTGACCCTTCATGCCGTCACCCGCGCCACGTCGGTCGCCGGGCGGCGCGTGGCGGTGGTGGGGTGCGGTCCGATCGGCGCGCTCGCGATCACGGCGGCCCGCCGGTTCGGTGCCCGCGAGATCGTCGCCGTCGATGTCGCCACGGCGCCGCTGCGGGCCGCCCTGGCGGTCGGCGCCGATCGCGCCATCAACTCGGCCGAGAGTCCGGACGACATTGCCGCGTACCAGGCGGACAAGGGATATTTCGACGTGCTGCTGGAGTGCTCGGGCAATGACCGCGCGCTGCGCAGCGGACTTGATCTGGTCCATCCCGGCGGCACGATCGTGCAGCTCGGCCTCGGCGGCGACATCACCTTGCCGATGAATTCCGTCGTCACCAAGGAGTTGGAGCTGCGCGGCAGCTTCCGCTTCCACGAGGAGTTCGGCTGGGCGGTGGACTTCATCGCACGACGCCAGATCGACGTGCGCCCGTTGCTGACCGAAGTGATCCCGTTCACCGACGCCGACCGGGCCTTTACCCTCGCGGCCGATCGCAGTCGGGCAATGAAGGTCCAGCTCAGCTTCGCGTGAGTCCGAATATCGTGCCGCCTGACTGACACGCAGCAGGCACGCGAGCGTGGCGCCCAGCCGTTGGCTGGGGACCGGCCCTACTGCGAGCGCCTCGATCCAGAAGATGGCCGAGCGCAGGGGCACGATGAGGTCGAAGCCGGCGGTGACGATCACGTCCTCCGCGCGATCGACGATGTGCGTGAGGTTGTCGTCATAGATGAATCCGATGCCCCATCGGAATGCCCATCGTGCCGCGCCGTAACGGCCGGTCGCTTGTTGGTTCAGGCTTTCGACCCTAGCGTTGCAGGACCCACCGTCGCCAGCGCCTGGAGCGCATTCATCAGGAGACATCCGTCATGGACGATTCCTCGCCTGCAGCCGACAGGCTTGTGGTCCGTGCCGCCGCGCCGCTCTGGTTCCAGCGCGCCATCGCCTGCACCAAGGAGGAGCACGTGGTCGTCGTCGCCGATTGCCCGATCCATTATCTCCTGTGGGCGGCGAAGCCGGAGACGGCAAGCGGACGCGGCCTGCTGTTCGTCCATGGCGGCGGCGCCCACGCGCATTGGTGGAGCTTCATCGCACCCTATCTCGCCCGCGACTTCCGCGTCGCCGCCATCGACCTCTCGGGTATGGGCGACAGCGGCCGGCGAGCGACCTACAGCTCGGATGTGCGCGCCCAGGAGATGCGGGCGGTGATCGCCGACGCGGCGCTGGGCGCGCGGCCCTTCGTCATCGGCCACAGCTTCGGCGGCTTCATGACGATGAAGTTCGCCGCCGCGTACGGCGAGGAACTGGGGGGCGCCGTGATCGTCGATTCGCCGATCCGCTCGCCTGAGGAAGAAGCGCAGAGCCCGCTCGCGCCGCCGAACTGGGCGAACAAGAAGATCTACCCGACGTTCGAGGCCGCACTCGCGCGCTTCCGGCTGGTGCCCCCGCAGTCCTGCGACAACGAGTTCATCGTCGAATACTTTGCCCGCCATTCGATCATGCCGGCCGACGGCGGCTGGACCTGGAAGTTCGACGGCGCCGCCATGGGGGCGCGCCGTTTCGGCGAGCCGTTCCGCGAGTATCTGCAGGCGGCGCGTTGCCGCGGCGCGCTGCTGTTCGGCGAAAACAGCGCGCTCGTCTCGCGCCAGACCGCCTCTTACATGTCGTCGCTGATGGGGCCCGAAGCGCCCATCGTGGAAGTACCCGAAGCGCAGCACCACGTCATGCTGGACCAGCCGCTCGCTTTCGTGGCGGCGTTGCGCATGCTGCTGCAGAGCTGGGTTCGCGCCGAGCCGCGTTAAGCGTTCCATGCCACGTTGCATTGCGAGACCGCCCGCCTCGGTTCACTCCCACTCGATCGTCCCCGGCGGCTTGCTGGTGATGTCGTACGTCACGCGGTTGATGCCGCGCACCTCGTTGACGATCCGGCCCGCCACGCGAGTCAGGAACCCCATGTCGAACGGATAGACGTCCGCCGTCATCCCGTCTGTGCTGGTCACCGCGCGCAACGCGCACACCTGATCGTAGGTACGCCCGTCGCCCATCACGCCGACGCTGCGCACCGGCAGCAGCACCGCAAAGGCCTGCCAGATCGCGTCGTACAATCCCGCCAAGCGGATCTCCTCCAGGAAGATCGCATCCGCCCGTTGCAGCACCTGCACCCGGTCGCGCGTCACCTCGCCCGGGATGCGGATCGCGAGGCCCGGGCCGGGAAACGGGTGACGGCCGACGATCGCCTCGGGCAGCCCGAGCTCGCGGCCCAACGCACGCACCTCGTCCTTGAACAACTCGCGCAACGGCTCGAGCAGGCGCATGCGCATCCGTTCCGGCAGGCCGCCGACGTTGTGGTGGCTCTTGATCGTCGCACTCGGGGCCCCGGTGGCAGACACACTTTCGATCACGTCCGGATAGAGCGTGCCCTGCGCGAGCCAACCCACGTCCCCTTGGGCACCGCCGAGCCGCTCGGCCTCGGCGTCGAACGCCTCGATGAACAGGCGGCCGATGGTCTTGCGCTTGGCCTCGGGATCGGTGACGCCGGACAAAGCGCCGAAGAAGGCGTCGGAGGCGTCGCGATGCACCAGCCGCATGTTGAACCGGCCGCGGAACGTCTCGACCACCTGTCCCGCCTCGCCCGCGCGCAGCAGGCCGGTGTCGACGAAGATGCAGGTCAGCTGATCGCCGATCGCCTCGTGGATCAGCGCCGCGGCGACCGACGAATCCACGCCGCCGGACAGGCCGCAGATCACCCGGTCGCGCCCGACCAGAGCGCGGATGCGGGCGATCTCAGCCTCGCGGAAGTTGGCCATCGTCCAGCTGCCGGACAGGCCGGCGACGGCGTGCGTGAAGTTGCGCAACAGCGCCGCACCGTGCGGCGTGTGCACGACCTCGGGGTGGAACTGCACGCCATACATGCGCCTCGCGTCGTCGGCGATGGCGGCGTACGGCGCGCCTTCGGACGTGCCGACCACACGAAAGCCGGGCGGCAGGCGCGTCACGCGGTCGCCGTGACTCATCCACACCTGCTCGTGCGCGCCGCGCGCCCACACGCCGGCGAACAGCGCGCAGTCGTCGGTCACATCGAGATAGGCACGGCCGAACTCACCCGACCCGCCCTTCTCCACCGCGCCGCCGAGTTGCGCGCACATCAGCTGCTGGCCGTAGCAGATGCCGAGCACCGGCACGCCGGCCGCGAAGACGTAGTCGGGGGCGCGCGGCGCATCGGGCTCGAGCACGCTCGCCGGGCCGCCCGACAGCACGACGGCGGACGGAGCGAAGTCGCGGAACCGCTGTGCATCGGCCGAGTAGGGCCAGATCTCGCAATACACGCCGGCCTCGCGCAGGCGGCGCGCGATGAGCTGCGTGACCTGACTGCCGAAATCGAGGATCAGGATGCGCTCGGACCCCACGGTGTCGGTGGGGCTAGGGGCGGTGTCGCTTGGTGCGGGGGAATCGGAGGGCATGGTGTTCATGCCCCGGACCTTGGATCACGCTGCCGCCGCCGCGGCAACCTCGAGCGTCAGGATGCCTGCGGCGAGGCCTGCAGCAGCTTCTCGATCGGGTCCCATACGAAGGCGAGCTGCGGCACCGGGTGGCCGGCGACCTGTGTGACGGTCTCGGCGATCGCGCGGCCGCCCAGGCGCTCGTAGAACCAGCGGCTCGGGTTGTCGCGCAGCACCCACAGAAAGGCCGACCGGCACCCGGCCTCAGCGAGGTGTGCCGCCGCGGCACGGATCAGCCGGCGGCCGACGCCGCGCTCACGCCAATCGTCGAGCACGTACAGCGTTTCGATCTCGCCCTCGCCCAGCCGGCGCCCGGCGATGGTGACCGCGGAGGACAGGCGGGTGCGTCCCGAGGTGGTATAGCCGACGATGCGCGGGCCGGAGCCGGCGGGCACGTCCAAGCCCGAGGCGGTCGCCACGTGCACCCCGGTGCCGCCGCGGATCGCCGCGTCGTAGTACGCCGCCTGCCGGGCGACCGAAAGCCGGGCCAGGTACGAGTCGGGCAGGATGCCGGGGTAGGCGCTGCGCCACGCCGCCACGTGCACGGCGCCGATCGCCACCGCGTCGGTCGGCCGGGCGCGGCGGATCGAGATCACGCGACACGCTCCAGCACGGCACAGTAGAATCCGTCGGTGCCGTTTCGCGCGGGGGTCAGGTGCAGGTCGTCGCCCGGCGGCGCGCCGGCCCAGACCGCGGTGGCCGGCAGGCGGCGGAAGTCAGGACGGCGCGTCAGAAAGGCGTTCACCTGTGTCTCGTTCTCGGCCGGAAGCAACGAGCAGGTAGCGTAGACCAACCTTCCGCCGGGGCGACAGAGTGGAGCGGCGGCATCCAGGATCGACGCCTGTTTGGCCGTCAGTTCGCGCAGGTCCGCCTCGGTCAGGCGCAGTCTCGCATCCGGATTGCGCCGCCACGTGCCGGTTCCGGTGCAGGGCGCGTCGACGAGCACGCGGTCGAAGCTGCCGGCGCGGCGTTTCACCCATCTGTCGCCCGCCTCCGTCAGGTGGCGCTCGACATTGTGAACCCCGGCCCGGCGCAGCCGTCGCACCGCGGCGTCGAGGCGGCGCACGTTGACGTCGCAGGCGACGATGTGGCCGCGGTTCTGCATGCAGGCGGCCAGCGCCAGCGTCTTGCCGCCGGCGCCCGCGCACCAGTCGGCCACGCGCATCCCCGGACGTGCGTCGGCCATCAGGGCGACGATCTGGCTGCCCTCATCCTGGATCTCCACCAGCCCATCGCGGAACGCCGGCCCCGTGGTCACGGGCAACCGCCCGGACACGCGCAGCCCCCAGGGCGAGAGCGGCGTCGGCTCCGCGGTGATGCCTTCGGCGGCCAGCGCCGCTTGCGCCGCTTCCCTCGTGGTCTTCAGCGTATTGACGCGCAGATCGAGCGGCGCCTCGGCCAGCAGCGCGCGGGCTTCCGGTTCCAGGCGGTCGCGAAAGCGCTCCGCCAGCTGCGGCAGCAGCCAGTCCGGCATCTCCAGGCGCGCCGCGAGCGGCATGTCGGGGTGTTCGAGCGTGCGGCCCTCCAGGACTCGCAATCGCTCGGCTTCGTCGGCGCAGAGCGATGCCGGGGCGTAGCGGCCGCCGGAGAACGCCTGTTGCACGCCGTCGAATGTCCAGCCTTCCAGCAGCAGGGAAGCACCGACGCGCAGCCGCGGCGTGCCTGCGCCGTGCAGCCACCAGTCGAGGCGCCGCCATGTGCGGATCACCGACCATGCCCGGGCGGACACGGCGCGGCGGTCGCCCGAGCCGATATAGCGACGGTTGCGGAAGAAATCGTTGGCGACGGCGTCCGCCGGGCGCTGCGGTGCGGCCTCGATCGCGGCGAGCAGATCGATCGCGGCGGCGAGCCGCGCCGCCGGCGTCACGTGCCAGCCTCGGCTGCGCTAGCCGGCCTTTCGCGTCATCCGGCGTCGCAGCTCAGCCAGTTCGGCGCGGGTCGCCTCGCTATCCTCCTTTGTTACGACGGGGCGCTCCTCGATGTCGTGAGACGACTTCTGCGTGGCGCGCAACGGGTCGTAGCGGCCACGGTTCGGGTCGCTCTGATCGACTTTCACCCACTTACGACCGCGTGTACTCATACCATAGATCCTGTTCTTCTCTTTCAGCCCGCCACGCCGTGATCAGACGGCACGTCTTCCCGCGCATGGTGTAGATAACGACATAAACGTCACCAGCGCCTTCGCCGATCACCTGGTAGCGGCGTTCGCGATAGCGTCTGGTATCCTCGCGCTCCAAGACATAGCCTGGGAAGATACGACTGATATACGGCAGATCGAACCCCGAAGCATTGAAAATCAAATCGCTCTTCGCAGCATCAAACTCGATATCATCGAAGGCGCGGTAAACAAGGCGAAACGGTCGGCGAGGAGGCATGCGCTCAGTCAAGCCTGACTGAGCGTCTCCGGCAACGACGACAGGTCGCGCAGCTCCGCCGCACGCTGCCGCAGCCCGTATTCGTCGGGCGCGCCGCTGCGATTGAGGCGGAACACGCGGAAACCGAACACGGACGCGCCGTAGGCGTCCCACGCGTTGGCCGATACGAACGCCACACGCTCCGGCGAGACGCCGAACCGCTCGGTGGCCAGCCGATAGACCCTCGGGTCCGGCTTGTAGATGCCCGCCGCTTCGACACTGAGCACGTCGTCCAGCAACCCGTCGATCCCAGCCGCACGAACCGCATCGGCGAGCATCGCGGGCGCACCGTTCGACAGGATCGCACGCGGCATGCCGGCCTCGCGCAGCCGCGTCAGCATCGCCGGCACCTCGGGGTATGGGTCGAGCGTGCGGTACGCCTGCAGCACGTAGTCTAGCAACGCGCGATCGGCCAGCCTGTGCTGCTGCGCGACCACCTCCAGCGATTCACGCGCAAGCGCCCAGAAATCCGGCCGCTCGCCCCCCGCCATGCTGCGAATCCAGCTGTATTCCAGATGCTTCTGTCGCCAGTCCGCGCTGATGCGCTCCCAGCCGTCGCCGATCCGAGCGGCATGCCGCTGCATCGCCGAGTGCACGTCGAGCAGCGTGCCGTAGGCATCGAACACCACGACCGCCGCGCGCACCGTTCAGTCCTGCCGGTAGTTCGGCGCCTCGCGCGTGATGGCGACGTCGTGCACGTGGCTCTCGCGCCAGCCGGCGTTGGTCACGCGGCGGAACCGCGCGTTCTTCTGCAACTCCTCCAGCGTGGCGGCACCCGTGTAGCCCATGCCGGCGCGCAGGCCGCCCACCAGCTGGTGCACCACCGCCGAGACCGGGCCCTTGTAGGCGACGCGGCCCTCGATGCCCTCCGGCACCAGCTTCAGGCTGTCGCGGATGTCCTGCTGGAAGTAGCGGTCGGCCGAGCCGCGCGCCATCGCGCCGATGCTGCCCATGCCGCGATACGACTTGTACGAGCGGCCCTGATACAGGAACACTTCGCCCGGCGCCTCGTCGGTGCCGGCGAGCAGGCTGCCGACCATGACGCAATCCGCACCCGCGGCGAGCGCCTTGACGATGTCGCCGCTGGTGCGCACGCCGCCGTCGGCGATCGCCGGCACGCCGCGCGCGCGGCACGCCGCCGCAGTCTCCAACACGGCCGAGAACTGCGGCACGCCCACGCCCGCGACGACGCGGGTCGTGCAGATGCTCCCGGGGCCGATGCCGATCTTGATCGCGTCGGCCCCCGCCTCGATCAGCGCTATCGCGCCCGCAGGTGTGGCGACGTTGCCGGCCACGATCTGCACCGCGTTGCTGCGCTTCTTGATGCGGCTCACCGCCTCGAGCACGCCGATCGAATGGCCGTGCGCGGTGTCCACCACGATCACGTCCACCTCGGCTTCGATCAGCGCCATCGCGCGGGCCAGGCCGTCCTCGCCGACGCCCGTCGCCGCGGCGACGCGCAGGCGGCCCAACTCGTCCTTGTTGGCGAGCGGGTGGGTCTGCGCCTTGTCCATGTCCTTGACGGTGATGAGTCCGACGCAGCGATAGGCGTCGTCGACCACCAGCAGCTTCTCGATCCGGTGCCGGTGCAGCAGGCGCCGCGCCTCGTCGTGGCCGACGTCGCCGCTCACGGTCACCAGATTTTCGCGCGTCATCAGCTCGTAGACGCGCACCGACGGGTCGGTAGCGAAGCGCACGTCGCGGTTGGTCAGGATGCCGACCAGGCGGCCCGTCTCGCGCTCGACGACGGGAATGCCGCTGATGCGGTGCGTCGCCATCAGCGCGCGGGCGTCGGCCAGCGTCTGGTCGGGATGGATGGTCACCGGATTGACGACCATGCCGGACTCGAACTTCTTGACCTGGCGGACCTGCTTGGCCTGGGTGTCGATGTCGAGGTTCTTGTGCACCACGCCCATGCCGCCGTGCTGCGCCATGGCGATTGCCATGTCGGCCTCGGTGACAGTGTCCATCGCCGCCGAGATCAGCGGCACGTTCAGCGAGATCGTCCGGGTCAGCCGGCTGCGCGTGTCGGTGGCAGGCGGCAGCACCGCCGAATAGGACGGTTCGAGCAGCACGTCGTCGAAGGCCAGCGCCTCGGCGATCGTCACGTCGGTGGCCGGGGATGCCATTGACAGCCTTTTTTGTTGCCAGCGCCGGAGACGACGCCGCGATGAAGGGTCTTGGCAGGTCCAAATAAGCGGCTGGGCGGGAGGCGGCAAGCGCGACTCGTGACATGCCGCGAACCTGCGGTTCGACGTCAGCCGCGAAAGCCGGTCGCCACCACGTAAAGCTCGCTGCTCTCCTTGCGCGACGCGGGGGGCTTGGCATGACGCAAAGTTGCGAAATCACGCCGCATCGCAGTCATCATCGTGCGTTCGGAGCCGCCTTGGAACACTTTCGCGACGAACGCCCCGCCCGGCGCCAGCACGAAGCGGGCAAAGTCCAGCGCCGATTCGGCCAACGCCATGATCCGCACATGGTCGGTCGCCGCATGTCCCGTCGTATTCGGCGCCATGTCCGACAGCACGAGGTCGGCCGGCCCGCCCAGCACCTCCCGCAGCCGCTCGGGCATGTCGGGATCGAGGAAGTCGCCCTGGATCACGGTCGCACCCGGCACCGGGTCCATCGGCAGCAGGTCGAGCGCCACGATCGCCCCTGCCCCTCGCCTGGCCGCCACCTGCGTCCAGCCGCCCGGCGCGGCCCCGAGGTCAATCACGCGGGCACCCCGGCGGATCAGGCGGAAACGGTCGTCCAGCTCGATCAGCTTGAACGCCGCGCGGGACCGCCAGCCGGCCTGCTTCGCCGCCGCGGCGTACGGATCGTTGAGCTGACGGGTGAGCCAGCGCTGCGAGGCGGTGCTGCGTCCCCGCGCGGTGCGCAGCTTGACCGCAGCCTCCCGTCCCGGCGCGGGCGCGTCCCCGCCGCCCTTCTTCGTCATGTGGGGCGCGTCATGCCCGGCGGGCGCGCGGCGGCGGGCGGCCGTAGGGGCGTTCGCGGTCGGCGCGGATCATGCGCAGCAGCATCCCCTCGCGCAGGCCGCGGTCGGCGACCACCACCCGCTCGGCCGGCCATAGCCGGACCAGGGCGGCGAACACCGCGCAACCCGGCAGCACGAAATCCGCCCGGTCCGGCCCGATGCAGGGATGCTCCGACAGCCCGGCCCGGCCGAGCGCGCGCAGCCGCCCCAGTGCGGCGTTGGCGGCCTGCCGAGTCAGCACCTGCCCGTCGACCAGCAGGCGCCGGTAGCGCGGCAGGTCGAGCGCGATGCCCGCCAGCGTGGTGACCGTGCCGCTGGTGCCCAGCAGCGTCACGCCGCCGTCGCGGATCTCGTGGCCGATGCAATGGATCGCCTCGAAGCGCGCCAGCCGGTCGGCGACCTCGTCGACCATCGCGTCGAACCCGTCCGGGTCATAGCCGTGCGTGCCGAAGCGCTCGGCGAGGGTGACCACCCCGAGGGGCAGGCTGTCGTAGCCGATCAGCGACGGGCGGCCGTTGCCGTCCAGGCGCACCCAGGCGAGCTCGGTCGAACCGCCGCCGATGTCGAACAGCAGCGCGCGGCGGGGCGGCGCGGTGTCGGGTGTAGCGGCGAGCAGCGGCGCGCAGCTCTCCAGCGCCAGCTCGGCCTCCTCTCGCGTGGAGATCGTGTCGATCGGCAATCCGGTCTCGCGGCGCACGCGGGCGAGGAAGGCGGCGCCGTTGGCGGCGCGGCGGCACGCCTCGGTGGCGATGGCGCGCAGGTTGCGGACCTGCCGGCGGGCGAGCCGGGCAGCGCAGGCCTGCAGCGCCTCCATCGCGCGCTCCATCCCGAGTTCCGACAGCTCGCCGGTCTCGTGAAGCCCCTCGCCGAGGCGGACGATGCGGGAGTAGCTGTCGAGCACGCGGAAGCCGTCGCCCTGCGGGGCGGCGACCAGGAGGCGGCAGTTGTTGGTGCCGAGGTCAATCGCAGCGAAGGCCGGCGGCAGCACGCGCCGGCCTTGGACGTGATCGACAGCGATGACGGCGGACTCGGCCATGCGGGTATTTGCCGCTTGTCTCAACGGCTTATAGTTTGTTCAGCGGCCTACGCTACGCAAGCAGAACCTTGCTGCCGTTGCCGGCGGCGGTGCCGGCGTGCTAGCCACCCGCCTCCGCGGTCGCCCGAGAACGTCTGCTGGCCGGACCGTTGGGGGATAGTTTAGCGGTAGAACTCCCGGCTCTGAACCGGGCAGCCTTGGTTCGAATCCAGGTCCCCCAGCCAACGCTGCCCCTAAGGGGTTGACCGAGCGGATAATTCAGGCAGATCAGACGGTTAGCGCCGCCTCAGGTAAGCGGGGCAAAACCCCGGGCGGCGTGCATTTTTCCGCTTCCCCCGACGCGAGCCGGTACGATTCGGTTGGTGCATGTCACCGCCCGCCGATCTGCCTG
>Ga0209656_10000760_pt1 | contig 20841 bp, 25 predicted proteins | sample BogFormECP12_OM2_FD_188239 | JGI IMG/M metagenome (GOLD analysis project Ga0209656, IMG submission 188239) | Bog forest soil microbial communities from Calvert Island, British Columbia, Canada - ECP12_OM2 (SPAdes) (version 2) | ecosystem: Environmental > Aquatic > Freshwater > Wetlands > Bog ... | reverse complement strand
GATCAGAACTGCTAGCCCGACGACGATTGGAATGACAATGCGCCGCCTGCTATGGTTTTCGGGTTTGTCAGCCATGTATGTGTCCTAGTCGGGGAATGGGTCGAGTCGCTCGATGGGCAGGTCGCGAAGGTGGGTTCGCATCGCGTCGAGCCAGGCGACGATTTTCGACTTTTGATCTGCGGAGAGGCAGCTGCCGATGCGCTTGACGAGCTCTTGATGGCGCGGCGCGAACCAGGTTATGAACTTCTTACCCTTCTCGGTCAGCTCGGCGAGCACCATGCGGCGGTCGTCTGGGTGATCGATCCGGCGCACGAGGCCGTCTTTGACCAGGCCGTCGACCAATCCGGTGATGTTCGCGCGGGTGACCACAAGGTATTCACCAAGCTCGGAAAGCGGCAGACGCTTTTCCGGCTGGGAGTCGAGGGTCATGAGGATGTTGATGCGCCCGGGCGTGACTCGGACGTCGCCGGTCACCGCTTCGAGCATGTTGGTCAATTCGCTGACCGTACGGCGCAGCGTGACGATCAGGTTGACGGTGTCGAAATCGCCATGGGTGGAGCTGCAGTAACCTTTGAGGCCCTTCCGCAAGAGAGCCATGTCGCTCTCCGGGACGTTTGGAACAGTGGCAGTTTCGTCTTTCATTCGGCCTTTGTTTAGCTCCTAATGGTTAATGGCCTTATTATATTGGAGAGGGCCGCCCCTGTCAACCGGATGCGCACCTGGGGTAGTACTTAGACCCCCTCAGGATGCGGCATTCTTGGGAACACCTGCAAGGCCTTAGTACGTCGCGATAAGCTCGATGAGGCCGACGATGTGGCGGTTAAACTCGTCCAGTTCCGCGGCGGGGATCCAATACTCCTGATGAATCCGGCTCCCAACTTGATGGACCTGATATTTCGAAATATAGTCGGCTTCGACCTCAAAACGTAGCACGTGGCCTTTCTTACCGTCTTTAGCGTTCCAATCTCGCGCGATCTGCGATGCATACTCCTCGCTTAGAACGGGATAGAAAATAGGCTGGCCGGGAAGCCGAGGTGGGAAAATGCGGAATGCTGCTTGGCGAACCAACTCGAGTTCGACCTCTCCGACGGGCCGAAACAATGTTATCGTCTTCAACTCTTAAAGAGTGTCGAACTTGGAACCGACAAGCGTCTCAACAACTCGTTCGGACAGCTCGCCCGAAAGCATATAGAGATCCATCGGCTCTAGTCTAAGCCGCCGTTGTAACAAATCCATAACTGACGCCCGAATAATCGCAATACTCGCGACGACACCGCAAGCATCGTGATCAGGTGAAGTACCTTTTTCAAAGCCGTCCTTCGAGTTCGCGAGCGTCGCAGAATCCAATGTGTGGAAATCCAATACGTGGAAATGTTAAGAATACTTAATTCTATCTAACTGATATTGTTAGGCACCTAGCAGTAATCAAGTTAAAAATGTGCAAGGCGGTGCCTCCTCAACGTCTCCAGCTGAGATGCGCTGGCCGCCCTGCTCTTAGGCACACTTGATATGAGACGTTCGCATGCTAGAAAAGCCCAACGTCAATCGACGCCACTTTGTCAGCGCTGCCGCCATGACCATCGCCGGCGCTCAGCTTGCCATGTATGGCTGCACGCGATCGAACACGACTGAGAGCTCTCCAGAAAGGAATCAACCCGTGGCACAAGTTCAGCAAGTGACGGGCAGCGGCGCGACCGCGATCCGCCCGTTTCAGATCAACGTTCCCGAAGCGGAACTCGTCGAGCTTCGCCGGCGCATCAACGCGACGAGGTGGCCCACACGCGAATTGGTCAACGACCAATCGCAGGGTGTTCAGTTGGCGATGATACAGGCACTCGCGCGCTATTGGGGGACCGATTACGATTGGCGCAAGTGCGAAGCGAAGCTCAACGCAATACCGCAGTTCACGACCGAGATCGACGGTCAGGAGATCCAGTTCATTCACGTACGCTCGAAGAACGACAACGCATTGCCGCTGATCGTGACGCACGGCTGGCCGGGATCGATCATCGAGCAGCTCAAGATCATCGAACCGCTGACCAACCCTACGGCGCATGGGGCGAGCGCGAGTGACGCGTTTCATATCGTGATCCCGTCGATGCCCGGACACGGATTCTCGCCGGAACCCACAACGTTGGGCTGGGATCCCGTGCGCATCGCAAAGGCCTGGGTCGTGCTGATGGAACGGCTGGGGTACGATCGCTTCGTCGCGCAGGGTGGTGACTGGGGCGCTAACGTCACACAAGAGCTAGCATTGCTTGCGCCGACGAAGGTGATCGCGATCCACACGAATATGCCGGGCACCGTGCCGGCAGACATCTTGGCTGCAGCTAAGTCTGGCGCCAAGTCACCGGTGGCGCTTTCGGGCGATGAACTCCATGCGTTCGAGCAGTTGAGCGATTTCTATGCAAAGCATCTCGGCTACGCGGTCGAAATGACCAACCGCCCGCAAACGCTTTACGGGCTCAGCGATTCGCCGATTGGCCTAGCGGCGTGGATGCTCGACCACGACAAAGACAGTTACGAGATGATTGCGCCCGCGTTTTTCGGGCACCCGGGCGGCCTGTCGCGCGACGATGTCCTGGACAACGTCACGCTCTACTGGCTCACGAACTCGGGCATCCCGTCGGCTCGCCTCTACTGGGAAAATAAACTCGATTTCTTCGACATCAAGGGCGTTGCCGTACCGGTCGGCGTAAGCGCATTCCGGTACGAACTCTACCAGGCGCCGCGCAGCTGGTCTGAAAAAGCGTATCCAAAGCTCGCATACTACAAGAAGCACGATGTCGGCGGCCACTTCGCCGCCTGGGAACAGCCCCAACTCTTTTGCGAGGACGTTCGCGCGAGCTTCACGTCGGTACGAAATGGGAACGCATGATGAACGAAGTACAGGTTGAAGAGAAGGGCTATCAGATGCCACCGCGCGAGGGGTTTACCGTCGCGCACTTTCTCACCGTAGCCGACGTTGAGCGATCCGCTCTATTCTACGAAACCGTCTTCGGAGGCCGGATCGTGCGCAGAAGCGAGCGCAAAGGCGAGCCGGCGTACATTCAAATCGCGAACACGTGGCTCATTGTCAACATTGGAGGCGGTCCGACACCCGACAAACCGACCGTGACGCTCAGCGCGCCCGCCGGCATCGATGAGGTCTCCAGCTTCATGAATATTCGCGTGGCAGACATTCAGGCGTGCTATCGGCTATGGCAGAGTCGAGGAGCGAAATTCCTCACCGAGCCCAAGGAAAAGTATGGCGAGACGCGCTGCTACATCCGTGATCCCGACGGTTACATCATAGAAGTCGGGCAAAGCTATGCGCCGGTTCGGTGATCACGGCGTCATTGGTTGAAGACGTCATTGCCAAATGCCGCGAGTCCGCGTGCGCCTGAGTAACCGAGGTGGGGAAGCCCGAAGATGTCTTCGATCGTCTTAAGCGTCGAGTAGTGATTGTATGGTTCCCGCGACACCGTGCCTGCTTTGATGAACGGTGACAATGCGACTGCCCCGATGTGGCCTCCGCCCGGGCCGATCTGCCCAGCAAACTGGGTGTTCGGGCCGCTCTGCTCACCGCAGCACGCGGTCGCGTCGCCGGTGAGCACCAGCTGACCATTGACGAGCTTCCCCTCAACCTCGCTCTCATCGAATAGGACCAACAACAACCCATCGCGCGAATATGCGGGCGAGGCCAGAATCATCGGGACCCACAGCGACAGCCACGCATTGGCCGACACCAAGCCGCCTGGTTGGCGTGTCACGCACGGGGAATCATGCCCGTCGTCGCATAGATTCGGCGTGATGAACGTCAGATTCGCTGTGGTCTCGTATGCGGCGAGATCGCGCGGTAGCTCGCGGAAATTGACGACGTGCGCCGCGCAGTCCGATGAGTCGGTCACCGAATGGAAATACATGAATGGATTGTGGCGCGTCGCATATTGATCGCCTTGTGGCGCCGCAGCCGACGGTCCTTGGGCCTTTTGCGTGTTGTCCGGAGCACCGAGGCCCGGGTGTCCGCAGGTCGCGCTCTCGCGGGCCGGATCGTTCCCCATGTCTTCGCTGTAGGATCGCCACGTCAGTCCCCTGGACGCAAGCTCGTCGGCGATATTGTGGACCGACGCCGGGTATACGCAGCCCTGACCCACGGCTTGGCCGTCTGCAGCGACGCCTTTGCCCACGAACTCGACATACTGCTGGCAATCGCGCTGTGTCGTGGGATTCGGCGCCTGACCGCTGATCAGGGCGATGTAATTGTCGAGGCTGACATGCCCGACACCGAAGTAGTTCTGGAGGTAGGCGCCCTTCGCGACAAGCGTCTGCGAGAGGTACGGCGCTGGCGATGAAGGCCCGAAGGAGACGTCGTTGTCCTCGTTTTCGAGCATGATGATGAAGACGTGGTGGATGGCTGGGAGGTTGGCTGCGCTAGCCGCGTCGGCAGCGTTTGCAGTTACGAGGGCCAAAAGAAGCGACAGGCACGACGAAGCGACTAGGCGTGAGACATATCCGCGTGTGCGCACCAGTTGCGACTCAGGGCGCGACGTGGACCCAGCCGCCTTCGATTTTCGTCTCGTAGGTGCGGATAGATTCCGTGCGGACCAGTTTCATCAGCATGTCGATGCGCTGCAGGTATGCGGCGAGTATGGGCGGAGGGCTCTCAGTGCCGATGTCGGCCGGAACCGGCCCAGACAGTGCTTGGCCGGTGCTGACGTCGAACTGGGCGCAGTGCATGGCGCACGTGACGATTGTGCCGTCGAGCGTGCCGAAATCTAGTGGCGCGTTCATGTGTCCGCAGCGTCGCTCGATGGCATAGTAAGTTCCGCCGCAATTGCAGATGACAATATCATGCCCGGCGAGCTCAACGGCTTTCATCCCGCCCGGCGCGATCTCATCGGTGCTTATGGCCTGGATGAATTTGTCACTCAAGGCCCACGTCCGTCGGCGACAGTTGAGGCAAAGTGTTCGGATCGGTGACATCCTTGTGGACGAAGAGGCCGCACCAACAACGTTTGATGGAATCGAAATACTCCCGATGGAAGGGGATGCATGGGCAGACGATCTGCATGTCGCGAGCTCGGTCGTTGCGCAGCGGCTGACAGGGGCAAAACGGAATTCCGTGCTTGCTCTCCAGCGTCACCTCCTGCTCGAGCAGAAAATCCTTCAACTCCAAGTCGGGCGTGAACTTAAAGCCCAACGGCCCGACGACCTTAGCAAAGAAATACTCAAGCGCTTTTTTTCTTGATTCGGTTCCCATCCAGCGCCTCCTTAGGATTTCAGCGCGGCCGCGTAACGATCCGGCTGGTAGCCCACGATGACTTGGTCGCCGATCTTAGCGTACGGAAAGCCAGTGGCGCCGGCGGCATCGAGTTCCTTTAGAATCTTTGCTTGCGTCGCCTCGTCGGCCAGATCGTAATCGATGTCGGTATACGGGATGTGTCGATCCGTGAAGAATTGCTTCGCTTTGTGGCACCAGGGGCAGGTTGAGAGAGTGTACAGAGTGACGTTCTTCATGCCATCTCCTTTTCAATCGAGTCTAACGAACAGTTTGCCCGCCTCAAGCTTCGTGGCGTACGCTGTGAGACCGAGCTCCGGCGCGTTTAAGAACTTGCCCGTTCGAACATCGAAACGCCAGTCATGGCATGGGCAGACGATCGAGTATCCTTCCAACCTCCCCATGAACAGCGGACACGCCATGTGCGCGCACGCTCCTGAGACCGCGTAGACCGTGCCGCCGACGCGCGCCAAGACGACGTTCACTCCCTGCGGATAGGCCGCCGCCATGCGACCCTCTAGCAGTGCGCTGTCGTCTATTGCGTATTCCCAGTTGAGCGGTTCGTGAGTGGAGTTCATTTCCTGGCCCTCTATGACTATCAAGCGGAAATCCTTTGGCTCTTGGAACCTCCGTTCCATTGCTCGAACGTGCGCTCGACCCAGGAGTTCATCGGGTGGCAAGATCTGGTCGGGTGTCAGCACTGAGGAGATCGGCGAGAATCCAAGCGACTCCGGCAATCGCGAAGGTCTCGACGGTTTCGCTCCAATTCGAGAGACTGCGAGGATTCGAAAGAAGCAACGGGATCCACACGAGCAGCCCGAAAACCAAAAGCATGATCGTGAGTAGGCGGGCCGCGAGAAGCGCCATCCGATTCGTAAGAAGAGCCACGGCCGCGAGTGCGAACGCAACCGTCGTCGTTATCGCCCAAAACATCTGACTTGGCGGAAGCCACTTCGGAACAAGACTCGCGGTGTTGTCAAGATAAAATGACTGTTCCAGGGTGAAAGACGCGACGCAGACGCCAAAGAGAATGCGGCCCATCCGATCAAGCGTCTCCGGCGCCCATGCCGACGACGTGCGCGCGTACACGATCGCTGCGCCGGTCACGAGCGAGAACTGCTCGAAGAAGTTACCCCAGCTATTGTAGATCTGCGGTGCGCGGACGATGCCTGGCACGCACAGCAAGGCGAAGACAAGATACACCGCGCCGAGGACGAACGCGCCCGTTTTCGCGGTCCGACGGAACTGAATCGCGGCGCCGCCGAGGATCTGGGCGGCAGCAACGGCATAGACGAAGACCGGGCCATCGGTAGCGTTCAAAATGGAACGCAGTTGATCCCAGTCTTTGTAGTCGTGCCAGACCAGCGTGATGAGGCCAAAGGCCAAAGCCGCCGCTCCAAACACATGACGACCTAAATTCGAACGTTCGACGCCGTCAGGCCACATTGTCCGCGGCTTCTCTTAAGGCGACTGTAATACATAGCATCTGAACTCAAAGCGGCATTGAGGCCCGCCCGCGGAACGGTTGAGAGACACGCCGAGAGAGCGTGCGGACCGAAAGGAAACCCTATTGTGAGGTCTTATGACCGGCCCATTGTTCGCGTGCTTGCCATCGCGTGGGTGGCGCTCCTCAGTACTGTGATTTCGCAGTCCTCCGCTGCCATCGCTTCAACGAGCGCACTCACAACCGTGACAACCGATGACAAGACAGCTTCGGTTGGGGTTCCAAGCGGCTGGACACTCAAAAAGGGATCGAACGGTTTTGTCTATGTGACGGGCCCAAACGACGAACGGGTCAACCTTGGCGTTCTCGTTGTTGCGAAGAATGCCAGCGCAGGGAGTGACGTCAGCGGCGACGTCGTCTTCGCGCTTCCGTTCAGCGCGAGTTTGAGCGACAAATTCACGACGATCATGCAGAAGGGCGCCGCGAAGCAAGGGCTCCCGGCACCCCAAATGACCATCGCGAGCGTGACGAAAATGAAGCTTCCGATGTGTTCTCAACTCCTCGGAGGCTGGACTGCTGGTGCAAAGTCCTGGAAATTTGAGGGAGTCCTGTGTTCTCTTCAGCCCGATTATCTCGGCTTATATAAGAACCTCGTGTTCCTCGCGCAAGTGCCATCCAACCTCGCGGCGCAGGACCGGCCCATTGTCGAGCAGATCGCGCAAAGTTACCGCGTGACTCCGGCGATGTTCAAGAAAATGCTTTCCCCGTACACTCCGCTGCCGCCACAACCACCGGTTGGCGCCATGCCGATGGCTCCGTATCAGGACCCCACGAATTCAGATTGCTTCGACTACAACGTCATCCGTGAATCCCCGCCATGGGAAGTTCCGATGCACTGCGGCGGGTACCAACCCGGCTAGCCAGGGCACCTCGAACGAGGGAGCTATTTCACGAGTGCACGATCGTGAGCTTCGCGTTCTTGTCGAGCTGCCACACGCAATAGATCGCGGGTGAGCTGGCGTAGTTCGACGCTTCGAGCCTCCCACGCAGGACGAATCCGTTGTTCGGCCTGGAGCCGTTGATCCACGAATGAACGGTCGAGGCGACATCGAGGCCATAGCTCAAATATGGAGCGTCGACCCGACTGAGCGAGCCTCCGACGAGGTCCGTTGAGCCCGCAGGCTCGCTCATCCAGTCTGTCGCTGCAGGTCCCATCTCGTAGAGGCAATAGTCCTCGGTGGACCCAGGGGCTGATTTCGTGGTCTTGACGGATAGGGTGGCCTTGATGATGTACAGATTTTTCAGGTCCGGGAGCTTGAAATGGAAGTACGCGCGGTAGTAGTTCGCAATTGTCTCGGTCACGGTTTTGGTAGTGGAGAGGGGACAACACGTTTCATAGAGGTAAAGCCCGCCGACACACGGGGTCGTATTCGTACAGGGGAATCCTGGCCCGATCGTGATCGGGTTGGGGCCACTCACGTATTCGTGCGACCGCGATCGCACGGCCGATTGATTGGCCACGATAACGTCCGTGAAGGGTCCGACCGATCCCGGCGCCAGGCAGACCCACCTGCTGGGTTTCGATTCTCGCTTGCCGACGACGGCGGTGACCGCGTAGCAGCGATTGCCGAACCCGTTCGAAGGGCGTTTGACGAAAGCAACGGTGGCCTGCGACGTGTTGCGATCGACGATCTTATGAAGTCCATTGTCGACTTCGTAGACGTTGAAGCCGTTCGGAGCCGGGTACGCCGCATCGCCGGTCCAATTGAAGACGAGCACCAGCAAGCCGTTCGTGTACGCGCTTTGACAAAAGAGCGCCGCGACCAGCCCGGCATGGGTGCCGCACACCTGGAGATCACGCGTCTTGGTCAGCCCGGTCGGCGGCGGAATCGGTAGCGGGCGCGGCGTGGGTGTGGGTTTGGGCGTGGGTCGCGGCGTCGGCCGCACGGGCGAAGAGTGAACTCCGTTGCCAACCGGCGCGTCAGCAAACACCGGGCCACCGAGCAAGAAGAGCGATGAGAACATAAGGGCTAGTTGAAGGGCGCGCACAAATCGCATGATCGCACTCCGTTCGAACGTGGGCATCTAGCCAGATAACGCAGCAACGGTTGCTAGGGTTCCCCAGCGGTTAGACGCAGGCGACCGAAAAGGCTTCTCCGAGGGCTGCCGAGCGCTGGGCCCGCAAGTTTGCACCCGCAGGCGAGCGGCGAAAGGCTTCGAAGGTATGCGCCCCCCGATACTGCCACGGCTGCGAGGCGGTTATGAAAGCAACGGTCTACCACGGCGCGCACGACGTACGCCTCCAGGAGGTTCCCGATCCGCATATCCTCGATCCGCGAGATGCGATCGTTCGCGTGACGCGCGCAGCGATCTGCGGATCGGACCTGTGGTTTTATCGCGGCATTTCCGATTTGGCACCTGGCGCTCGCACCGGTCACGAATTCATCGGCGTCGTGCAAGAGGTCGGCACCGAAGTGCAAAGCGTGCGCCCAGGCGAACCCGTGATCTCACCCTTTGTCTCGAGTGACGGAACGTGCGAATTCTGCCGCGAGGGCCTCCAGACGTCGTGCGTACACGTCGGCTACTTCACGGGCGAACGCGGCGCCCAGGCCGAGTTCGTCCGAGTGCCGTATGCCGACGGCACGCTCGTCAAAATGCCCGACGCAATCGCGCATGACGACGCGAAACGTAACGCGAGCGTTGCGCTCTGCGATGTCATGGCCACCGGGCATCACGGGGTAGTCGGTGCGCGAACGACGCCGGGCTCAACGGTCGTCATCGTCGGCGACGGCGCAGTGGGGTTATGCGCCGTGCTCTCCGCCGCACGAGAAGTGCGTGCCGAGCGGATCATCGAGGTAGGTCATAATCCCAAACGGCTGGAGATCGCCAAGCGTTTCGGTGCGACGGACACATTTGATTCGCACGACGCCAACGTCCAGGCAGACATTCTTGAACTGACGTCCGGCGGAGCGCTCCATGTGGTCGAAGCGGTCGGCAATCAGGAGAGTTTGGATCTGGCAGTGGGCGTGGCGCGACCGGGCGGTACGGTGTGCTTTGTCGGCGTGCCGCACAACGTCAAGAACCCGCCGCTTGAGGCGATACTGTTCGGCAATCTCTCACTCCGCGGCGCGGTTTGCCCGGCGCGCGCGTACCTGCCGCAACTCATCGCAAGTCTCGAAGCCGGTCGCATCGATCCGTCACCGGTCCTCGATCTCACACTCCCGCTCGACAAGGTTGCGGATGGATACGCGGCGATGGACGAGCGCCGCGCCATCAAAGTGTTGCTCACAGTCTCATAGGAGCGAGCCGATGGATATCAAGCGCGTTGGTTCACAGCCATCTGGTGCGGGGTCGGTCGAGTATTTCACTGGAGCCGTCCGGATCGATCCGCTTTTCGATAGAAGTGATCCAGCGCGCGTGAGCGGCGCGAGCGTGACGTTCGAACCGGGGGCTCGCACGGCATGGCACACCCATCCGCTCGGTCAGACGTTGATCGTGACGGCCGGGTGCGGCCGCGTGCAGCGCTGGGGCGGGCCGATCGAGGAGATCCGGCCTGGCGATGTGGTCTTGATCGCGCCCGGTGAGAAGCATTGGCATGGTGCCGCTCCCGCCAACGCGTTGACACATATCGCCATTCAAGAGAAGCTTGACGGCAAACCCGTTGACTGGATGGAAAAGGTCAGCGACGAACACTATGGGACTTCCCCATGACCGAAATGGAGCAACCTGTGTTACGCACACGCAACCTCGGCACGCAAGGTCTCGCCGTTTCTGCGATCGGTCTCGGCTTGATGGGCATGAGCCAGGCCTACGGCAGTGCTGAGGAGCGCGACGAGCGCGAATCGATCGCGACTATTCACCGAGCGATCGAGCTTGGTGTGACGCTCTTCGACACTGCCGAAGCATACGGACCGTATGCGAACGAGGAGCTGCTCGCTCGCGCACTGCAGGGCCGCCGAGACAAGGTCATCATCGCGACGAAATTCGGCTTCAGGTTCGGCGAAGGAGGCATTAGCGGCATGGACAGCCGGCCCGAGCACGTGCGAGAGGCAGTGGCGGGCTCGTTGCGCCGGCTCGCGACCGATCGCATCGACCTCCTCTATCAGCATCGCGTGGACCCGGCGGTTCCAATCGAAGAAACGGTCGGTGCGATGGCCGAGCTCGTGCGCGAGGGTACGGTTCGTTTCCTCGGCCTATCGGAAGCCGGCGAGCGCACGATCCGGCGTGCCCAAGCCGTGCATCCCATCTCCGCACTGCAGAGCGAATACTCGCTTTGGGAACGCAATCTCGAGCCGCGCATCATTCCGCTGTTGCGCGAACTGCGCATCGGGCTCGTTCCCTTTGCACCGCTTGGGCGCGGTTTTCTCACGGGCTCCGTGAAGCGTGCCGAGGAATATCCGGAGAGCGACTTCCGCCGCAACGATCCCCGCTACCAGGGGGCGAATTTCGACGCGAACATGCGGGCCGCATCGGCCGTGCGCGAGCTCGCATCGCGAAAAGGCGTCACGCCCGGGCAGATCGCGCTCGCGTGGCTGCTGCACAAGGGCCCGGATATCGTGCCGATCCCCGGAACGAAACGGCGCAGCTATTTGGAAGAGAACGTCGGAGCGGCGGCCGTTGCGCTGACCGCTGAAGACATGGCCGCACTCGACGCAGCGCTTCCACCCGACAAGGTGGCGGGGCCGCGCTACGGCGAGCGCCAGATGGCACAAGTGGATCGCTAGGCAAAAACGACCGCGAGCGATGCTCCGCGCCGAAGGCTATTGTCTCGCGTCGTGGGCCCGAGCGATGATCTCCTCGACGACGGCGGTCTTGGCGTCGGCGTAGTTCTGAACGTACTTCCACTCTCGCTGAGCCAGCGCGCGCTTTGCGTTCGCGTAGCGTTCACGATCGGCGTCGTTCTCGCGCAGCCAATCCCGGAAGGTCAGCATACGCCCGATCTCCGGGCAGTTGACCGAAAAGACATGCAGGTTGATATTCGTCCGCGGACCCTTGAATAGCCGGTGCTCGTGCCAATCGGGTTCGCGGATGCGCAGCACGTAGCCGGCATGTTCGAGATCAGGGAGGTACGCGGGTTCGTCCGCTGAGTTTGTGACGACCAGCATCATGTCGACGATCGGCTTCGCCGGCAACCCCGGCACGGACGTCGAACCGACGTGTTCGATCATGAGCGCGCGCTCGCCGAGAACGTTTTGCAAAGCTTGGGCTTCAGTCAGAAAGAATTGCGGCCAAAGCGGGTCGTAGTCCGCAAGGACGACGCGACCTTGCAGCGGTTGAAGCTCACCGACCGTGTACGCGCGGATTTGCTCCTCGGTATGGCCTGATTCGCCGCGACCTGGCATTGTGCAGGCTTTGCGCACCACAATGGCCCAACCTCGTCCAAGCAGCTGCTGCACGAGAGTTGAGAATGCCGACCGATTTTCGAGATGGTACGACGTTTCCGCGGCGAGGCCGTGAGGCCTTAGGCGGTTTTTTGTGGCTGGCCCGCGTGTTTGACAAGGCGCGCGCGAAAGCGAGCAAGACGCAGGACGGCTACATCTACCCGTGTCCAATGGATCGCGCGATGATGCAACGCTGGGGCATCAGCCCTGGCGGGTTCACCAGCGCCGTCAGCGAGCACCCAAGCGACGATCAAATCCTCGCGTGGCTCTCCGAGCGAGTCACGCCGGACCGCATGCAGGCGGCCAACGCGTGGCTCCTGGAGCAACGATCTTCGCTGGACCGCCAGGATGCGGAAGAAGGCGTGCCCGGGGCGGTCGCGCCGGCATGGCCGCCGCAAGGCATCCTTATCGGCTTCGTCGTTGCCGCACTCGCGCTAGCGGTCGCATGGGTCACCCGCCTGCTCCACCGTTAGAGGGTAGAGCTACAGCGCAGCGGCGATCGCCTTGCCGACCTCGTCCGTGCTCGCCCGTCCGCCGACGTCACGGGTGCGAGGCCCGTCGCGCAGCACCGCTTCGATCGCTTTCATAACCGCATCGGCGGCATCGGCGTGGCCGAGATGCTCTAGCATCATCGCACCGGACCATATCTGGCCGATCGGGTTTGCGATGTGCTGGCCTGCGATGTCCGGGGCAGAGCCGTGCACCGGCTCGAACATCGAGGGGAACTCGCGCTCCGGATTGAGGTTCGCCGACGGCGCGATGCCGATCGTGCCTGTGACCGCCGGCCCAAGATCGGATAGGATATCGCCGAAAAGATTTGAGCCCACGACGACATCGAACCAATCTGGATGCTGAACGAAATGTGCGGTCAAGATGTCGATGTGATACTGGTCGGTTCTCACGTCAGGATAGCGTTGTGCCATTTCCCGCACACGCTCGTCCCAGTAGGGCATTGTGACGGCGATGCCGTTCGATTTCGTAGCCGACGTGAGGTGCTTTTTCGGCCGGCTTCGTGCGAGCTCGTACGCGTACCGTAGGATCCGATCGACGCCGCGCCGCGTGAACACCGACTCCTGCACGACAAGCTCGGCGTCCGTTCCCTCGTTGAGGCGACCACCTATGGAGGAATACTCGCCTTCGCTGTTCTCGCGCACGATCCAAAAGTCGATATCGCCCGGCTTACGCCCGACCAAAGGTGAAGCGATGCCGGGCATGAGCCGCACAGGGCGCAGATTGACGTATTGCTGGAAGCGGCGGCGGATCGGGATCAGCAATCCCCACAGCGAGATGTGATCGGGCACTTCCGGTGAACCGACGGCGCCCAAGTAGATCGCATCGTGTTTGCGGATGCGGTCGAGCCCGTCGTCGGGCATCATCTTCCCGGTCTTGGCGTATTCCCCGCAGCTCCACGGCAGATGTTCCCATTCAAGACGCAATCCGAATTTCGCAGCCGCCGCGACGAGCACGCGAATCCCCTCGGGCACGACCTCTTTGCCGATGCCGTCTCCTGGGATCACCGCTATCCGGTATGTCTTCATGCTTTGTTGGGGCTGCGCCTCACGGGTCCTCTTTCGCACTAAAGCATTCGTCGCTCGTTGCTCGGATAATCGCCGTCCGGATGTTCATCGGCCCACGCTTTGGCTCGAGCCGCCAAGTACTCGAAGTTCTCAAAGACGTGAGGTCGATTGGTTCTGGTGATGGCGATCCCGTCCGCGAGCAGATTCCAATACAGATTGACGTTGAACCAATCGGTCTGTAAGTACGTGCGTTCGTCGATAAGGCCGCTGCGCACGAATGAACCGATGTGGTTATACATGTCGCATAAGTAGAATTCCGGGTGCTTGCGCCTATCTATGGGGATCTCGAGCAAGCTCGCGCGAAAGTCGTCGTCTTTCATGCGCTCCGCCAACTCGTGGCGCACGAAATTCACCAGCTCGCGCACGCTGGGATCCTGCAGCATGCCGAACACCGTGATGAGACCGCTGAGCTGGTTGCTCGTGCGTAGATGACGAAGCTGCACCAGCGCCGCGATCGCCGACGCGGTGATCACGAGAAAGGTGCCGATCGCGGCGGCCGTGTTCAAAGCTTCCAGCGTCATGCTCGACCCGTGCGAGGGTTTGAAGAAGTATCGAATACGACCTGGTCCCAGCGCCACAGCTGCTCGAAGAACTCGCGCGCGATGCCGCGATCGTCGGGCTCGATGCAGATGTCGGCGATGGAACGTTTCCCGTCTACCGCGCTCAACAGCCGCTCCTGCTGCGCGTCGATCGGCAAATACAGGTCCGTATATGTGTGATTGCGATTGATCAGCACCGCCGCCGCTCCCGAGGGCAGGCGGTCGCGCACCGCAATCGTATCGGGCAGTCGGATGGGGAGGTAGTCGAGCCAGTCATCGCCGGTGAAATCCACGGCGGCGCCGCGTACCGCCATGTTCTTCCGATATGCGATGGCGCTATGGCGCACCATCGTTCCGCGGAACAGTTCCATCTCGGCGTATTGGTCCGCGATCGGCAGCGCGACTAGCTTCGGCCGATGAGGCGTCGATGCGATAGCGCCACACCATGGCAAGTAGGGCGCTTGACGCACCCAACGTCCGAACGCGAGATCGGCGTCTCGCAGAAAGTCCATCAGCTGCGGCACCGCGTACGATCGGTCTAAAGGATGGAGCAGCGCATCGGCAAGCCCGGCACTGCTGGCAAAGTCGGGCGAGTTGCGCAGCAGCGGCACAAGGGGATGGTCCGGCGGAAGCGCCTTGAGGGAGGCGGCGAGGTCGCGGATCTCATGGTCAGTTCGGCCGACGCCGAGTCGCCGGCAATAATCCTGAAGCATGTAAACACCGGCGCGGCCGTAGGGCGCGTACACCATCAAGTGTAGGGCACCCGCCGGTGCGAGCAGGTCGTGCAGCGCTCGCAGACCTGCGTCGGGGTCGGGCAGGTGATGCAGCACGCCCGTGCAGACGATGTAGTCAAAGGTTTGGCTGAGTTCACCCGCGCGCTCCACCGCGAGCTGGTGCACCTTGAGATTAGCGAGCCCGTGCTTGCGCTTCAACTCTTGCGTGAACGCGATGCTGTTCGCACTGACGTCGATTCCGGTCACCTTGGCGTGAGGCCAGCGCAACGCGTAGTGGGCGGCCTGCATGGTGCCGCAGCCAGCCACCAAGATACTGCGGTCATCTCGGTACGGTTCGGCCGGCCAGAAGAGATGTGAATCGGCGCGCCGGCGCTTGTCGTCCCAGGACCGGCGGTACCAGTCTAGATCGTCGATGGGCGGCGGGTATGGATGGCTTTCATAAAAGGCGCCGACGTCATCTATCATAAACGCGAAGAGCCTTCCATACCGGGTTGGCTTAACCCGGTAAGGAAGGCTCTTCGGAGCTGACGCTACGACCTAGTCGGGCGACTTTTGCACCTGCGCCAACACTGAGTCCAGGTTGAACGAAGCGGGTTTCTGTCGCGGCGGGAACTTCTTGAAGTCCTCGATCTGCGACGCCACGACCGCTTGCATCAGGTACAGCTGAGGCGCGTGATCCACCAGCCAGTCCCAATACGTGTTCGAGTTGAAGTCCGCCCGCTCGAACGGGTCGCGCCTCAGGCTCATGATGTGCGGCAACCGAAGCTTCACGAACGGCTCAGCCCACTGCGACATCGTGTTGGCGCGCTGGAGGGCCAGGTTGAACTTCCAGTCGCCAACCCGAACGGCTATGACGTCGCCGTCATCGCTGAAGTACATGATCCAGTTTCTCGGGCTTTCTTTCACCTTGCCCGAGAAGTATGGGATCATATTGTAGCCGTCGAGATGGACGTTGTACTTCTGGCCGCCCACCGTGGTGCCGTCGAGCAGCTGCTTGGTCACGTCGGGATTGCCGGCGGCGGCGAGCAGCGTCGGGAACATGTCGATGTGTGAAACGATGCCGTTGTAGATTGATCCAGGTTTGATGACGCCGGGCCAGCGGATGAAGCAGGGCACGCGCCATCCGCCCTCCCAGTTCGAGTCTTTCTGCCCGCGGAACGGGGTATTTGCGCCGTCCGGCCAGGTGTCGTTCTCCGGGCCGTTGTCGGTCGAGTACATGACGATGGTGTTGTCGGCGATCCCAAGCTCATCGACTTTGGCCAGCATCATGCCGATCTGCTCATCGTGGGTGACCATGCGATCCCCATAAGGATCTTGGCCGCTCTTGCCGAGATTTTTCGCAGCGACGTGGGTCCGGAAGTGCATGGCCGTGGAGTTGTACCACAGGAAGAACGGTTGGTTCGCCTTGGCCTGCTTTTCCATCCATCCGAGAGCGGCGCTGGTGATCTCTTCGTCGATAGTCTCCATGCGCTTCTTGGTGAGAGGACCTGTATCTTTGATCGTTTGCTTGCCGACCCGTCCCCAACGAGGATCGTTGGTCGGGTCATCCTTGTCGGTTGCGAGGCAATGGAGAACGCCCCGCGGCCCGAACGCGGCAAGGAACTTGGGATCCTTCGGATAGTCAGGCAGTTCGGGCTCTTCCTCGGCATTGAGGTGATACAGGTTGCCGAAGAACTCGTCAAACCCGTGCACGGTCGGCAGATACTCATTGCGGTCGCCCAGATGGTTCTTGCCGAACTGTCCGGTGGCATAGCCAAGCGGCTTGAGCAGCTCGGCTATGGTCGGGTCTTCTTTTTGCAGGCCGACGGTTGCGCCGGGCATTCCGACCTTGGTGAGGCCGGTGCGGATCGGGTTCTGCCCGGTGATGAAGCAAGCGCGGCCCGCGGTGCAGCTCTGCTGCGAGTAGTAATCGGTGAAGAGACCGCCCTCGTTCGCCACGCGGTCTATGTTAGGCGTGCGATACCCCATCATTCCGTGGCTGAAGCGGCTGATGTTCCAGATGCCGATATCGTCGCCCCAGAGAATGAGGATATTCGGTTTTGACTGTGCCATCGCGACCTTTCCTTTAGCCTTGCGATTTAGGTCAGGCGCGGTTCGTTGGGGCGGTTTCATTCACCCACAGCGGTCCTTGATATTACGTGCGAGGAGTGAACTACGCTCGCCGAACTGCCCCTAGTGCCGAAGTACTAGTTCCAGCGCCCGCGCGAAGCGTCGGCCTTCGCATACATGAGAAAGCTGCTGACGGCCGCGGTGAAGACCACGCTGCACATGAAGATCATGATCCCTTTCAAGCTGGTGCGCAGGATGCTGGGCGGCAACCGCACCTGCAGAACCATCACGACGAGCACGACGACTGTCGTCACGGCAAGCGCGACGACGAACCATCGCTCGATCTGCGCACCGCGCCGTAGCGGATCTCGGCGCACGAACCAGCGGGCCAGAACGTAGCCGATCGCGATCCCCAACCCCAAGCCGATATAGACGTCCACTTACGCGCCCTGGCACATCACAGGTTCAACCGCTCAGCGCTCGGATGGATTGCTGCTCGATACCCTGCGGCCATTACCGCGACTGCAGAACGAGGCGTCAGCACCTCGACGCCGCCATGCGCCGGTCTCGCGCGCCGTTCCGAGTACCCGAGCGCTGACCATGCGAGAAGGTTCTTGCCCCAGACCAGCCACGCCCGGTCGTCGAAAACGATATAGGCGCCGTCGGGAAGACTGGCGGCGTCTGCTCGATAGACGCGCTTGGCGTGCCCGTCCCGTCGCTCGCGGTGCAATTGCGCATCCATCAGATCCGCGCTCGCCGGCTCGCCGTGACAGCTCGCCCACAGATCTCGGAAGCGCTGATAGTCGGTGCGCCGGCATTCGGCGCACGGCCGGTGGCCGGCGGCAAACGCCGTCGCCTCGTCGAGGAAGAAGAGCTCCGTATACGAGTGCGGCCGCATGACGACGCGATGCCGACCCTTGAACTCGAGCCTGCACGCGATCCAGCGGCGCATGTGCGAGGTGCGGACGATGCGGCGCGCGTCATCGTGCAAGATGCCGCGGTTGCCCATCATCAAGCCGCGTCCGGCGAGCGCGACGATCTCGCCGAAGGGGGTAACTCTGTTTTGCAGCGGCATCTCCGTGCAGGAGCGCGCTGCTATCGCGGCTTCAATTGATGGAGGATGAACTCGTTGCCTTCGCTGTCCAGCGCGAACGCCAGAAAACAGCCGGGCGTTTCGTAGACCTTGGCGTCGTCCTCGAACGCGATGCCGCTCGCTTTGCATGCCGCGACCGCTGCGTTGATGTCCTCGACGCCGAAGTGGACCCCGCCGAGCTTCTCCCACGGCGCATTCGGCGGCTTGACGATACCGAACGTCTCGCCGGTTGGAAACGTCCACTCCGCGCCGACAGGCGGGTACTCCAACGTCGGAGCAAAGCCCAACAGGTCGGTGTAGAACTTCGTCGCCCGGTCGACGTCTTTCACGAGGTACGAGGTCGTATCGACGCCCCGGATTCCGATCTTGCTCGCCGTTGCCATCGCGTCACGTTCTTTCTCATGTGGGTTGCGTGTATGGGGCAGCGTGATTCGCTGGGCGGAGGGGCCGCTCCGCCTAGCGCAGAGGATCTACCTCGGTCCAGCCGTCGCCGGCTCTCGTGTAGCGCTCCAATCAGCGATGATGTCGTCCACGGTCCGAAATTGCCGCTCCGGATCGCTCGCGTACCACGCCTTGAAATATTCGAGGCCCGCGGCATGCGCTTCGCCGGTGAACGCCGTCAGCACGTCGGTGACCCACACGAGATCGTAGCCGCGCTGGAATGCATCGCCCGAGGTATGGCGCGCGCAGCAATCGGTGTGGAGGCCCGTGATGTAGAGCCGCGTGATTCCGCGCTCGCGCAACACCTCGTCGATCGAGCTGCTGCAAAACGGGCTGTACGTCCGCTTGCCGAGCACGACGTCGCCCGGCTTCGGCGCGAGTTCCGTGACGATCTCGGCCTGCCTCGTGCCGGCCATCGCGTGCGGCGGCCATTTGCGCAGCTCGAAGTCGTCAAGGGTGTGGGCGTCCGTCGTGTAGATCACGGTCGCTCCCGCGCTGCGCGCCGCATCGAGCAGGCGCGACAGTCTGGGGATGATGCCTTGGGCGAGCTTTTGGTAGTCCGCGCCGCCGGCATCGGCGATCATGCCGCCCGGATACACGAAGTCGTTGGCGAGGTCGATGACGACGACCGCGCTTTTCGCAAGGTCGGCGGTCGAGATGTCGGGGGTTGTCCTGGACATGACGGTATCTCCCATTGTTGAGTGGACCACCGCCGAGGGGCCGTTTGGGAAACGCCTGAGCCGTCGGGGTTGACGGCTGCTCTCATGCGGGGAACGCGGTGTCGCGTTACAGACCTATTCAGTCCGGCCTGGCGGCGGATTCCTGCTTAGACCTAGTGGTGCTTCACGTACATGCCGTTTTCGGCTGTCGGCATCGGCTTAAGCGTCCACAAAGTTCCGTCCTGGTATTCGATCTTCAGGGCGACGCACTGCGGCTTCACTCGCGGAGTCGCGGGCGGATGGATGCCGTAAAGTCGCTTGATCTCAGCCCCGGGGGCAAAGGTGCCCTGGTCGCGCACCTCAGCGATGAGGATGTCGACGACGACGAGCCCGAAGACGACCGTCTTCATCGGTTTGGGCGAAACGTTCGTGAAATCGATGAACAACCGCGACGGCGAACTTGCCGGCGGTTGGTAGTACGCAAGCCCGAATGGATCGTCCCAGTAGTACGGCGTGTCCGGATAGTAGCCGTCGCTATAACCGACATAGCTCGATGCCGGTCCGCCGCCTTGTCCGTAATTGAATTGGGCGTCGCAGCGTGAGACCTTCACTTGGGCCGCGACCGGCGCGGCGTTCGGTGAGGGGTTGGCCAGGCACATCGCCGGCATAGAAAGCGCGACCGCGGTCGCAATCAGCAGTGTTGGTCTCATCGTCTCCTCCGTTGCGCGCATTTCCCTAACGCACGCGGCTATACCCGCAGGATCACCAGCGGAGGGCGGCCGCAGCATCGGCCGTCTGTGTTTTCAACGCGGATTTGTCGGCCTGCAAAGCGAACGAACCGTATCACAGTGGATACCGCCACCGTCATCTTGCTGTTCACCGACATCCAGGGCAGCACCACGCGCTGGGAACGAGATCGTGCCGCGATGGCCGTCGCCGTGCGCCGGCACGACGAGCTGATAAACGCCGCGATCACGCAGTCGCGCGGGCGCGTCTTCAAGACGGTCGGCGATCAGTTCTGCGCGACGTTCTCCACGGCGTCCGACGCGATCGCGGCGGCGCTCCACGCGCAGCGGGTCCTCGCGGCAGAAGATTGGAGCGCCATCGACGGACTCGACGTGCGCATGGCGATCCACGCCGGTCAGGTCGAGGAGCGCGATGGCGATTATTTCGGCCGGCCCCTCAATAAAGTTGCCCGGCTGCTCGGCGTCGCGCACGGCGGACAGATCGTGCTCTCCGGCGCCGCCGCAAGTCTGATGTCGGGCGACCTTCCCGCAGGTGCGAAGCTGTCATATCTGGGGCAGCACAGGCTCAAGGACCTCGAAGGCGTAGAGAACGTCTATCAGCTGCTCGCACCGGATCTGCGCGAGCAGTTTCCGCCGCTGCGCTCGCTCGAAGAATTTCCCAATAATCTCCCGCTGCAACTTACGCCGTTCATCGACCGTCAAGACGACCTCAAGCGCCTTCACGGCCAACTCGAGAAGACGCGGCTGCTGACACTCGTCGGCACCGGCGGCGTCGGAAAGACGAGGTTGGCGCTGCAATTAGCGGCCGATTCGCTGACCCGCTTCCCCGACGGCGCGCGGTTCATCGATCTGTCCCTGACGACGAGCGCCGAGTCAGTGGCAGACGAAGCAGCTTCGATCTTGTCCGCACGCGCAAGA
>Ga0209656_10000759_pt1 | contig 20854 bp, 19 predicted proteins | sample BogFormECP12_OM2_FD_188239 | JGI IMG/M metagenome (GOLD analysis project Ga0209656, IMG submission 188239) | Bog forest soil microbial communities from Calvert Island, British Columbia, Canada - ECP12_OM2 (SPAdes) (version 2) | ecosystem: Environmental > Aquatic > Freshwater > Wetlands > Bog ... | reverse complement strand
TCCCCGCTCCGGTCGCGCCGGCAATGTCGGTGCGCAGGCTGTCGCCGACGGCCAGGATGCGCGAGCGGTGCAGGATGCCGAGAAGGCCGAGGCAGGAATCGTAGACCGAGCGAAACGGCTTGCCGTGCCAGCGAACGCGGCCTCCCGCTTCTTCATACCACTTGGCTAATGCGCCGGCGCAAAGGTGAAGAGTGCTACCGCGCCTGACGACGAGGTCGGGGTTGGCACATACCATCGGCAGATTGCAGCCGAGCGCTTCGCGTAACAGCGGCTCGTAATCTTCGATCCGATCGTCCCATCCCGCCGGCCCAGTGTTGAGGATGAACTGAGCTTCCTCGGCGGCCGCAACATATTCGAGACCCAGCCCCTCCCGGATCTCCAGGTCGCGCACAGAGCCGATATGCAAGCATCGCCGGCCGAGCCCCGCATAAAACGGATCGTCGCGCCGCTGCAGGTGCTTCCAGGCCTCTTCGCCCGACGACATCACGTGATGGTAGAGCTCGGCAGGCACGCCGATCGCGGTGATCCGCTGGACGACGTCGTCGGCGCGCCGCGGCGCATTGGACAGCAGGACGATTCGCTTGCCTGAATCGATCAGCGACCGCAAGCAGCCGAGGGCCCCGGGGATTGGCGCGATTCCGTCATGGATCACTCCCCAAAGGTCGAGAATGAACCCGTCGTAGCGCGGCGCCAACTCCCGCATGCCGGCAATTAGGTTAACTGACATGTGCTCGACAACTCAGTGTTCATGAACTGCGGGCCGATTGGATCGTGAAATGTATCCAGAGTAGCCGGTCCACGGAATTTACTACCAGTATACTAAAAAGATTTCTCGTTTACTGAATGTTTCCGAACTTAACGGAACATGGCCCCGGTGAACGCGTTCTGTCGGCATAGGTACCGGGGGAGCGGCACCGGCCCATCTGAACCACACAGGAGGGTCGAGGGCAAGCCCGGCCCCAGTGGGTCGGGATGTGGACGCTCGTTTTGATAGGAATTGTTGCGAGAGCGCTCGGCACAAAGATTGCTGAGCTTGTTCCACCACGATGAGGAGCAGTGATCGAAATGGAACTGTTGATCGGACCGTTGCTCGAGCGAAGGGGGGGGTACAGCTACGATACCTTCACTCGGGCGGAGGGGTTGAGACACTCGTTTCGTTATCCCCGCGTCGACGCCGCGAGGTACGACCAGCGCGCGTCGGTGGCCGAAGCGCGACGCGATTCGCGTTGCGAGGTCTGCATTTGTGAAACACAGAGCGAGTTCGAGCAGCTCGTCGGAGCGGCGAATGCTGATAGTGTGGTTGGAACCGAGCCCGGGAAAGACGATTAGGGTGACACGTCGACCGCGCCGACGAGTTGCGCAAAGCCGCTCGAGCGCACCGTCGACACCCCGGCCCCCACCGCTTCGGCTACGGAGGTAAAGCCCTCAGCGTGAAGCAATTCGGCAAGGCCCTTCTTGATGGCGGTGACGAGACGAGGGCCCGCAAACACGAGGGCTGTATACAACTGCACGAGACAGGCGCCCGCGCGAATCTTCTGGTACGCATCCGATGCGCTGGTGACACCTCCGACGCCGATCAGTGGCAACCGGCCATGCGTCAACCGGTACATGTCGGCGAGGAGAGTGGTCGAAGCCGCTAAGAGCGGTCGCCCGCTGAGCCCGCCCGATTCTATCGCATATCGGCTCACCAGCCCTGCCGGTCGCTCCGTCGTCGTATTGGACACGATCAGGCCGTCGATGCCGGCATCAAGAGCAACTGAAGCGATGTCTTCTCGTTCCCGGGGGGCGAGGTCGGGCGCAATTTTGACCAGCAACGGCACCCGGTGCCCGCTCTCTCCGCGCTTTCGAAGCAGCGGGACCAGCAAGGCTTGAAGGCTTGCCCGGCGCTGCAAGTCGCGCAGACCCGGGGTATTCGGGGACGAGACGTTGATCACCAGGTAGTCGGCTACCTTCGCCGCCCGGTGTATCCCCTCTGCGTAATCGGCAGCGGCGTCGCGGGAATCGCGGTTCTTGCCAAGATTGACCCCGACGATCGCGGTGCGGGTGCGCCGATGGAGGCGGTGGATAGCGGCGTCGAGCCCGCCGCTGTTGAAACCCATGCGGTTGACGATCGCCTGATCCTCTTCGAGGCGGAACAGGCGCGGTTTTGGATTACCGGGCTGCGGCCGGGGGGTGACGGTGCCGATCTCGACAAACCCGAAGCCAAATTCTCGCATCGCGTCGGGCACTCGGGCATCCTTGTCAAAGCCCGCGGCGAGCCCGATCGGGTTCGGAAAGTCCATCCCCCACAGGCGCTGCGCCAAGACCGGCGGGTCGGGGTGTCGCGCATCGCAATCGATCATGAACCGGCCCAATCCCGCCTCCAGCGCTCGCATGGTGAGGCCATGCGCGGCCTCCGGCGGCAGCCGCCGCAGCACCGGCCGGATCAGCGGATAAAGATTGGGCATGACAAAGTGCCACATCTGTATACCGAAACCTTGCCGAAAACCAGGTAAGCAGGCAACCCGCACCCGCCCCTGCACGCGGGCAGAGCGAGTGAGCCACCCCTATTGCAGTGGCGGGCACACCAGATGCGCCTGCATCTCGGTGACGATCGCCGAGTTGAACGGGCGGTTGGCGCACCGCGCGTTGTATTCGTTGACCCGCGCGTTGTATCGCGCCGTGGCTTGTGCCGCTTCCGCATGGACCGGGCCGACAGACTGCCCATAGACGCCGTCGCGCCGTTCAAGCAACGCTTTGTAGCGCGCTACAGCATCCGGGCTGTTGACGTTGAGCGTCGATCGCTCGCGCGCCAGCTGAGAATCGAGATCGGCGACTTGCCGGTTGACCGCGTCCAACGCCTGAGTTTTGGCTTTCATCTCCGCCGAGAGCGTCGACACCGCCTGCTGTAGGCACAAGCAGGCGCTGATCTCGGCGGCTTCGGGGGGTATCTGTGCCCTCGCCACCGCGGGAGCAAACACGGCGACGAGGCCCAAACCCAAAACCGTGCCGCGCACCAACCGGATCACGTAAGCCATAGTCTCTTTCCCCGCTTGCCGCCGGGTCGATCCCGGCACGGCAACACTAGGACCGGGCGGCGCCAAGACAAAACGCCCGCCCGAAAACGCCGCGTGCCCCACCGGCGGCCGGCTAGTGTGTCGTGTCCCGAGTCGCCGAATCGGCCAGTTCCCGGATGCGCTCGGCAGCCTCATGGCCGAGTTCTTGGGCCTGGTTCCACAACTCGTCCCGCGCTTCGCCAATGTAGTCCTGCTCTATTCTGGTGGGCGGCAGCATCGCTGCAAGCAGCGCCCCTGCAACCAATCCGACAACACCGATCAGCCAGGGATCGTGCTGCAGTTTCTCGGCAATTTGCTTGCCCGCGCGCTTCGCCAGATCACCAGCGTCCCCGGCATATCCCCCGGCATATTCCCCGGCATATTCGGTGTACTTACTCGCGCGATCGAGCACGGCACTGCCCGCATCGCGCACCGAGCTGATGGCTCCCCTCGCCGCCCCCGCGGCCTGATGAACCCAACCATCGCCGTGCGCCGCATCGCCGCCGCGGGTCAGTGGCTCTCCGTCAGGCCCCAATATCGGTCCGGCGCGGCCGTTGTTCTTTTCCGGAGCGGAAGATCCGCCGATCCCGATTTCGCCGGCAATCTCGCCGATGCGCCGTCGGGCCGTCTGCACCCGCGCGTCCCGCGCGACGCGCTCGGTAAGGCCGGTGTTGGCGGCGACCAGCCAAGCGACACCGATGCCGATCAGCGCCAGCGGGATGCGATTGGCTTGCGCCACCTCGCCGATCCCGCCGCCCTTCGATGATTCCGTAATCATGTCGATTTCCTTCTCCAGAGAATTCACGAGAGCTGATCTCGGATCCAGGCCTCATCCTCACGCAAGGAATTCAGCGTCCGACGCGGCACCAGAGCGTCGGCGCCGAGCCGGCTCTTGCCGTAGAACAGCAACCCTGCACCGACCGCGACCACGACGAGCCCGACAATCAGCGCGGCGAGCCATGGCGCCACGACGTAGTTGAGGCCGAGGATCGCTGCCGCAAGCAGTGCCAGCCACCCGCTGAAGGCGATCAGTCCTCCCGCGGCGAGCGCCCCGGCGCCTTGGCCAAAGCGCCCCAGCTTTTCCCGCATTTCGGCTTTAAAAAGCGCGAGCTCCTGCTGGACCAGTTGGCCGGTCTCGCTAGCAAAATCCGAGAGCAGCGCGGCGACCGGGCGAGTCGATTGCGGTCGGGGCGTCCCCGGCTCAGACCGCGGGCGGCTCTCGGATAGCATTACCGGTCCTCCATGGCACCGGAGGAGGCGGCGGCATGACCGGTCAGCTCGCCGGTGCCGCTGCCGCTCGAGACGGCTGCCGTAACCGTACGGCTGGTCTCGCTGCTGGGCGGCGCTGCAGTTGCGCGCTCCCGCTCGCCGGCCGCCGAAGTCCATAACAAGCGGCCGATCAGAAACCCGGTCGCGACGGCGCCGATAACAAACAAGGTCGGCTGGCGCCGAGCGAACTCCTCAGTGTCGGCCACCAGCTCGTTCCAGTGGCGCTCCCGCACCGTGCGTGAAAAATCCTCGACCCGATCCGCCGCCTCCTCGACATAGCGGGCCATGATCCGGTTTTGCGAGCGATCGAGCGGGTGGATGGCGCAGCGCAGGGCCTCGGCCACGCCCGATACCCTCTCGGCAACCTGACGCTTTTGCTCTTCCAGTAGCGATTCGGCAGCCGATCGGGCCGCATCCAGGAATTCGGTGACGACACTCTCGCCGCGTCCTCCCTTCGCGTCCGCTGTCGAATTGACCCGCCCCGCCGTCCCGCTTGGGGTAATCATGCTCGAGGAGGCATCATTCCTGTCCGCCATGGCGTCGTTCTCCGAGAAAAGCCGTGACCTGCCATCTTATCTCCGACAACGGATTCGTTCGACCTCAGGTTCCTCCAACGCAGCGGGAATTCCCTCTAAATTCGTTGTCGAACCGCTGCCACAGTTTGCCCGATAATCGAGAATATGCCGCGCGAATTGGCTGGCGGGGGCGGGGGGTGTCGAAAGGCAAGACGATGGCGGCAGCAGTCCATGGCTGAGGCCAAGCTGCGGCTCGACCCTGGCGACCGCATCCGGCCACCGCCCCGCAAGCGCATGCCGCGGCGGCGCGCTCGCGGCGGGGGATTCCTGCCGCGAGCCGCCAAGCTCGGCGTTTTGCTGCTTCTGTGGATGGCGATCATCGGCGGGATCGTGCTCGGCTATTTCGCCCTCACCCTGCCCGACACCGGCGAACTCACCCGCGCCGAGCGGCGTCCGAGTGTCACGATATTGGCGATAGACGGGAGCCTGCTGACGACCTTTGGCGACCTCTTCGGGCAGCCCCTGAGCCTGAAGGAAATGTCGCCCTATCTGCCGAAGGCCGTCATAGCGACCGAGGATCGCCGGTTCTACGGCCATTTCGGGGTCGATCCGATCGGGCTTGTCCGGGCCGCCTTCGCCAATATTTCCGCTGGCCGTGTCGTTCAGGGCGGCAGCACGATCACTCAGCAGCTGGCCAAAAACCTATTCCTGACGCCCGAGCGAAGCCTCTCTCGCAAGATCCAGGAGACCTTGCTCGCCCTCTGGCTCGAGCACCGCTTTTCGAAGAACCAGATCCTCGAGATCTACCTCAACCGCGTCTATCTCGGAGCCGGCACCTATGGCGTGGATGCCGCGGCGCACCGCTATTTCAACAAGTCGGCGAGGCAAACGACCCTCTACGAAAGCGCCGCGATTGCCGGCCTGTTGAAGGCGCCGACCCGGTTCAACCCGACGCGCGACCGCGACAAGGCCGCGGCGCGGACGACGCAAGTCCTCGCCAAAATGGTCGAGGCCGGCTTTGTCACGAGCAGTCAGGCGACGGCCGCCCTCAATGGCGGAACCTCGCTTGCCGCAGTGGCGGTTACGCGGCCGGGCACCCGTTATTTCGCCGATTGGGTGGCCGAGCAGCTGGGCGAATTTACGGGCGCCGGCAATCGTGACCTGACGGTAGTAACGACACTCGACCCGCGCATGCAGATGCAGGCCGAAGCGGCGATCGGAGACGTCATTGCCCGCGAGGGCGGGAGAATGGCGGTGACCCAGGGCGCGCTGGTGGCGATGTCGCCGGACGGGGCGGTGCGCGCCATGGTCGGGGGCCGCGATTACGGCCAGAGCCAGTTCAATCGTGCGACCCAGGCGCAGCGCCAGCCGGGCTCCGCCTTCAAGCCGTTCGTCTATCTGGCGGGGTTGGAGGCCGGCTTGCGCCCGTACGACCAATTCGTCGACGCACCGATTCGAGTCGGTACTTGGCAACCGCGCGATTACATCGGCCGCTATCAGGGGGAAATGACGCTCGCGGAGGGGCTGGCCCAGTCGATCAACACGATCGCCGTCCAGGTCGCTCAGCGCGCCGGCATCGGCAATGTCGTCGCGGTTGCCCACCGGCTCGGGATTGCCTCCCAGCTGGCCCCGGACATGAGCCTCGCTCTCGGGACCAACGAGGTCAACCTGCTGGAGCTGGTCTCCGCCTTTGCGCCGTTTGCCAATGGCGGCAACGGGGTATGGGCGCACGGCATCGCAGAAATCCGTGACAGTGCCGGAAAGGTCGTGTTTCGCCGCACCGGTTCGGGTCTCGGATCAGTGGTGAGCCCCGAATTCACCGCTGCAATGAATGAGATGCTCAGTGCGGTGATCGACCATGGCACCGGCAAGAGCGCCGCCCTACCCCGCCCGGCCGCCGGAAAGACCGGCACGACGCAGGATTACCGGGACGCCTGGTTTATCGGCTACACCGCCGACCTCGTGGCCGGGGTATGGCTCGGCAACGACGACAATACGCCGATGAACAAGGTGACGGGCGGCTCGTTGCCGGCGCAGACCTGGCGTCGCTTCATGCTGGCTGCAACCCAGGCGATGCCGGTGCGGCCGCTGCCGAGCACGCCGTTGCCGCCCGCCGGGGTAATGGCCGCGGCGCCGCCGCGTGCGGGCGGCGGGTTCTTCGACAATTTCTTCGGGCTTTTCGGGCCAAGGTAATGGAGTGTGGCGAGGCACCCTCACCCGCCTCGCTCCGCTCGGCATCCCCTCCCGTGGTGCGCGTGGTGCGGGAGAGGGGCTCCAACATACCAAATACAAGGCTCCTCTCCCGCACGTGCGGGAGAGGGGGGACCATCGCGCCAGCGATAACGGGTGAGGGTAAAGCCGTTAGCGCAACGGCGAGAACGAAGCCGGGACGACGAACATGTTCTCCTGCTTGGTGAACTGACCACGCGTGTTCGGCGGCCAGGCGCCGGTGGCGCGGGCCTGGTCGCGGATGCGAAAGCGCTCGGCGGCGTCCTTATAGGCCCAGATGTGGATCCATTGGTTGAGCGGCCCGAGCTCGGTGTGGCCGGCCGCCGCCAAAGGCGACAGCTTGACGCGCCCTTCGATCCTCTCCGCCCAGCGCTCGATTACGGTCGGCGCCGCTCCGGGCAGCATCGTATAGGTGCGGATCTCATAGAGATTGCCGTGCTGGCGCGGTGTAAAGGCCGGGCAGAACGGGGCCGCGTTGACGATCTTGCTCTCCATCTCGACGATGAATTCCTGGATCTTCGGCGGCCAGTTCGGAATCGATTGCGAATGCACGCGGGCGCGGTGCTGCAGATCGTCATAGGGCCAGATGTGGATGATGTGGTTGAGCGGCCCGACTTCGGTGTGGAAGAAGGCGCCGAGCGGCGACACCTTGACGCGTTCGGTGAGTACCTCGCCAAAGCGCTTTTCAGCCTCGGGAACCGAGCCCGGCTGCAATCGGTAGGTCCGCATCTCAAAGATCATCGACCCGCTCCTATTTGCCGTTCGGCGCGGAGATTCTAGATCGGCAGAGGGCCGAGTCAAACGCAGCGCAGAAATCCCCTACCCTACTTTGCGACGACGACGCATCACCCGAATGCCAATCAGCCCGCTGGCGAGAAGGGCGAGGGACGCCGGTTCCGGGGCCGGGGTGGCCACGAGCCCGATGGTGTTGTCATTAGCGTCCACGTAGAAGCCGACGATCTGACCCTTATCGTTGACGCCGTTCAACGTCGTCGTGCCGGGCGGTACGTTCGGATCGTCCAAATTCTGGCAAGTGAGGGTAGTGACGCTGCAGACGATACCATGCATTACCATGTTCGCGTCGATGTCAAAGCCCACGGCCTCGCCGAAATTGTTCAGCCCCAGCAGGCTGGTATCCATAGCACCCGCCGCATCGAGCGTGGTGAACATACCGGCATTATCGATAAAGCCGTGAAAGTTCCCGGCAGCATCGGTATAGAAACCAGCGATCTCGCCTGCATTGTTTATCGCCGCTGCTGTCGTGTTACCTACGGCGTTGGGATCATTGATATCGGCGGAGAACGTTTTAGTCGCGATCGTGTAAGTATAGCCGTGCGTGACGCCTGCCGCGTCAGTGTAGAATCCGACAGCGACGTTGCTATCATTCACGCCGAGTAATTGGTTGACGGTGATACCCGTGGCTGGCGTGTTCGGGTTGTTGACCGGAGTAAAGGTGTTGCCGATGTCGACAAATCCGAAATTCGCGTCATTCGGCGGGCCGTTGTTCGTGTTTGAGTAAAAGCCGACCGTCGTCCCGTTGTTGTTGAGCCCGGTGACCTGCGTCTGCGCCGAACCGGGGAAGTTCTCGTTGGTAAAGCTTGTGTAGGCGGGCGGCGTCACGGTGTAACCCTTGTTGGGATGTCCGGCCGCCCCACTGCCAAAGTACCCCGCGATAAGACCGGTATTGTTGATGCCCAGCTCTTGATTGAACGTCACATCATTAGTGTTAATGATGTTTTGAAAAGTGTACGGAGCCGCGTGTGCAAGTCCCGGAATCCACGCCAGTGCGCTGGCTGTCAGAGCACCAAGCGCCAGTTTATGACGACCTCGCAACGCTAGCGAGGAGCAGCGGTTGAACACAAATGGGCTCATGGTGACCCCCCTTTTAGGTGAATCACTAAGCTTAACGCAAAGGACGTGCCAATTTGGCGTAAGGGTGATTTAGGAGCGCGATCAGCAGGTTAAGAATTGAGCCCCGAAAGTCCAGGCGCGACGTTGTCGGAAAATTTTACAAACGCGAGTGCTCACATTATGGGCAAGCTGTGTTCGGACCCAAGCTATCAGCCCGTTAGCTCTCCGCCACCTGCTTGCGCAGAGTGTAAGGAAATCCGACAATCGATTGGGATTGTCGGATAGTCGCTAAGGCAGGCGCGCCAGCTTGCTCGCCAGCAGTTCGTAGAACCCGCCGGCATCCACCGTGTTCATGAACCGCGCATTGACCAGTCGCCCGGTGACACCCCACCAGTCCACGACGGTCATCCCCGCGGTAAGCGGGCTCTGCGTTTCGATCGCGACGTTGACTTCGCGCCCTTGATAGAGCGCCGGCTGCAACAGGTATGCAATCACTGACGGATCATGCAGCGCCATTGCTCGGGTACCGAACCGGGCGCGGCGATTTTTTTCAAAGGTGGTCAGCAACGCGGCGACAGCCGCGCCGCAGCGATTGCCGAGAGCGCGCAACGCTGCAATCCGCGGCGGCGTGCTGAGCACCTGGTGCGTGACATCGAGCGGGATCATCGTGATCGGGATGCCGCTGTCGAACACGATCGCCGCGGCATGCGGGTCGAGATGGATGTTGAACTCAGCGGCCGGCGTGACATTGCCGAGCTCGAAACACGCGCCGCCCATCACCACTAATTCGCGGATTCTGCCGGCGACCTCCGGTGCCTTGACGAGAGCCATCGCGATGTTGGTCAGCGGCCCCAAAGCGCACAAGGTGACCGTGCCCGCTTCGGTAAAGCGCAACGTCTCGATCAGAAAGTCGACGCCATGCTGCGCCTGCGGCGGCATCGTCGGCTGGGGCAGCACGGCATCGAGGCGTGGGTCATTGTGGATGTGCTCGGCAGTGACCAACGGGTGCATCAATGGCCGCGCGCAGCCGGCATAGACCGGCAGCTCAGGGCGGCCCGCCAGAGCGCAAACGCGGCGCGCGTTGCGCTCGGTCTGAACCACCGGCAGATTTCCTGCCACGACGACAAGCCCGAGCACCTCCAATTCATCCGCAGCGGCCAATGCCAGCAGGATCGCGACGGCGTCGTCGAGGCCGGGATCGGTGTCGATGATGATCTGACGCCGGATCATTCCTCCGGTATTCCGGCCTTGCGCAGCCCCGCGAAAAGAGTGGCTTCGGAGAGGGCACGGATCTTCGGTACTCCCCAATACCTGGCGCGTATGCGGGCAATGCTCGGAACAGAACCTTCGCCCATCAGCCTACGGGCTTCGGCAAGTTCAGTGGCGGCGCAGTCGGTCTCGCCGTTGAGGGCGTAGGCAGAGGCCAGCGCTGCGCGGATGCTCGAGTGCGCCGTTGTGGCGTTGCGCGCCTTTTCGAGCCAGATGATTGCCTCGTCCGTGCGCGATTGCAGCAGATGCACCAACCCGATCTGTAAATACCAAACCCCGAGCTGGGGATCACAGGAGCTGAGGCGGATAGCTCGCTTTACGAGCGGGATCGTCTCCTCTATCGACCCGGTGTAGAGCTTGCACTGGCCGAGAGCGTATAATGCGCCCACCAAGTTGCGATCGTGCTCGAGCACCGTCTCATATTCGGGAATGGCCTCCGCGAATCGACGCTTCGCGCGCAGCACTTGGGCCTTGGCCCCATGCGCAAGCGGGCTTCGCGGCGATGCCGCCAAGGCCTGCCTAGCCAGGTCTTCCGCACGCTTGAGGTCGGCAGCTGCTGAGTCGGTCATATTACCGAGCACGCGCGCCGTGAGCGCGACCGCAAAGAAGCTCTGGCCCTCTACGGACTGCGGATCGAGCGCCAACGCGCGCTCGAAAAAGCCGATCGCCTCAGCGCAGCTGTCACGCGATTGCGGCTTGGACATTGCGGCGCGTCCACGGAGAATGTAGTCCAGTGCGTCGGGATGCGCACTCGCCCGCGCGGCCTCGACGCTGATCAGCTCCAAATTGAGCGCGATCGCGATCCGGCTAGTGATCTCGTCTTGCACGCCAAACAGATCGCTCGTGTCGCGGTCGAACCGCTCGGCCCATAGATGCGCATCCGTATCGGCATCGATCAGCTGGGCGTTGATGCGAAACTGGTTGCCCGATCGACGGACGCTTCCTTCCAGCACATACCGCACACCAAGCTCGCGGCCGATCTGCTTCGTGTCGACCGGCTTGTTCCGATAGGTGAATGCGGTATTGCCCGAGATCACGAACATTCCCGCGATCCGTGACAGATCGGTCGTCAGGTCCTCGGTGATGCCGTCGGCGAAATATTGCTGCTCGGGGTCGTTGCTCAGATTGGCAAAGGGCAGCACCACGATCGACAGGCGCGGTGCAATAGCAGGCTGCGAGATCGAGGTGGAGGGCCGCGAGCTCGATGCCGGCAGATCGGCGACGGCCTCCAGCGGCAACGCGTAGACCCGCACTGGCCGAGCGATATTTTTGACGCTCTGCTCGCCGAGATCCTCGAAAGCGTAGGCCAGCTTGCCGCGGATATGGTCGCGCACCGTCCGCGAGATGCAGATCCCGCCCGGCTCAGCGAGCGCTCCCAGGCGTGCCGCGACATTGACGCCGTCGCCGAAGATGTCATCGCCATCGACGATGATGTCACCGAGATTGATCCCGATCCGGGACCTGATCCGGCGATCCTCAGGCATACCGGCTTCGCGATCGATCATCGCCCGCTGCAGGTCGGTGGCGCAACGGACGGCGTCGACGACGCTCGGGAATTCCGCCAGCATCCCGTCGCCGGTGTTCTTGACGATGCGTCCGGAATGCTCGTTTATCTTTGGGTCGACGAGTTCGCGGCGATGCGACTTGAGTCGTTCGTGCGTGCCTTCCTCGTCCCCGCCCATTAGGCGCGAATAGCCGGCCACATCGGCGGCGAGGATCGCGGCAAGACGGCGGATCGAGGCCATGGCTGCGGCAGCCCACCCTTGGTTGAGGAGATTAAGTCGCGCTTAACTATAGCACGATGCGGGGGCCCTCCGACAGGCCTTCGGTCTACCGGCGCAGCACCAACAGCTTCTTGATTTCCGCTATCGCCTTGGCCGGGTTGAGGTTCTTCGGGCAAGTCCGGGTGCAGTTCATGATCGTGTGGCAGCGATAGAGGCGGAACGGGTCTTCGAGCTCGTCGAGACGCTCGCCGGTCTTCTCGTCGCGGCTGTCGACGATCCAGCGATAGGCCTGCAGCAGCACTGCCGGCCCCAGATAGCGTTCGCCGTTCCACCAGTAGCTCGGGCACGCGGTCGTGCAGCAGAAGCACAGGATGCACTCCCAGAGCCCGTCGAGCTGTTCGCGCTCCTCGACCGATTGCGGCCGCTCGCGGTCGGGCGGCGGCGGGCTCGCGGTTTGCAGCCAAGGGCGGATAGATTGGTATTGCGCAATGACATGCGTCAGATCGGGCACCAGATCCTTGACGACCGGCATGTGCGGTAACGGGTAGATCCGCACCGCGCTTTCGATGTCCTCGATCGCCTTGAGGCAAGCCAGCGTATTGGTGCCGTCGATGTTCATCGCACAGGAGCCGCAAATCCCTTCGCGGCACGAGCGGCGGAAGGTCAGGGTCGTGTCGATCTCGTTCTTGATCTTGATCAGCGCGTCGAGGACCATCGGCCCGCAGTCGTTGAGATCGAGCTCGAACGTGTCGATGACCGGATTTTTGCCGTCATCGGGGTTCCAGCGGTAGATTTTGAACTCGCGCAGCCGGGTGGCGCCCGGCGGCCCAGCAAAGATCTTGCCGGTGCCGATCTTCGAGTTCCGCGGCAGCGTGAATTCGGCCATCGGAGGTCTCAGTCTCGGCTCGGAACGGAGAACGGACGATATACAAGAGCCCCTCTCCCTCCGGCCGGCGGGGGGAGAGGGTAGAATGAGCGCCCCCAGAGGTGGCGAAGTGAGATGCAAGCCATGCTCTAAAGCTCAGTAAACGCGCGGTTTAGGCGGGAAGGTCTGCACCTCGTTCGACAGCGTGAAGAGGTGGACCGGGCGGTCGCCGAGCTTGACACCGCCATCGCCGTCAAGCCAAGCAAGCGTGTGCTTCATCCAGTTCCGGTCGTCACGCTCGGGATAATCTTCCCGGGCATGCGCGCCGCGGCTCTCGGTCCGGTTCTCGGCCGAATGTAGGGCCACAACGGCCTGCTCGAGCAGATTTTCCAGCTCCAAAGCCTCGACCAGGTCGGTGTTCCAGATCATCGACCGGTCGGAGATGCCGAGGTCATCGTAGCTGTTGGCCACCACGTCGATCCGGCTGACCCCTTCCCGGAGCACTTGTGCCGTGCGAAAGACCGCGCAGTTGGTCTGCATGACACGCTGCATGTCGAGGCGGATTTCGGCGGTCTTGCGCGGGCCGCGTGACTGACGCACCGCGTCGAGCCGGGCCACCGCCTCCTCGCCGGCTCCGTTGAACATTGGTTTCTGCGGCGTGCCGGGGCGCACCAGTTCGGCAGCGCGATGGGCTGCAGCGCGGCCGAACACGACGATGTCGAGCAGCGAGTTGCAGCCGAGCCGGTTGGCCCCGTGCACCGAGACCGACGCGGCCTCGCCGATAGCCATCAACCCGGGAACGGTCGCGTCCGGTTCGCCGGCGGTTGGCCGCAGCACCTCGCCGTGGTGGTTCGTCGGAATGCCGCCCATGTTGTAATGCACCGTCGGCAACACCGGGATCGGTTCGCGCGTGACATCGACCCCGGCAAAGATCTTGGCCGTCTCCGAGATACCCGGCAGGCGCTGGTGCAGAACCTCGGGTGACAGGTGCTCGAGGTGGAGGAGGATGTTGTCTCTCTCCGCTCCGCAGCCGCGGCCTTCGCGGATCTCTATCGTCATCGCCCGGCTGACGACGTCGCGCGACGCCAGGTCTTTGGCATGCGGCGCGTAGGCTTCCATGAACCGCGCGCCCTCGCTGTTGGTCAGATAGCCACCCTCGCCTCGGGCGCCCTCGGTGATCAGGCAACCGACACCGTAGATCCCTGTCGGATGAAACTGGATGAACTCCATGTCCTGCAATGGCAACCCGGCGCGCAATACCATTGCATTCCCGTCGCCGGTGCACGTGTGCGCGGAGGTGCAGGAGAAGTAGGTCCGCCCGTACCCACCGGTCGCGAGCACGACGAGATGAGCGCGAAACCGATGCAGGCTGCCGTCCTCGAGGTTCCACGCCATGACCCCGCGGCAGGCGCCCTCCTGGTCCATGATCAGGTCGAGCGCAAAATATTCGACGAAGAACTCCGCATTGTTGCGCACGCATTGCTGATAAAGCGTGTGAATGATCGCGTGGCCGGTCCGGTCGGCGGCGGCACAGGCGCGCCGCGCCGGATCTCCCTCGCCGTATTCCATCATGTGGCCGCCGAAGGGCCGCTGATAGATCCGCCCGTCTTCGGTGCGGGAGAACGGCACGCCGAAATGCTCGAGCTCGATGACCGCGGGGATCGCGTTGCGGCACATGTATTCGATCGCATCCTGGTCGCCGAGCCAATCCGAACCCTTGACGGTGTCATACATGTGCCAGCGCCAGTCGTCCGGGCCGATATTGCCGAGCGCGGCGCTGATCCCGCCCTGGGCGGCTACCGTATGACTGCGGGTCGGAAAGACCTTGCTGATGCAGGCGGTCCTCAGCCCTTCGATGGTCGTTCCCAATGTCGCGCGCAGACCGGCGCCGCCGGCGCCGACGACGACGACGTCATAGCTGTGGTCGGTGATCTTGTAGGCCGGCGGCATTGCGGGCCGATCAGCTCGAACCGCCGAGCGCCATGCTGAGCACGGCGAAGATTCCGGCAACAGCGAAGCCAAAGCACAGCAGGCGGGTAGCGCCGACGAGGCCGAGCTTGACGAGCTCGGTGTGGACATAATCCTCGATCACGACCTGAAGTCCGAGCGAGACATGATAGAACATTGCGATCAGCAGTAAGACCAGCAGTATTGCCGCCAATGGCTGGCTCACCCAATTCTGCACGGTCTCGAGGTCGGCGCCGATCAAGCCAATCACCGCACTGACGAACCACAGGCTCAACGGCACCAGCGCAATCGCCGTCATCCGTTGGGCCCACCAGTGCTCGACCCCTTCCTTCGCCGAACCCAGTCCGATCGCTCGCCCCAGCGGCGAGCGCATCCGTGATGCCATCATGTCAGGAAACCCAGCGCGAGACCCCGGCGACCCAAGCAATCAGGGTCAGGACGGCAGTTGCAGCGACGACCGTCCACCCGCCGATATAGGTCGATTTGAGGTCGAGAGCGTGACCGCTGTCCCAAACGAGGTGACGAAGGCCGTTGCACAAATGATAGAACAGCGCCACGGTCCACCCGGACAGCAGCAAGAGGCCTATCCAGGAGCCGAGGAAATCCTCGACGCCCTCGTAGGCTTCCGGCCCCGAAGCGGCGGCAACCAGCCACCACACCAGAAGGATCGCGCCGGCGCTCAGCATCACGCCGGTCGCCCGATGGAGGATCGACAGCACGGAGGTCAGTTGCCAGCGGTAGATCTGTAGGTGCGGCGAAAGCGGCCGATCGGCGGATCTCATTTACGGCAATTCCGGCATTACCAGCCCGCAGGTGGAGGCTCGGCGTTGTGACTTAGACCGCGTGCCGCAGAGTGTCAACGGAGGCTCGTGCGGGCCGTCCCTCACCCCTCGACCGGAGCCGGTCGATTTCGCCGGCGAGCGTCAGCAGCCGGCGGGCATTTTCGACGTGCAGGTTTTCGATCAGGCGGCCATCGACCAGCACGACGCCCTTCCCCGCGGCAGCCGCCTCGGCATGTGCCGCGATGATCCGCCGCGACCATTCGATCTCCTCGAGGGTCGGGGCAAACGCGGCATTGGCTGCGGCGATCTGCTTCGGATGGATCACGGTCTTGCCGTCGAAGCCGAGTTCCCGGCCTTGCCGACAGGAGGCAGCGAAGCCGTCTTCGTCCGAAAGGTCGAGGTGCACGCCGTCGAGAATCGCCAGAGCATATGCGCGGGCGGCGAGAATCGCGAGGCTGAGCGAGGTTAGCAGCGGCAAGCGATCGCGGCTTGGCAGGGCGTGCAGGTCCTTCGTCAAATCGGATGTGCCGAGAACGAGCGCGGCGAGCCTGGGGCTCGCCGCGGCGATCTCCCGGGCATCGAGGATGCCGAGCGGCGTCTCGAGCATGCACCAGACCGCGAGCCCCGGCGGAGCCCCGAACGCGTCGAGCAGCGAAACAGTAAGCGCCACCTGCTCGGGATTCTCGACTTTCGGCAGCAGCACCGCATCGATCGGCATCGTTGCGGCGACGGCAAGGTCGGCCTGCCCCCAGGGAGTGTCGATGGCGTTGACGCGCAACACGAGTTCGCGCCCGCCATAGCCGCCCGCGGCGAGGGCTGCCGAAAGGATCGCCCGCGCACTCTCCTTAGCTTCCGGGGCCACGGCGTCTTCAAGATCGAGGATCAGCCCGTCGGCGGCCAGACCGCGCGCTTTCTCCAGCGCACGCGGGTTCGACCCGGGCATGTAGAGCAGGCTGCGGCGGGAGCGAAGGGTGGCGGGCATCGGCGTGCGCGATTATTGCGTCTCGAAGAATAATATCATCGCGAACGCATCTAACCGCAAATCATCGCGCTGCGAAACTGGGCTTCTTCGCCCTTGCACGGTGGAGTGTTGACCTGCCGCGCGGCATCGCGATCTGTAGGCGGACGACACGGTCTATCGTGGGAAAATGTCGGATCAAGCCCAGCGGGAACTCGCCAGCGCGATCGTAGGGGATGCCGCGCATCAGTATATCGAGAGCCGGCGCGAGCGCATCGATGCTTTTGTCGATCGCCACTTCACTCTGGCCGGCTCCCTTGCGCTGCATCGGAGAGCGATCGGCTGGGATCTGCTGCGGGCTCCGGCGAACTTGTTTCTCGCGGGGCCGGCGCTCGCTGTCAAGCTCATGGCCTGGGCGGCGCGACGGGGCGGCATGGAACGGGTGGCGGACTGGCTTGCCCGCCGCCGGCTCATCCTCGAGACCGAGATCGCGCGCGAGATCGAGTGGCTGGTGGCAACCGAACTGCTCGAAATCCCGTGTCATCGGCGCGATCGGGCCTCGTATCGCGATGCGATCGCCGAAACGATTCTCGCCGACGACAGAGCAGCCGCGCGCCTCGGCGGCCCGCTCGCCGCCCTGGCCGGTACCGATCCCGAGCTGCGCTGCCGGCTGGCCGCCGCGGTCGAGACGTATCTCGGGTCGCGCACCGCGACGGCCGAGATCGCGACCGGCTTTGTCGCCGCCGGTCTCGGTGCTCTGGTCGTCAAGCAGGCGACTCCGGGTCTGGTGACGCTGAGCTCGGCTCTTGCAGCAATGATCGCGCAACAGATGGCGATCGCGGCATTTCCGCTCGGCGCCGGTGTCGGCGGGTTGTGGTACAGCCTCTTTCCGGCGACCGCCGGTCCCGGATTGCTCGCCGCCACGACCGCCGGCGTGTTCCTCGGCGGCGCCATGTTGGCTGCCTTTTCCGGCGTCGTGACGGATCCCCTACAGCGCCGGCTGGGCCTGCATCGGCGACGCCTCGAACGGCTTCTGCAGATCCTGGAGATCGACCTTTGCGGCAAGCCGGGTCGCAATCGGATCATGCGCGACCACTATGTCGCCCGCCTCGTCGATATTTTCGACCTGTTTACCCTCGCAATGCGGGTCTCCCACGCCTAGATCCCCTCGAGATCGGCGGCATGAACCGGTTTTGTCCGACATTGCATAGAGCACGGAGCTTCGATATAAGCTGGAGTGGTACGGAGGACTGTTCGATGAAAGAAGGAATTCACCCCGATTATCATGAAATCACCGTCGTGATGACGGACGGGAGCTCCTACCAAACACGCTCGACTTACGGCAAACTGGGGGACACTTTGCGGCTCGACATCGACCCGAAATCGCACCCGGCCTGGACGGGCGGACAGCAGCGTCTGATCGACACCGGCGGACAGCTTGCCCGCTTCAATAAGCGCTTTCAGGGCTTTGGCATCAAGCGCTGACGTACGGCCGGCGTGGGGTACCGGCGGACCCTTGATCATCTCCTATTGTCACCAGTTTAGCATTACCCGGCCGCCACTGTAGGACCACGCCCCGATAACTGGCACCCAACCGGATTGGTAGGTGCCAAACCCCATGGGACATAACCCTGCCGCGGCATCGCGGCGAGCGCAGCTGGGCCGGTCCCGGGCCACTCGGCGGTAGGCTGCTCGTCCGAACGCCGCCCGAAGGTTCACTAGCGCCAACACTGCGCCGAGCAAGCTCGGAGCGCCAGGGTAATGGGGTCGGATGAAGAGAGGGTCGGCCAATCTAACAGCGCTCGGACATGCTTGCTGCGAGGTGTGACATGCGGCCTGGCCAGAACCAGCGTTTCGCAGGCTGGACCTACTCGGTTTTCCAAGTGTGTGTGTGATTCGGTCTTTTCAATTCAAATCTCAACCTCGGCACCGAGCTCGATAACGCGGTCCGGCGGGATGCGAAAGAACTCGGTCGGCCGCGTCGCAATGCGTACGAGGGCGGAATAGAGGCGCTCACGCCACCGTGCCATCCCGGGACGCGAACTCGATTTGATATTGGCGCGCCCGACGAAGAAGGAAAGCTGATTCGGATCAAGCTCCAGACCGGGAATGTTCGCCCGTCCCAGCTCGCGCAGTACATTTGGCGTCTGGGCAAAACCGAAATGCGCTTCAATCTGCCAAAAACCGCTGCCGAGCTCGCGCGCCTTGACCCGGTCCGCGCCCGCCACTCGGGGAACGTTCTCCGTAACGACGCGTACGAGCAGCACTGTCCTATGCAGCACCTTGTTGTGCTTGAGGTTCTGCTGCAGCGTCATGGGCACGTATTCGGTTTGTGTAGTGAGAAAGACCCCGGTGCCGGAGACGCGGGCTTCCGGCGCCTTGTCACAGGTGGCGAGGAAGGAGGCAAGCGGCACTGCCTCGCTCGCCAGCCGTGCCTGCACCAATCGGCGTCCCGCGCGCCAAGTGGTCATGATCGTGAAAACGGCGAGCCCGATCACCAGCGGAAACCAGCCGCCGCTCGGGATCTTCAGTGCATTTGCTCCGAATAGCACGAGGTCGACTGTCATGATCGGCACCAGCACGACCCCAACGGTCGACCACTGCCAGCGCCAGACGCCATGCATGACGGCTACGGCGAGGACCGTCGTGATGGTCATTGTCCCGGTCACCGCAAACCCATAGGCCGAGGCGAGTGCGCTCGAGCTTCTGAATCCCAGGACCAGGCCGAGAACAGCAAGCAGGAGCAGCCAATTGACCTGCGGGACATAGATCTGACCGTGCGCCCTGGTCGAGGTCTGGAAGATATCGAGCGGCGGCATCAGGCCGAGTTGGATCCCCTGCCGCGACAGCGAGAACGCGCCGGAGATAACCGCCTGCGACGCAATGACCGTCGCCGCTGTAGACAGTAGCACCAGCGGGAACAAGCCCCAATCCGGCACCATGCGAAAGAACGGGTTCTCGATTGCCGTTTTGTCGACGAGGATCAGGGCGCCTTGCCCGAAATAATTGAGGACAAGAGCGGGAAGCACCACCGCGAACCATGCCAGCTTGATCGGGAAACGGCCAAAATGGCCCATATCGGCGTAGAGTGCCTCGCCGCCGGTGATGGCGAGCGCGACCGCCCCGAGGACCACGAAGCCGGCGGCCGGAGTGGCAACAAAGATGCGGACTGCATGCACCGGGTTCAACGCCGCGAGCACCTGTGGTGCTTCGGCGATTTGCAACATTCCGCTTACCGCGATGACGGCGAACCACAACACCATCACCGGGCCGAAGAGCCGGCCGACGCGTTCGGTGCCGCCCCTCTGAAAGAGAAAGAGCGCGAGCAGCACGGCGACTGTCAGCGGCAGGACGAACTGGTTTAGTGCCGGCGTAGCAATCCCGATGCCCTCCACGGCGCTGAGCACGGAAATTGCCGGTGTGATCATACTGTCTCCGAAAAACAGCGCGGCGCCGCCGAGCGCGAGCAAGACCAGGAGAGTGCGCGAGCGCTCGCCTCGGACCGCCTCCTGGGCCAGGGCCAGCAAGGCGAGAATGCCCCCCTCGCCTTGGTTGTCGGCACGCATGATCAAGAGGACGTATTTGACGGCGACGACGATGATCAACGCCCAGAAGATCATCGACAGAACGCCGAGCACGTGTTCAACGTCGAGGGGCAAGCCGTGCTCAGGATTGAAGCACTCGCGAAAGGTGTAGACCGGGCTTGTTCCGATATCGCCGAACACCACCCCGAGCGCGGCGACGCTTAAACCCGCAAGCCCGGTGGATGTATCCGATCGGTGCTCCCCCACTTCATCTTCGGCGCTCAATGCGGCGTGCCCGGCTGGGATGAGGGTTGAAGTCGCGGGGTTGGCGGCGCGGTTTGCCATGGGGTTCTCTTGCCCAATGCTGTGGAGGGACTGTTATTCTCTCCGGGGAACAGCGCTGCCGGAAGCAGCCCCTCGCGACGGTCTCCTCGACAAGGGCTTAGTCAAAACTGATCGAGCGCAATAAAGGTTGCAAAACGCTGCCCGTCCCGCCGCGACTACCAGAGTGTTCAATGATGGCGGAGAGGGAGGGATTCGAACCCTCGGTCCCCCGCAAGAGGGACAACGGTTTTCGAGACCGCCCCGTTCGACCGCTCCGGCACCTCTCCGCACCCTCGAATAGCCGATAGCGCCGGTGGCCGCAACCGCGGGGACGTTCCCTTTCGGGGCCGGCGGACGCTAAGATTGCGGTGACTCGGGGAGGAGAGAGGCGATGCCGGCGATCGGGGCTAAGCGGGTCGGTGTGATCGGGGCCGGCATGGTCGGGGTGTGCGCCGCGAGCTGGCTGCAGCGCGACGGCCACAGCGTTTTCTTGGTCGAAACGGATGAGCCCGGCCGCGGTGCCTCCTTTGGCAACGCCGGG
>Ga0209656_10000758_pt1 | contig 20941 bp, 21 predicted proteins | sample BogFormECP12_OM2_FD_188239 | JGI IMG/M metagenome (GOLD analysis project Ga0209656, IMG submission 188239) | Bog forest soil microbial communities from Calvert Island, British Columbia, Canada - ECP12_OM2 (SPAdes) (version 2) | ecosystem: Environmental > Aquatic > Freshwater > Wetlands > Bog ... | reverse complement strand
TTGTCACCGAGCCTTTGGCAGCTGTTGCGGGATAGAAGCGTCAGACTCGCGACGTGTCCTTTGCCGATCGCACAGCAAAGGACACGCGAAGTTTATTCGACGTCGCGCAGGCGCGCCGCTTTGCCCTTGAGGCCGCGCAGATAATACAGCTTCGCGCGGCGAACCTTGGAGGACCGCAGCAGATCGACTTTGTCGATCACTTTGGAGTGAACGGGGAAAATGCGCTCCACGCCCTGGCCGAAGCTGATCTTGCGCACGGTGAAGCTGGCCTGAGGGCCATTATCGCGTTTGATCACCACGCCTTCGAAGGCCTGCAATCGTTCCTTATCGCCTTCTTTGATCTTCACGTGAACGCGGACCGTGTCGCCCGGGTGAAACGCGGGGATGTCGGTGCGTTGTGTTTTTGCCAGTAGTTTTTCAATGATGAGGTTCGACATAATCGTTAGCCCTTCTGAACTCTGAAATCGTAATGATGAAATTTCAGGTCTCGTAATCTCTTTCTTTATTTTTCAATCTCGCCTCGTTTGATTCCGGCGAGATATCTCTTGTCTTCTTCGGTCAAGGCCGCGCCTTCCAGTAAGTCGGGGCGATTGCGAAAAGTTTTTTCTAGCGCCCGCTGACGACGCCAGCGCCGAATCTCTTCGTGGTTGCCGGACATCAATGTCCCAGGTACCGCAATCCCGCGAAACTCCGCGGGCCGCGTATAGTGCGGATAATCGAGCAAGCCATTCGAACCGCAAGTCGAATCCGCACCACCTGAACTTCTCACCTTCACGTCAACGGTAAACGACTCCTGCTGGGTTGACGCTTCGTTTCCCACCGCTCCGGGCAGCAACCGCGTGACGGCTTCCACAATCACAGCCGCAGCCATTTCGCCGCCACTCAGAACATAATCACCGATGGAGAGTTCCCGGTCGGCGAGAAAATCTGCCACACGCTCGTCGACGCCTTCATACCGTCCGCAAAGTAGAACGATGCGATCCAGCAGCGCTAGCTCTGCAGCAATTTTCTGGCTGAACTTTTGTCCCTGCGCTGAGAGCAGCACTACTGACTGCTTCACGCGCCCTGCCATGCGCTCTTCACGCGGAGCAAGTTCCATCGACTCCAGACATTCAAAGAGCGGTTCCGGCTTCAGCACCATGCCTTCGCCGCCGCCGAAAGGGCGGTCATCCACGGTGCGGTGACGATCGTGAGTAAACTCCCGCAGATCGTGGACTTGAATTTTCGCCAGGCCCATCTCTTGCGCCCGGCGGGTGATGCCGTAATCCAGTGGTCCGCGAAAGAAGTCCGGAAAAATCGTAACTATGTCGGCCTTCATCGCAGATCAAAACCTTTACCACAAATGCACAGGGTTACAAAGAATCTCACCTGTGGTCTCTGGGTTAATGTTTTTTTCTCGTTCCCTGCGCCTGTTCTTGCTTTTCTTCTGCCGTAAGCGGAGCGTTCACTTCCAGCAGGCCTTCGGGCAAGTTCATGCGCACCTGCTTGCGCTCCGCATCTACGCTGTCGAGATACGCCTCCGCGAAGGGAATTTCCAGCAACCGGGTTGCAGCGGCGCGCACAACTAACAACGGCGCTTCCCCCGCTCCAAACTGGACGTCTTCAATGTGTCCGATCTCTCGGCCCTGGTCAAGCACCGCACACCCTACCAGGTCGCTCACGTAATTCCAGCCGGCTTCCAATGACGAGCGCTGGCTGCGCGGCACTTGCAATTCGCATCCGATCAGCGCTTCGGCCTCGGAGATCGAATCCACTCCGACGAACTTCAGAACCAGCAATCCCTTGTGCGGCCAGAGATCCTCCACCTGCAGTTCGCGCCGAGGCTGATTTGACTCCCGCGGCAACGCCAACAACTTCATACCTGCGGCAAATCGATCCGGAACGTTGCTGTAGATCTCGCTCGCAACCTCACCGCGGCGGCCCTGCGTTTTCACGACCCGGGCCAGCGTAATGAACTCACCACTTGTTTCAGGATCGCGAATGGCCCGGTTCCCTGCCCCGGCGCTGGCTCTTCGCCGCTTCCTCGGATTGCTGGTCGTGACCAGCTCGTCAAGACTTCCTAGTCGATGACTTCCAGCGTGTACCGCTTTCGCGTGCGCACTCCGGCAGCACTCAAGAGCGTGCGCAGGGCACGCACATTGCGGCCTTGCCGCCCGATGATCTTGCCAACGTCGCCTTCCGCAACTTCCAGTTCGATCACGTCGTCGTCCAGATGGTCTACATAAACTTCATCTGGAGCATCGACGATCCACTTCGCAATCCGCTCGACGAGAAGGCGAACATCTCCAGTGGGTTCAGTCATGATGGGTGTTTAGGCCACGGAAACCGCGGGAACCGCCGCGGGCTTGGAGTAGAGCTTGCCGACTCGCTCTGACATTTGCGCGCCCTTGGAAACCCAGTATTCCACGCGGTCGCGCTTAAAATCGATGCTGGTGGGGTTGGTGCGAGGATTGTAAGTCCCCACCACTTCCACCGGCCGGCCATTGCGCGCGCGTGCCTTCTCAATCACCACGATGCGGTAATACGGTTGTTTGCGCGCACCCATGCGCGACAGTCGAATCATTAACACAGATGTGTATCCTTGTTCCGGAAGAGTCCGGTGAGGTCCAGCCAAACCACTATTATGCCGGAGGTTAGGGGGAATGGCAATAGGCACCCACCCCGGCACGGCATTCCTGATTCGTTTTCCCTCCTGCTAAACTCAAATGTTTTGGAGGTAACGCTTGCAGGCAGTCTATATTCTCTCGGCGGTACGCACACCGATTGGGAAATTCGGCGGATCGCTGGCTTCGCTGACGGCGGCTGACTTGGGCGTAGTTGCAGCCAAGGCTGCGATCGAGCGAGCCGGAATCGAGCCCACGCAAGTAGAGGAAGCCGTCTTCGGCAACGCGCGGCAGGCGGGGGGCGGGCCAAATCCGGCGCGCCAGATTTCGATACGCAGCGGCGTGCCGCAGGAAGTCCCGGCATTCACGGTGAACAAAGCCTGCGCTTCGGGGATGAAATCCATCGCGCTGGCTTATCAGGCGATTCTGCTCGGCGATGCGAGCTGCATTCTGGCAGGGGGCACAGAATCCATGTCGCGGCTTCCTTATTATCTGGAAGCGCGCTGGGGATTTCGGCTGGGTAATCAGGAATTGGTGGACGGCATGTATCGCGACGGATTCTTCTGTCCCATGGCGAAGATGGTAATGGGCGAGACGGCCGAGGTGCTCGCCGAGCACTACAAGATTTCGCGCGAGGAACAGGATGAGTACGCGCTGATGTCGCAAACCCGCGCTGCGCGGGCGATTGCCGCGGGACGATTCGACGCCGAGCTTGTTCCCGTAACGATCGAAAGCAAGAAAGGTGCAACCATCTTTAGCCGCGACGAACATCCGTTTCCAGACGCGAATCTGGAAAAGCTGGGCAAACTGGCTCCGGTATTCTCGAAGACAGGGACGGTGACGGCGGGAAATTCTTCGGGAATCACCGATGGCGCGGCTGCTGTGATTGTGGCGAACGAGCACTTCGTGAAGACGAACAACCTGAAGCCGCTGGCGCGAATCTCGGCGGTGACTTCGGCTGGAGTGGATCCGCGCACGATGGGGATGGGCCCCGTCCCGGCTTTGCGCAAGCTCGAAGAAAAGCACAACCTCAGGCTCCACGAGTTTGGATTGATCGAACTCAATGAAGCCTTTGCGGGCCAGGTGCTCGCCTGCGACCGGGAATTGAATTTCAATCGCGACAAGCTCAACGTGAACGGTGGCGCGATCGCGATCGGGCATCCCATCGGCTGTACCGGGACACGAATTACGGTTACGTTATTGCACGAGATGCTGAAGCGCAACGCGCGGCGCGGCGTAGCCACTCTCTGCATCAGCGGTGGAATGGGTATGGCGCTGGCGCTGGAAAGCGTGGTGTAAAAGGATGAATTATTCTGGTCACTGCGCGAGCGTCGCTAGTATTAAATGGACATTTTGCGTGATACCGCCGCCCCACTAGGACGCAGTTTCTTCCGCCTGCCGCCCGAAATCGAACGATTGAGGGCAGCTGCGTTGACTCCCGCAAAACGCGGTCGCTATACTTTTCGTTAGAGTCTGCTCACTCTCAGGAGACGGAATGACCCTTTTCGCATTAATCGTGGACGATGAGCAACTCGCCCGTGATGAACTTGCCTTCCTACTGAAAAGCGCCGGCGATGTGAATGTTGTTGCCCAGGGGAAAAATGGCCTTGAGGCCATCAGCCTGATCAAGGAACATAATCCTGACCTGGTTTTTCTCGACGTCCAAATGCCGGGACTCGACGGCTTCGGCGTCATCAAGAAACTGCTCGACAAGAAAATTCCCTTGCCCAAAATCATTTTCGCGACTGCCTTTGACCAGTACGCGGTAAAGGCGTTTGAGGTTAATGCCGTCGACTATCTGCTAAAACCCTTCGACAAGAAGCGCGTGGCGCAGTCGCTACAGAAGGCCCGCACGCAACAAGAAGCGCAGGAACTGCCGGGAGAAAAAATCGACACCCTGGTGCGTATGCTGCAAGCGCCAAAAACTCAGAGTTCGAAAATACTACTCAAGGCCGTGGGGCGAATGTTTCTGGTCGACCAAAAGGAAATCTGCTACGCCTCGATTGAAGATGGGGTGATCACGGTGGTAACGGCGGGCGCATCTGGTATGGAGGGACATTCCAACTGCCGCACTTTGGAAGAACTACTCGCCAGCCTGGACCAGGGCTTGTTCTGGCGCGCCCATCGCTCCTATCTGGTGAACATCAATCGAATTCGAGAAGTCGTGCCTTGGTTCAAGAGCTCGTATCAGTTGCGCATGGACGACAAGAAGCAAAGCGAGATTCCAGTCAGCCGCGCTCAAACCAAGCGGCTGCGGGAGCTTTTCGGTCTCTGAATTCGCCGCTGCCCCGCGAACGCCCCTGGTGGACCTTTCCGTGTTAACCGCCGCTGTGACAGCAAGCGTCGACGGGCTACCCAGCCTCAGCGCAACAGCTTGTTCCACTCTTTCCACCGAACGAAGAAGATCCTCAATCAGCGTGCCGGTATACAAATCCACTCATTTCTGCACGACCTCGAACGGGCCAGATCGGTCGGGCATGAAATTTGGAAGGCCGGCCGAGTTTCCAGCCGGCCTTCGGGGGGAGGGTTAGACCACTAAAGCTTCTAACCCGGTCCGGTCTCGAATGACGAGTGTTGCCCCTTCGAGCCGGATCAGCCTCTTTTTCTTCAGATGACTTAGCAATCTCGTCACCGTCTCTCGCGATGAACCAATCCTTTGGGCCATCTCCTCATGGGTCATGGCGGAACGGAGCCGCTGCCCGTCCGATTGCGGAGTGCCTACGGGAGCGCATGACAAAAGTAGTTTGGCGAGTTTTCCCGAAGACGAACGAGCCAGCACCAGATCGTGTATGTCGCGATAGGCACCTTGGAATTCACGGCTCAGCGATTGGGCGGCGTGTACGGCTACTTCGCTTTCGTTCTGCATGAGCGACATCAACTCCTGGCGGCTGATGAAGTTCAATTGGCACGGAGTGTTGGTCTCCGCGGTCATTTCGTAGTTTGTACCGGAAATCGCGGCACTCAGCCCCAGCGCTTCTCCGGCCTCGGCCTGCTTCAGGATAAGGACTTTGCCTTCCTTCGAGGTCGTCGAAAGCTTCACCTTGCCCGAGCACAGGACGTACATGCCTCGTGGCGTCTGTCCCTCGACGAACAACAGCGCCCCTGAAGGCATCACGCTGTGGTGGCTGATGCTATCCATTGCTCGCTGAACCACAGGCGAAAAACGGCAGAAACAGTCTTCTTGGATGGCTTTGCAACCCATGCAACTCTCGATGATGTCGAAGCCGTAGGGAGTTCTCATGCCTGCCTCCTTTAAGAAACCAGAGCGCTCTTGGTACGTGCTCTCGCCATCTCCGGGAAAGTGGGGGCGTGGTTGCTGCGAACGCTCCAGCAGGGACCGGGAGTGAGCTCTTGTGTCCTGGTTGGAACTACGAGATCCAGAAATCACTTCCCAAGCCGCGCCCGGATCTCCCCTTCGTTCCCATTCCACCTGGCAAGCAAACAAGTACAGAGGATCAATCTCGTCCGAAGCAGTCTGGTTCGGAACTCGATCAGTGTGAGAGCCAACCGCGGCGGCGTCGGCTCCGAGGTTGGATCCAAGGGACGCCCAATCTTCTTGGTGCTCCAGCGGCTGCCCGCACCACACCTCGTTACGGGAAATCAGCTCCCGCTTGACCGCCCGGCTGGCACACTTCGGCAACGGCCGAACCAAATTGTTCGGCCCAAAGTTCCTGGCTACTAACACGGTTCACGCCCCAATGCGAGTTCCGTTATCGACAAGGCCGCGGCTCGTCCGTCCGCCTTCGGGAAAACTACTTAAGCCTTCCCGATTAGACCGATGTCATTGCATTTGTGATTCCAGAATGGCACCCCAGTGAGAAGGTCCTAAGACAAAGAAAAAACAAACCCGTGCCGAGGAGGATCTCACTTTTCCTCTGTTCCCCCTGCCGACCAGTCGGCAATCCACAATCAATCGGCACGTTGAACGGCGGTCCGTGAATCTCGATTTATTCCGATGACGAACCGGAATAATCACGTCGCGTAATTCTTAGCCGCTCAATCTTCGACTGCAGTGTGGTGCGTTTGAGCCCAAGTCGACGGGCCGCCCCTTTGGGCCCCGAAATTACGCCTCCGGTCTCCCGAAGAATCTGGATAATGTGTTCTCTTTCGGCGTTTTCAAGCGAAGCACCGACGGAGCCGTGACCTTTTGTCTGTAGTTCGGACAACGGTACTCGTAAGGCGGTCCCTTCCGTTAGGATGACCGACCGCTCGATAAAATTTTCTAGCTCTCGTACATTGCCGGGCCAATCCCAGTCGATAAGAGCATCCATGGTCTCGTTGGGCACGGTCTCAATCGTATGTTCCATCCTGGCGGCAAATTTTCTAACGAAGTATCGGACCAATACGGGAATGTCCTCGCGCCTCTCGCGGAGAGGAGGCATATGAATTGGAAATACGTTCAGGCGATAGAACAAGTCGCTGCGAAAGCTCTGTGCCGCCACGCTCTTGGTCAAATCCCTGTTGGTAGCCGCGATCAGGCGAAGATTCACTTTGATCGTCGCCGTGCCTCCCAGCCTCTCGAACTCATGGTCCTGCAAAACACGTAGCAGCTTGGGCTGCAACTCCAGCGGGATATCGCCAATCTCATCCAGAAACAAAGTACCTTTGTGCGCCAATTCCAGCCGTCCCACCTTCTGTCGAACCGCTCCGGTAAATGCGCCCTTTTCGTGGCCGAACAATTCGCTCTCCAGCAGTCCGGTAGGAATGGCAGCACAATTCAAAGAGACAAACGCTTTGTCCTTGCGTTTGCTGGCATGATGGAGCGCGCGCGCAATCAGGCCCTTGCCGGTTCCCGTTTCTCCCAGCAGCAGTACCGTGGCATCACTGGTGGCAACAATCGCGACTTGCTCCAACACTTTCTGTAAAGCCGGACTCTCCCCGATGATTCCCGCAAAATGAACCGCAGTTTGGGTCTCGCCTTCCAAATGCTTTTTCTCCTGCCCCAACCGAATCTTGAGTCGTTCGACTTCGCGCGCCGTTGCGGCGTTTTCCAAAGCGATTGCCAACTGGGCCGCAACCTGGTTCAGAAGGGTTAGGTCGTCGACTTTGAAGGCTTCGACACGAGTGCTGCCAAGAACTAAAACTCCCACAGGGCCTTTTGGCCGGATCAGGGGGACGCAACAAAGCGACTGGAGGCCTTCGGCCAGCAGGTGCTCCCTGACCTCAGATTTGAAATTCTGCATGTCTTTCTTGCTGAAAATCAGAGGGGTGCGTTCCCGAAAGGCCTCTCCACCTGGATCTTTCGTCGCAATCACTTCCGCACCGTGACTCCCACCTTTCCGGAATGGGAAGTCGATTGATTTCCGCACCAACTGTCCACTCTCTTCGTCGCGCAAAGAGAGCGCCGCGTATTCCTGCCGCAAGACACGGCGCAATCGGGCGGAGACTTGGGGAAAGACCTGCCTCACGTCCCATTTCGATTCCAGGAGCCGGCCGACCTCAGTCATCACCTGTCCCCGTTTTTTCTGATCTTTCAAATTCTCCGAGACACTTCGGAACGACTCCTCAAGTTTCTTTTGCTTGGTAATCTCCACAACGATGACACCGATTCTTGTGACTCGACCGTCAGCGTCCTTGATGGGAATGTAGTGACCGATCCAATGACCGGGCGTGGACCTCGTCGGAAGGATCGAACTGATTTCCCGATTGAGTACCGCCTGACCGGTTGCTTTGACGCGTTCGTAATAAGGTTCCAGCAGCTCCGCGAAATCCCCCAAAATTTCGCGAATCGTCTTTCCTAGATGTGCTTCGGCGGGTATGCCGTGCATCTCCGCGAGATTTTGGTTGATCGCGACACAGCGAAAGTCAGTATCCAAAATGGAAAGGCCGGCTGTGAAGGGGATGGATTCATCTATTAAGAGCTGCTCCCATTCGGCTAGAGATTCAGGGATGGCAAGTGCGCCTTCGTGGGCTATTTTGGCATTCGCGCCGCGCGTCATCATTCCCCGGCTCCATTGCTCCGATAGTCTTTGGGACCTTGGCTCGGCAGATGAAGCTTGAGAAGGTCGAAAGGAATAATCCAAATTCTCTTTTTCGGCGCAACGATTTTCCGGAATGATTTGTCTGGCGGGTGAGGGAGGGACGCGATCTCTGCGGGCAAAAACGGCAGCACATGCCGTCGCAGCTCGAACCTAATCTTCGAAGTGTCAAAGGGGCGCATTAACGAAAACAAACTCTCTTGCGACTCTGCCCCCTCGTGTAGAGTCGCCCACCCACCGCAAAATTTCTGGTCGAATTATAAATAGAAGTTACTCATTACTAAGCAATGAACGAACTGATTTCGCATTTCGTAACAGAATTACGGAAATGGGATTTGTCCGGGCCGTCCCTCGTGCTTGCTTCGAAGCCTTGTCCGAAATGCAGACACCGGCGACGGCTATAATCGGGAGCATGGCTCGTGGCTGGGAGAGCAAGTCGATCGAGGCACAACAGGAGGAAGCCGCCTCCGCGGTAACGCTCGGAAAGCCGCGCCTAACGTGCGAAGAAGCGGCGCGTCTACGCGAAACAGAGAACCTGCGCCTCTCGCTCCGGAGGGTCTCCGAACAACTTGAAAGCTGCCGCGACCCGCGCAGACGCAGCATGCTGGAGCATGCCAAGACCGACTTGGAGCAAAAGATCGGACAACTCAATCAATAAGGTTGAGCCATTAGACCAGTCCGTCCGCTAGACCATTGGGCCGGACGGCAAAGGTTTTTCGACTTCATGATCAATTCCCGCTCCGGAACGTATCATCTTTGCCTTACCAGCCGCCTGATCCTAGCCCTCTGGAGCCCTGACGTATAATTACAGCTCCAATGAAAGCCTACGTTTACGTCTCGCTTAAGAAAAGTGTTCTCGATCCTCAAGGCAAAACCATCCAGGGCGCGCTCAAGAAGATGGGCTACAAAGGTCTGGAAGAAGTCCGCCAGGGCAAATATTTCGAACTTACGCTAGATGGCGGGCTGAACCGCCAGGAGGCGCAGGCCGAGGTCGAACGCATTGCGCGAGAGGTTCTCACCAACCCGGTCATTGAAGAGTTTCACTGCTCCCTCGCAGACTGAATTCCTGGAGCTTCCGCATGTGTGGCATTGTTGGTTATGTCGGCAAGAAGCAGGTGGTCCCGATCATCATCGAAGGCCTGCGGCGTCTCGAGTACCGCGGCTATGACTCGGCCGGCATCGCGGTTGCCGGCAACGGCGACAAGCTGCAGATTCGCCGCGCCGAAGGCAAGCTGCGCAACCTGGAAGAAGCCATCCGGCTCAAGCCGCTCGAGGGCAGCTACGGCATCGGCCACACTCGCTGGGCTACCCACGGACGTCCCACCGAAGAGAATGCTCATCCCCATCGCGATTGCACCGGCAAAATTGTTGTCGTGCACAATGGCATCGTCGAGAACTATCTCAGCCTGAAAAAAAAGCTGATCGAAGAGGGCCACAAATTCTCGACCGAAACCGATACTGAAGTCATCGCTCACCTGATTGAGAAGCATCTTTTCAAAACCGGTAACGGTCACCGTCCCAGCCTCGAAGATGCGGTTCGCCGCACGGTGAAAGAGCTCCGCGGTGTCTTCGCTCTCGCTGTAATCTCGGTTGACGACCCCAACAAGATTGTGGCCGCGCGCAATGGACCGCCTCTAGTGGTGGGCCTCGGCAACGACGAATACTTTGTAGCCTCCGACGTTCCCGCAATTCTCTATCACACGCGCGACATTTTTTTTCTTGCCGATGGTGACCTCGCGGTGGTCACGCCTGCGGGTGTGGAGCTGACGGATTTCGAAGGAAGGCCAATTCAGCGCCAGGTGCAGCACGTGACTTGGGATCCGATCATGGCGGAAAAGGGCGGCTTCAAGCACTTCATGCTCAAGGAGATTTACGAGCAGCCACGCGCCGTCCGCGACACTACATTAGGCCGCGTCTCCCTGGACACGGGCCACATCTTCCTCGACGAAATGCAAATCGGCGAGTCTGAATTCCGCGCCGCGAAGAAAATCAACATTGTGGCCTGCGGCACCAGTTGGCATGCCGGGCAAGCGGGCAAGTTCATGATCGAAAGTTTCGCCCGGGTCCCGGTCGAGGTCGATTACGCCAGCGAATGGCGCTATCGCGATCCCATCGTCGATCCCGATACGATTACCCTGGTGATTTCGCAGTCCGGCGAGACTGCCGATACCATCGCCGCCCAGCGCGAGGCCAAAGCGAAAGGTTCGCATACTCTCGCCATCTGCAACGTCGTCGGCTCCATGATCACTCGCGAGGCCGCCGGAACTATCTATACTCACGCCGGCCCCGAGATTGGCGTGGCTTCCACCAAGGCTTTTACCTGCCAGCTCACGGCGCTTTATCTCTTCGCTCTTTATCTTGCGCAAGTGCGCGGCGCCAAAACCGCGGAGCAGATCCGCACTGCCGCCGAGGAACTGACCCTCATCCCTGGCAAGCTCGAAAACATTCTCACGCACGACGAAGCCTGTGAAGACCTCGCCAAGCGCTTCCAGCGCGCCCAGGACTTTCTTTTCCTTGGCCGCGGCATTCACTATCCCATAGCTCTCGAAGGTGCGTTGAAGCTGAAGGAAATCTCCTACATCCACGCGGAGGGATATCCGGCTGGAGAGATGAAACACGGACCCAACGCCCTGATCGACGAGAATCTTCCCGTCGTAATCGTCGCTACGCGGGACACGAGCGATCCTGAGTCGATGGTGCGCTACGAAAAAACAATTTCAAACTTGAAAGAAGTGAAGGCGCGTTCCGGAGTGGTCATCGCACTAGCCACCGACGGCGACGAAGAGATCAAGGAAGCGGCCGATCATGTCCTCTACGTTCCAGCCGCGCCGGAAGAACTTTCCCCAATTCTGGAAATCGTTCCCCTGCAGTTGCTGGCTTATCACATCGCCGTGCGTCGCGGCTGCGATGTGGATCAGCCGAGGAATTTGGCTAAGTCTGTCACAGTCGAGTAACAACATTCATGACGCGCTTCAAAGAGCTAAGACGGATTGAGGACGCGATCTCGCACAAGAATGAGGGCGAACTCCAGTGGGCCTTGAGCTACTGCAAAGTAAGGCTGCAAATCGCTACTATGAAGCATCATGAAAGTCATTGGCGCCGGATCGAGAAACGGGTGAAGACGGCACTCCGCGAAATGGGCTTGCCTGAACGTTCCATCTGAGGCCTATTGCCCTGTCGAGTGATTGCTCGAAAGGATTTTGCGAGACTTACTTCCCGATTTGGTATACCGCTGCGCTGAGGGCGCCCCTTCAACAGATCAAAGATCTGCCGCTTAAGTCCCGGCCGGCTCCACGTCGGTGTGGCGAAAATCGTTGCCTTTGAAAAGCAGCGGCTCGCGTGTGACTTTGGCGAGCGCATAGGAAAAGCAGTCTCCAAAATTGAGCCCCGCCCGATGACGGCCCTTGCCAAAATCCCGATAGGCTTCGCGTGCGATACGCGCCTGCTCCGCTGTGACCGGCTCCACTACAATTTCAGCGTCGCGGAAGAAATCGTCGAATCGTCGGCTGGCAATCGCGCTTCTGCCGCTGTCAATAACTATCGCAGCTTCGACGTAATTCACCGCGGACGTGCTGCAACTGTCCGCACGATCAATCGCGTGCGCCATCTCTGCCGCTTCCGGTTCGTCTCGCAAAATAGCGACAATGGCCGAGGTGTCAACGATCACTTGGGGAGCCCTTTCTCGTCATATAGAAGCTCTCCATGATCGATGGAACGGAAAGGCTCCCGCAAATGTGCGGCGCAATCTTTCCCTATCTTCAGAAGTCGTTCCGCCTTGCTTATTCCGCCTCCACGAACCCGGCCTAGCCTCTCGCGTAATGCCTCACGGACTGCCGTCGTCATGCTCTCCTTCGTTAGTCGAGCAAGTTGGCGCGCCATGCGATGCGTCTCCTCGTCCTTGATATTTAGGCTCATTCTACCGTCTACCTCTTACTTCTACCATTCTACCATAAGCTGCCACACCCTGCCGCAAACCCACGCCAGCAATGCAATCCCAGCCGCCCAAACCGCGAATGCCACATCCACCACCCACCTCGGGGACGCCCCTACTCTCCGCAATAGAAATGGAAGAAAGTTCCATGTGGTGATGTGAACGTAGTCCCACGCATCCCAGTGCATGGCTTCAGTGTCCAGCCCCCAGGCATCCATCTTGCCTAACGCGAATGCCACAATGTTCTTGAAACGCAGTGCGATCACGAATGTGGGATGACCGAGCGTCTCCATCTGATAAATCTCCAGAGGCAGCCAGAAGGCAAGCGAAGCAAGCTGAATGATCAGGCTGGCGCCGATCAAAACCATTCCGCCCCGCCAGATCCACACGCTCAGGTTGGCTCGATAACGCACCAACAGCGGCACAGCAAGCAGTGCCGCCATCTCCACCGCAGTGGAAACATAACGATCACCCCAGGCAAAGTCTCCTGCCCAGTAGGTGTACCGGGCATAGAAGCTGATGTAGACGAGCAGAAGTAACAACGAAGCGAGACCATACGCGCGAACTTCTGGCGACAACCGACTCCACAACAAAACCAGCAGAAGAATGGCCAACACCAGCAGAGGATCGAAAAGCAGAATCGATTTCTCCGGCTGAAATAGCGGGCCGAAGAAGCCTTCGTGAAATGGCGAGGTCCAAGGATACTTTGCCGGAAGGGTTGGGTCCTGCAACCGATGCTCCTTGGCAAACAGCGACACGTACGTGTTGGTAAAGGATCCGAACCGGTAAAACTGGTACAACCGGTCGATCAGCAAGAAAAAACCATACACCGGAGCGGCGACCTTGCAGTACGCGACGAACCGCTGCCAGAGTTCGCGTCTTCGCTTTCCCTCAAACCAAAGCACAAGCAATAGAAAAACGCCGCCCAACATAAGATCCAGGCCGGTCGTGAGCCGCGTGAGCAAGTTCAGCCCGAGTGCGCCGCTGCCCACTAAGAGCGCACGCCGGCTCCCCGTTCGCAGCCACTCATACTGAAACGAAAATCCAGCCAGGGTCAGCAGCATGATGTAGTTGTTCTCCGTCATGTTCTGCGTGTAATGCAAGTGGGTTGTGCAGAACATCAGCGCCAGCACGCCGAGCACGGACTCCCTCACGCTGAATCGCAACTGGCGAAGCAAACGAAAGCCCACCAATGCTGCGAGCACATTCACCAGAATGCCGGTGAGATAGCTGACCACAATGGCGCGCACCTGGGGATCGTCTTCGTAGCCAGAAAAAATGCTCCAGTGCGAGACCCATGTCGCTATGAGATCGGCGGGCAGCATCAGCAACGACTGACCAATTCCATACCAGGCGTAGAGTTGGCCGCCGCGGCCGTGCAGGCCGAACTCGGGATAGTCGTTGGGAAAAACCTGCGGCTCGGAAGTCCAGAGCCAGTGCGTGACCTGCAGCCGATGCATCGTGTCAGCGGTGCCAAGTTCTCCGGACTGCACTACAAACGCCAGCAGGCCAGCCGCCAGACACAACAAGACCAAAGGATCACCCACCCAACGGCGGAGGCGAGAGCTCATCGTTAGGATGGTAATACAGAGCGGCTTCCGGTTTTCCGCACTATCGTGTGAGTTGCGAGTCTAATTTCGTTCTGGCGCGGTAGACTGTATCGGGAAAAGCCATGCCCGCCTGTTCATCCTGCGGTACCGATGTTCCATCCACTGGACGATTCTGCTCAGCTTGCGGCGCTCCCGCCGGAAACTCGGACCATCTCGCCACACCTGACTTCCCAACGGCAACCTCGCCTTTGCCACCGCGGGCCGCATCGTCATCCTCATCGCGGCCTTCCAGTTCCGCCGAGTACCAGAGCGAGGGTCGCTTCCTTCCCGGTCGATTGCTGGCCGGGCGTTATCGGATTATTGCGCTGCTGGGAAGAGGTGGGATGGGCGAGGTATATCGCGCCGACGATCTCACGCTCGGTCAGCCCGTGGCCCTCAAGTTCTTGCCTGATGAAGCCGCGCGTGAACCAGGCCTGCTCGAGCGCTTCAAGAATGAAGTGCGGATCGCAAGGCGGGTTTCTCATCCCAACGTTTGCCGGGTTTACGACGTGGGCGAAGTTGAGGGTCACACGTTCTTTACGATGGAATATGTCGATGGAGAAGACCTTGCTTCCCTGCTTCGACGCATCGGACGCCTGCCCGAAGACAAGGCTCTCGACATTGCGCGCCAGCTCTGCGCTGGACTGGCCGCCGCGCATACCAAAGGCGTGCTCCATCGCGATCTGAAGCCGGCGAATATCATGCTGGACGGCCGCGGGCAGGTAGTCATCACAGACTTCGGATTGGCCGGCGTGGCGGATCAGATTCAGGGCGCCGAGGTACGCAGCGGAACTCCGGCCTATATGGCGCCCGAGCAGTTGGCGGGAAAAGAAGTCAGCACTCGCAGTGACATTTTTTCTCTGGGGCTGGTGTTGTACGAAGTCTTCACTGGCAAGCGAGCTTTCTCCGCGAAATCCGGCGAGAAGGTGCGCGCGGGAGACGACAGAACTGTGAGCCGGCCTTCGTCCGTAGTCAAAGATCTAAATCCCGTCATCGAGCGCGTCATCCTCCGCTGCCTCGAGACCGAGCCATCGGCGCGACCGGCGACAGTGCTGAGTGTGGCAGCGGCCCTGCCGGGGGGTGATCCATTGGCGGCAGCGTTGGCGGCGGGAGAGACACCTTCGCCGCAGATGGTGGCGGCCTCCGGGGAAACGGCTGGACTACGTCCAAGGACTGCGGTTGCGTGTTTCGCCTCGGTGCTGATCGCTTTGGGCGTCGTTACGTTTCTCGGCATTCACTACAGCGGGCTCGGGAAGATGCGCCTGGAGTTGACGCCGGAGGTGCTCACGCAGAAGGCGAGAGAGATCATTGCGCGGCTGGGATATCCAGAGCGGCCCCTCGATCGTGCGTCTGATCTCTACCAGGACAGTGATTTCCAGGATTATGTGGAGAAGAACGACAAGCCACATCCGGACTGGGATGCTGTGCTCGCGGCACGGCCTTCGCTGCTGCAGTTCTGGTACCGGCAAAGTCCCGATGACATGATGGCGCAGGGCTTTCGGGATCAGCTGCTGAATCCAGGGATTGTGATGCGCGACGATCCTCCGACCACTCTTTCGGGGATGATCAACCTGGAACTCGATCCACAAGGGCGGCTGACCTACTTCCAGGCAATCCCGCCACAGAAAGATGGTGCGGCTGCGCAATCCGTCCCGTTTGATTGGAGCATTCTTTTCGCTGCTGCGGGGCTGGATTCGGCGCAGTTTCAAAAAGCGGAGCCGACCTGGAACTCGCTGGCCTCTTCCGACACGCGCGTCGCCTGGACGGGAACATGGCCGGGAACGACGCGGCCGCTGCGGGTGGAAGCGGCTTCCTGGCATGGCAAGCCGGTTTTCTTTTCCGTGATCGGCGACTGGACCAAACCGGATCGCATGAAGAGTCCAGAGAACTCGACGGGAAAGAAGGTGCAACAGCTGCTGGAAGTCGTGTTGTTCCTGTCGCTCTTGCTGGGGGCCGTTCTTTTGGCGCGGCGAAATTACAGGCAAGGGCGCGGCGATCGCGAGGGTGCGTTTCGCCTGGCGTCGGTAATGTTTGCGCTCGAGATATTGTTGTGGCTGTGCCGCGGGCATCTGGTTCCCAGGATCGAAACCCTGGGCGTGTTCATTCTTGCCATGAGCACCGCGCTCTTCGTCTCTGGACTGACCTGGATGTTGTATCTGGCACTAGAGCCGTGGGTGAGGCGGCGATGGCCGCAGACCATCATCTCGTGGAGCCGGCTCATGTCGGGGCAATTCCGCGATCCGCTGGTAGGGCGCGACATCCTGTTTGGCGTGATGCTGGGCGTGGTCTGGATTCTCATTTTTCAGATTCGTTCTATCCCGATGATGCACATGGGAGCGGCGCCAGGAATTGCGCAGACCGAATATCTGGCTGGTGGGCGCGAAGCGCTGGGTGCGTGGCTGATGCAGATTCCGGCTTCGATTCTGGGGACTCTGCAGTTCTTTTTTCTACTACTGGGATTGAAAGTCTTGCTGCGCAAAGATTGGCTGGCGGTCACCGCGTTCGTCGCCCTGTTCGCGTTGCTGCAGGGACTCACCTCGTCTTACGCGGCCGTGGAGCTGCCTGCCTGGATTCTGATCTACGCGATCGCGGCGCTGATCGTCTATCGTTTCGGGCTGATCCCCCTGGCCTGCGCCATCTTCACCATCAACATGCTTTTGAATGTCCCGTTCACTTCCGACTTCTCGGCCTGGTACATGACGACTTCCGCGCTCGCGCTGCTCAGCGTGGTGGCGCTGGCAGGCTGGGGCTTTTATCACTCACTCGGCGGAGAACCGCTGTGGCGAGCGGAGATCGAGTAGGCCAGACGTCCACAGGATCGGTCGAAACATCGGGCGTCGCGCGGCGGGTTATCGCGGAATCCTCTCGCCCCGGCTGGCACAGTGCTACAATTGCGCGTCCAACCGACAGCCCAACACACGGGCGTGAAATGATCGGGGCCGAACCTTCCTGCTGGGCTGCCAAAAAATCTCACTGAAGAGGTGTCTTATGAAAAGACTGCTGTTAGCTGCGGTGCTATTGGCGTCTGCGACCCTCTGTGCCCAAAGCCCATTCGACGGAACCTGGATGACCAAACTGGACACAGCGAAGTTTCCCACCAAGCCCGACAAGTATTCGTTGAGCAATAACATGTATGAGTGCCTAACCTGCGTTCCGAAGATCGCGGTGAAGGCCGACGGCAACGATCAGAAAGTTACCGGACATCCTTACTACGACACCATCGCGGTTAGAGTCGTAAACGCCAGCGCGGTTGAGATCATCGAAAAGAAGGATGGGAAGGTGATGTATACCGACACGGCAACCGTCTCGGACGACGGGAAAACTCTGCACGACAAATTCACCGACAGTACCGAAGCCAGACCGGTGACGGGAGAGGTTACATCCACGCGAGTAAGCCCGGGCGCCGCGGGTTCGCACGCGCTATCAGGAGCATGGCGGACCTCGAAGGTGGATAGCGTCTCGAACAACGGGCTGACTGTGACCTATCAAAGCACGGCGGATGGACTGAAAATGGCGGACCCAAACGGCGAAAGCTACGATGCGAAGTTCGATGGCAAAGACTACTCGGTTGAGGGAGATCCAGGGCACACCCTGGTTTCGCTGAAGCGGATTTCTGCGAACACGATTGAGGAGATCGACAAGCGCGACGGGAAGGTGGTCGGGATCAACCGCATGACTGTTTCGAAGGACGGGAAGTCGATCCACGTGGATTACACCGATAAGCTGCACGGGACCACGACCTCGTTCGAAATGGAGAAGCAGTCGTAAGGACCGTGACGTTCTCGATAATGGCACGTTGTAGCCATTTACCGATGCGCGGCTTCCGATTAGTCTCCTGATTGAGCAGCACTTGGGGGAGGGCTGATCGACATACGCTCCCGACTCGAAAGAGTCTGGGGCGTTTTGTTTTGTGGGAGCGAAGGGCTCTGGTGAGAGTGTGCCCGGAAATAAATCATACTTTCTAGCTAATATCCTTGCTTTGTTGAGCTTGCGCGGGGTCGATCTGTGGCCGGCCAGGTAAAATCTTTGGAACCAATCACCTATAGGTAAAATCTTGCGGAATAAGGAGTTAGCGGTGGGGTGGAGGCTGGGCTTGAGGCTCGAGGATTCGTATCTCTCAAAGCTAATCAAGGCAAGACGATTATAACACAGGTGCTCCGTTTTGGGCGTGGCTGACTAGCCGCATGGGGTTCATGCGCAAGGGGTTAAAAATATTATTGAGGGGCTTGACGCCGGCTGGCGAAAGCGCGGGCCCGTGGAATCCCACGTCTCGCAATGTGCACGAAGCATGGGTCCGCACATCCGGACTTGAGTCCACGGTATTTCTGGAGGGTTACGCCCCTGCCGCCATCGCTCGTGCGGAAAGCTGATTTTTCAGTTCTGGAGAGCCCTTCAGCGTCAAGCCGCAGAGATTGCAGCGGACTACGCAGCTGCTTCCGAGGGGGATCACGGGTATAAAAAACAGAGTGAACCGTCGTTGAGACTCAACGACAGTTTGCATAGTGGGCCGCGCGCACTTCGTGCAGGGACGCCCCGTTTGTCCAATCGCCTTGGCTGTTTTCCTCACACCAAACAAAAAGAACATATCCTCCATCCCCTTTGACAACGATCTTTGGCCTGCATCTGCCACAGAAGGCTAGCATTCGCAAATAGGAATGACAGCAGTACCACGGTAACGTCCTTGGACGCTTTCACCCGCGTGGAATCCCGCATCTCGCAAAGTGCGCGAAGCATTGGGCAGTCCGCAGAGGGGAACCGAGAGATTACTCCTTCAGCTTGCCTACGATGCGGATGTGGCTGGTATATTCGAAAATTTCTTTAGGTACAGTGAACCGACCCGCCTTTAAGACCGGGATGTCCTCCTCCGCATCGTGGGAGACGCTTGACACCACGCGAACATCGCGTAGTGGCGCCTTGTAAATTCGCTTGGGGATCGTGCCTGTTCCGCACTCGACCTCGGCTCCCTCGGAGAATCCGACTCCTGAGATTTCCACTTCAGGAAGATCGCCTGCAGCGCGAAGCTTAAGGTTGCGCTTTCCGGGGTAATATATGTTAACGATTCCCACATCCTGCCCGCGAAACATGGCTGCGTCATCGCACAGATCTTCAGGATGCTTCTCGCACGGCTGAGGCTTGTAATCGTAAGCTGAGGCATCTGATTCGCTCCACAAATTCCCGATGGAATCGTTAATACCGGAGGTCCCGAGGGCGTAGAGCGCGGAAGGGTCAGGGAGTTGGTCCTGCTTCTCGCTCCACTCAAAACCTGGCCCGGACAGAGTTGTAAGGTGCTTTCCGGCTGACAAATCTGGCAGCGGGTACTCTGCCTCAATGTGCAAGTCGTTGAACACCTGAATCACTCCTTCAGTCAGAGGCTGACTCAAGGTGTATACGATTTGAATCCCACAATAAGTCCGCATTTTTTCGTCAGATCTGAAGCAGCTGTCGAAGACCAATACCTCAGCGTCACGGATGATGTTGCCCTGCTTGCCAGGCGCGGTCTGCCCGAGACCGATGAGCGACGAGGTGAGGACAGTTGCCATGAGCAACAGCAGGTTCGGGATGAATTTCATGTTCATTGGAATCAATGCTCTTCTTATAACTCAAGCATTGCAATGACGGATGGCAAAGTCGCAGTACCGAAGGTAGGATGAAACAGCGCGAAGAGGTGCTTGGCGCGACTATGAACTTGTTGGTATAGCTAACCGCCTCCCACCTTTCGAAAATCGCGAAAGGTGGGGCGTCCTCAATGTCGGTCGCATGACGCTACGAAATCAAAGATGGGCCAGCCCCCAGCCCGCGGACATGGACAGGAAGTCAAAGGCCCCGTCCTGGCGCAGAGGACGCGCAAGGATGGGGCACCCTCAAGCTTTGAAACGGAGACTGGGAATGGAAATCTAGGCTGGGCCACCCGCCTAGCCCGGTTTCCGCGCCCCGGCAAGCACGCTCGATAAGAAACGGCGCCTTGCTCAGAGACGATTTTCCAGATCTCGTTGCACGTCCCTGCGGCCTTGGAGGAGGGCTACCACGTGCAGAGGTTTCGTGTCGGGCCGGTAGACGATGAGATAAGAATAGACTGGGAAGAACTTCACCGCTTCGTCCGTAAGATCCTTGCGCCTGTGACCGATGCCAGGGCTCTTGGCTAGCGAAACGATCTGGTCGCGAATGGCCGCTTCAACACGGTCTGCGATGTTCACGCTGCTTTCTTTCTTGATGTAGCGCCAGATTTGGACAAGATCGAGCGCGGCTTCAGGCGCAAGGACGTAGCGCCTTTTCATTCAGGCTGGGCTTTCAGTTTCGCCAGGTGAGCGTCGAGTTGGTCTTCTGGAATCCCCTCTCCGCGGTCGAGTTGAGCCATGCCGCGACGAATCTTGGCGTTGATCTCCTCTCGGTTCTCCAAGAGCGAGCGGTCCTGTTCTTCCTGCGTGTCCAGCAACCGGAGCAGCACTTCCTCGACGCTGCTGGAGCCGGTGGCTTGGAGTTGCTTTCGGATTCTGGCCTCCAGTGATGCGTCGCGGATTTCGATGGTCATGATTCGCTCCTTGGGTTTAAGGGTACGGGAAAGAGCGGGGTGAATCAACGGAATCCCCGGAAATATGGGACCGTGCATTCCCACATGTCGCAAAGTGCACGAAGCATGGTCAGCCCCCGGACATGGACAGGAAGTCAAAGGCCCCACCCTAGCGCAGAAAACGCGCTAGGATGGGGCACCCGCAAGTTTCGAAATGGAAACCGAAATGGAACTTTCGCCTGGGCCACTCGCCATCTCTATCCTTGAGTTATGCCGCAACTTCCGTCCTTCCCGTAGCATCTAAACCTTGACAGCATTCCACTCAGGTCTTA
>Ga0209656_10000757_pt1 | contig 20954 bp, 16 predicted proteins | sample BogFormECP12_OM2_FD_188239 | JGI IMG/M metagenome (GOLD analysis project Ga0209656, IMG submission 188239) | Bog forest soil microbial communities from Calvert Island, British Columbia, Canada - ECP12_OM2 (SPAdes) (version 2) | ecosystem: Environmental > Aquatic > Freshwater > Wetlands > Bog ... | reverse complement strand
CAGCTGCTGATTGAGATAGGTGGCATCGCCCTCGAAGGTTAATGTGCCACCACCGGTGTGGGCGGTGAGCGACTCGATGTGGGCACGATCGCGAGTGAAGATTAGAGAGCCGTTGACTCCGCTGAGGCCGCTGGGGAGGTTCGCGTAGGAAAGCGAACCATCGGCAAACTGCAGACGGCCTTGGGGAAAGGGATCGGTGAGCGTTCCGCCGACGGTCATGTTCAAGGTTGCCAGGCCGGAGCCGGCGAGGTCGGGGGTAAAACCGGAGAGCAGTTTGAGATCGAGATGGCCTTCGGCGGATAGATCGAGGGCACGGCTGCCGGAGAGTTGAATGGAGCCGTGGACGGCGAGGTCAGTTCCCTCCCCCAGCATATGGAATTGCTGAATATTGAGGGATTGGTTCGCGATTACGAAACGAATGGGGGCTTGATTGTCGAGTTTGACCTGTTCGAGATCGAGAGATAAGGAGCTGAGATCACCGTTCACCGTCCAGCCTGAGGGTCGGAGCAGTTCGCCGTGGAAGTCGAGATTGCCTCCGACGGAGGAGTATCCGGTCAGTTGAGCACCGAGATAGGCGTGCCACACTGGAACGAGATCAAGCTGATCCGCACGGAAAGAAAGGTCGGCGGGATAGCCGTCGCGTAGCTGGACATTGCCGCTCACCAGTAGCGAACCTTGCTGCAATTGAGAGTTGCCGGTGAGATGAAGCTGATTGCCTTGTGTAACGGCCTGCAGGTCGAACTCGCCTTCGAGTTTGCGATCGAGCGTGAGTTTGCGGAGGTGAACGTCAGCGTTGAGGGCAGGCGCATCCGGCGTGCCCGAGGCTTTGAGTTTGAAATCAGCACGGCCTTCGACAGAGAGCCTGCGGGAGTGGAACTGGTAGTCGCGCGCCAAGTCGAGATTATTTCCATCGACGTCGAGGTGAAAGACATGGGTCGTGGGATTGAAGGAGGCGTTTCCGGTGATGACGGAATCGTCGTGAAACAGATGCATGTTATCGAATGCAAGTTCGCCGTGGGAGAAGTGGAAGGCGGAATCGAATTGCTGGATGGCCTCGCCGTAAGCCGAGGCGTGGTTGAGATGGAGTTGTCCATCGCCGTGAGCGTCGGATCGGGTGCCTCCGGCTTGCAGAAAAAGATCGGCTATTCCGCTAAGGGGATAGTGGTAGCCGGCTAAAGATTGCAGCGAAGCCAGGTCGGCATTGTGAAGATTGGCGCGAAGCGCGAAGACGCTATCACCGGTGAGGTGGCCATGTTCAAGAGTGGCGGAGGCGTCGAATTCAGCGGAGGTATCGCCGCGCTCCAGAGTGGCGCTGTGAAGAGAGACAGACTCGAAAGAAAGCAGGAGGGAGGCGGAAAGAGAATCCCACTGGGTTCTGAGTTGAGGCGTGTCGGCGGTGGCGGGAACGTTGACCTCGAAATCGTCCACCTGGAGGCTTCCGGCAAGTTGCGGGGAGGAAACTGACCCAGCCATATTGCCGTTAAAAGAGGCGCGCCCGTTCAGCACTACGGGGAACAGCGCGGGACCACGGACTACGGCAGCGAAAGGAAGCCAATCGGCGAGGCTGGAAGTGGAAACCGACAGGTGCAGGGCCGACGAAGAAGAAAGTGTGCCGGAGGCTTGCACGCGGCTGGTGGGGGTGGTCAGGTTGAACTCCGGAAGATCGAGCGTGTCATTGGCCGCGTGGTACACCCCGGTGGCGTGAGCGGTCAGCGGCAGCTGGACAGGAGCGATGCGGTCGGGTGGCTTGACGTCGAGAGCGAACTGGACTTCGGCATCGCGGCGAGTTCCCTTCCAGCGAGTTTCGAGGGTACCGGAGGCCAGTCCGGCTGGATGCAACGTCTGAATGGGGTGCTCCGGCGCATTCAGAGCGACCGCGAGTTCCTGGGCGGAGATGTCGCGAAGGCGAAGAACGATCAATGCGTTTTGGATCGCGGTCGACTTGGGCTTGGCTGCTGGCGGGCGGGACTTGTTCAGAGGGGGCGCGGCGGAGATAGTGGCGGTCTCGAGAACTTTTCTAGCAGCGGGCGAGAGATGTTGCTCGGCAGCGAGCCACTGATTGATTTCGGCATCGCCGGTGACGCTTCCGCCAAAGATCTTGCCCTCCAGCCGGGACAATTTGAGTTGCTGATCGCTGACCGAGTAACCGGTAGTCACAGATGCCTTGGAGAAAGCGACCGCGTCGGATTGCCAGGCGAGATCGCGCAGGGTGAGCAGACCATTGGAGGCGAACTGGTCGAGGGACCAGTTGCCGTCGCCTTTGAGTTCGAGGAGGCCGCTGCGAAGCTCGCGACGCCGGGCGACGGAAGCAGCTTCCGTGAGATCGATTTGAGCATCGTAGGCGGCTTGGATATGCGGACGGCGAAAGTTCGTGACTTGACCGTTGGCGGAAAGATTGGAGTGGCCGGAATTCCATTTGAGCGCGGAGAAGGTGGCGGAATCCGATGCCAGGCTGAAATCCACGGAACTCATCCACGCGAAGGGCCGGCAATCTCGAAGCTTGGTATCGACCATGCCAAGCAGGAGACGGCCGTGGTAGCGAGCGTGGAGATAGGAATAATCCATCTGCAGGGACATGTTGCGAGCGGCGAGATCCAGCGGAATGGCCTGGTCGTCCCAGAGCAAGCGGCCCTGACGAACGTCCAGCCGAGTGATCGAAAGTGAGAAGAGTTGTTCGATCGAAGCCTGGGTAGAAAACCCGCTTGTCCGCCCGGGGAAGTTTGTGCTGCCGTCGGGATAAAAAATGACGTGGGCGACGGGCTGATCGAGAATCACTTCATGAAAGGCGAGCTCGGAACGAATCAGGGAGCTGACCTTCAAACGGGCAACGATGTTCTCGACGTGAGCCAATGGGACGTCGGTGGCGGGCTCGCGGCCATGCACGGTGATATTCCGCACCTCGACCTGCAAGCGAAACGGGATGGTGTGGAAGCTGCCGATTTCAGCGCGGCCTCCGGTGATGCGCTCGACTTCAGCGACAAGGCGACGGCGAACCAGCGCCTGGAAAGAATCTGTATTCATGTAGATGGTCAGAGCGAGCGCGACAGCAGCCAGGGCACTAATGAGGATCAACAGGTACTTCCACCAGCGGCGGGCTGGTTTGGCTACGGCCTCCGTCACTGCGATTGAACCCCTGAATCGCCGGACGAGGACGCATTGCCGGGAACGTGGACCTGACCTTCCGAGCGCAAGGTTTGCAGCCAGGAGACGAGCATCTCACTAACTTTTTCCTGAGTGAGCAGTTCGCGGATCTTGCCGGAAACCTCGGTGAGCGGGACTTCGGATGCCCCGGCCTCTTTCAATTTGGGGACAAACTGGTCGCGGTAGTAGGCCTCGATGGATTTGGAATCGATTTGCACGGCGGGGCGGAGGCGAGCATCGACCAGGCGCATCACATCAATCTCCTGCTGCACGTGAGCGAAGAGATCTTTTTCTGCGAGGTGATAGGAGGCCAGCAGGGACCGCCATGCGTTGTCGGAGTCGACCTGAGGATATTGTTTGCGGGCATCGGCGATGCGGGCGGAGACTTCGGCGTCGGTGGCGTGGCGGAAGTCGGCGGACTTCATTTGCTCACGCAGCAGTTCCAGGTCGATGAGGCGGTCGAGAGCCGCGCGGCGATCGTCGTCGGTGAAGCTGGCAAACGAGCGGTTGCTGAGGAGCGCTTCGTAACACAGGGCTTCATCCCGATCGGATTGCAAAATGGCGCGGCCGTTTACCGTGGCGACGATGCGATCGATGACCTGAGGAGCGGGAGAAGCGGCGGCGGCGCGCGGAAGGGCGATAAAAAGGAGAACGAGCAAAAGCGCGGGTGCTGCGGGAATCGAAGTATGGTTACGAAATCTCATTAAAATGGCTGACCTATGCTGAAAAAAACGTTGAAATGGCGCAAACGCTGCGTCTCGAAGTCTCCCGTCAGTTGTCCTTTGGAATTGAGGGTGCCCTGGAAATAAGACGTCGGATTCAGATTGTACCCGAAGTCAAAGCGCAGGGGGCCGATGGGTGTTTTATATCGTAAACCAACTCCCATGGCATGCGAAGTATAGTCGTAACCACTGTTATCGAATGAGGTAACACAGGCGGAGTTGGGCACGCCGCCCGCCAGCAAACACTGTGAGGGATCCGGCTGGTGCCAGCGCAGGAGGCCCTTGAGCATGTCGTGACCGGCAGTGAAGACGTTTCCCATATCGTGAAAGAGAGCGAAGCCGAAGCCTTCCCCGAGGTAGGGCAGGCTAACCGAGGGGAAGCGGAGTTCCTCACTGTTGACGAACAGAGCGGAGCCACCAACGGGAAAGCCGGAATCGGGATCGCGAGGCCCTGCCTGATTCAACCCGAAACCGCGATGGGAGTTGCCACCGCCGGCAAAAAAAAGTTCGGGTAGCGGGATGATGGAAATGTCCGACTGACAGGCCGTCTGCAATTTGTTGAGTGGACAGGAACCCGGAGGCAGGATTCTGGTGCCACCATAGACCTGCTCCACGCCGAGGGTGGTGGAGCGGGCGAAGACGAATTTATGATTGGGCCGACCAAAGGCGTAATAGGTGGAATCCTGCGCCAGAGCGCGTCCATAGTCTGACTGAGAGCCGACATAACTGGAGGCACCAAAACCATCGAGCGTGAAGTACTGACCCTTGGTGCTTTCGAGCGGATTATCGCGCATGTCGCGGATGAAGGTGAAGCCGGGACCACCCACGTGAGCCGGCAGAGAAAACAGACTAAATTCGGCGGGGGAGAAGTTCGATGCGATGTCGCTGGCCTTAACCCGGCGGTAATCGAAGCGGTAGGTGATGGAGGTGGAATGATTGGCCAGCTGCTTGCCAATTTGCTGGCGAAGATCGACCTTGCCCTCAAAGCGCTGTGAGGTGAAGGTTGCGACGTTGAGACTATTGTCATAGAAAGCGGTGAAGATAAGTTTGAGGCGGTCGTTATTGAGGATTTTTGGGATTTCGTAGCTGATCAAGCCGCGCTGCTGGAGGCGTCCGACGTGAGACTGGAAGGTGGCGGTCTGATCGCGGCCGCCGACGTTCAGACGGGTTATATCCAATCCAACGCGAGGACTAACGCCGGTCGCGCCGTCGGGAGCTTTTTCACCAGCAGGCAGTCCGGTCTCGAATTCCAAGCCAACTCCGTAGGTGAAGGTATAGCGCTTTGCCTCCTGAACCTGGACCAGAACATTTTTCTCAGGGTCGGTGCCGTTAGGATTCTGGACGGCGGTGTCGACCTGGCTGAAGATGCCGAGATCGTACAGTTTCGTCTGGGTATCGAGAAGGTCCTGCTGACTCAGGGGCTGGCCGGCCACCACTTTCACTTCACGCTCGACAACGTAGTCGCGGGTGTGATCGAGCCCTGCGACCAGCACTCGATTGACGGCGAACTGTTCGCCTTCCTGGATGGTGTAGGTAACATCTTCGCGATTCGGGGCACCGGGAGAAGGGGTGGTGGTGATATCGAGAAGAGCGTTGGGAAAACCGTGATTGAAGTAGTAGCTAAGAATCAGTTCGCGGTCGGTCGCGAGATTCTGTTCGGAATAAGGCTGACCGGTGCTGGTGTTGAGCTCGGGAAATGCCTTGGCGTTAACCTTCTGATTGCCAACGAGGTGGAATGCGCCCACCAGGGTCTGAGGGCCCTCCTCGATTTGAATGTGAACCGCGAGATGGTTATCGCTGCCGTGATAATCGTCGTCGACCTTGGTTTGAATTTTGGCCTCGCGAAATCCGTTGGAGACATAGAGCGCCTGAAAAGCCGCGACATCGCTCTTTAGCCAGGCGTCACTATAGCGGCCGGGAGAAAAAGTGCTGGCGGGCTGAATCTGCAGGCGCTGGCGCAGCATGCGGGTGGGGAAATACTTGTTCCCGGTAATCTCGATGCGCTCCAGCTTGTGCACGGGGCCGGGGTCGATACGGTATACGACGCGCAGGAGATCGGGAGCGCTGTCCTTTTGAAAGTCGACCGTCGCGTCAAAGTGACCGCGACTCTGGAGATAGTCGAGCAGATTGCGCTTTCCTTCGTTCAGCAGATCATCGTCGATTGCGTTCTCCTGGTAGACGGGAACTTCTTTTTTCAGCACACCGCGGCTGACGTGAAATCCTTGCGTATAGATCACGACGACCGGGCCGGGTTCGATCAGGAAGGTGTAGTCAACGGCGTTCGATTCGGGACGGTACTTCTGTTCGGCAATGGAAACCTGGGCCAGAACGCGCTGCTGCTTCTGCAGCCTCTTGCGTAGATGCTGAAGAGAATTGGTGACGCGGCTGGCGGTGATTCGTTCACCGGGGTGCATGCGGGCAATGTCTTCGAACTGAATCTGGGAAAATTGGGAATGGCCGGTGACGTTGATCGTGCCGATGTGCGCGGGTTCACCCGAAGTAATGTGAAACAAAAGATTGACCTGCTGGGTATCAGCATTGGAAACGCTTTCGACGGAGACCCGGGCGCGATAGTAACCGTTCTCCTGCAGAAGCTGGCGGATGTTCTGCACGGCACGATCGCGTTTGTCGCGGGTATAGAGTTCACCGAGTTCGAACTTTGAGGCGTTCACGATCTGGTTGTAGCTGGGATGATTGGTTGAACCTTCGACCTCGACCGCACCCACGAAAAAGTTGGGCGAAGTAACGAAGCTAAGCAATACATCCGGGCCAGAGGGAGTGACTTCCGCCTGGATGTCGGCGAAGCGGCCAGTGGCGAAGAGGATGCGGATGCTGTCACGAACCTGATCGCGATCCAAGGGCTGGCCCGCTTTTTGGGGAAGCAGGGGAAGAAAGTGATCGACACTGGAGACTCCGGGAAGATCGATAGATTTGACGGTGCGTCCGACGTAGGCGGACATGGAAGCCAGAGTGGAAGGCGTGGGCGCTTGCGGCGTTGTAGCTTGGGAATCCTGGGAGGATGGCGAAGAGACGGATGCGGACGAACCGGCACGGGCGACCGGAGCGAGCGAAAGCAACATGAAAATGATAAGAGATGCGTACGTTCTCAGCAGATAAATTCCTTGGGCCCGTTTCCTTGCTTCGATGAAGTGCGCAGCGCCCTCGTTGTCCAACATGCCGATGGTTCGGTGATCACCTTATAATAAAGGGTTTGAGGTTGATCATTGATGACCTCCTTGAGGCAGGGCGTGGATCGTGGATAAAGAGAAGATTGAGGAACGGTACTCGCGGCAGATTCTGTTTCGCGGCATCGGAGTGGAGGGCCAGCGGCGGCTGGCTGCAGGCCGAGTGGCGATTGTGGGATGCGGAGCAACCGGATCGGCATTGGCTTCGCTGCTGGCTCGCGCTGGCGTGGGAACGCTGCGGATTATTGATCGCGACTATGTAGAGCCGAGCAATCTGCAACGACAGTCTCTGTTCGACGAAAAGGATGCGGCCGAATCACTGCCGAAGGCGATTGCAGCGGCGCGGAAGATTGGGAGCTTTAATTCGGAGATTGCGGTGGAGGCGCGAGTCGAGGATGTGGTTCCCGCGAATATTCAGGTTTTGCTTGAGGGAATGGATGTAATTCTCGATGGCACAGATAACTTTGAGACTCGGTATCTGGTGAACGATTTTGCGGTGAAATCATCGTTGCCGTGGATTTATGCAGCGGCGGTGGGCAGCTATGGGGTGACTTTGAATGTGTTGCCGGGAAAAACGGCGTGCCTAGCTTGCATTTTTCCTGAAACGCCACGGGGGATGGTGGAAACTTGCGAGACTTCCGGGATATTGAATTCTGCGGTGAACGCGGTGGCGTCGGTGGCGGCTACGGAAGCCTTGAAGTTGTTGGTGGGCGATGCGGCGCTGGGAAAATTGCGGAAGACTTTGTGGTCGCTGGATGTGTGGACGAACGAAGTGGCGGAAATTGCGGCGGGAAAACCACGCGCCGGCTGCCGGGCGTGCGGTGAGCGGAACTTTGTGCACCTGGCGGGGGAGGGACGTCCGCATATCACGATGTGCGGGCGGAATTCGGTGCAGATCCACGAGCAGGCGCGGCCCATTGATTTTGGCGAAATGCGGCGGCGGCTGGAGACGCTGGGCGTGGTGCGGCACAACGAGTTTGTGTTGAAGTTCTGGCGCGAACCCTATGAGATGACGCTGTTTCCCGATGGACGGGCGATCATCAAAGGAACGACCGATACCGGGGTGGCGCGAAGTTTGTATGCGCGGTATGTGGGCAGCTAGGAGCCTAGGCAGCTTTCCTTTTCCTGGGAACCTTCGCGCCTTTCTTGCGTGCCTCGGACAAGCCGATGGCGATGGCCTGTTTGCGGCTTTTTACGGTGCCGCCCTTGCCGCCGCGACCGGACTTCAACGTGCCTTTTTTCTCGCGGCGCATGGCGCTCTCGACGCTCCTGCTCGCAGCCTCTCCGTATTTCCGGCCGGATGATTTTTTTCGCGAGCCTTTTTTCTTTGCTGCCATGTTTGTTTCCTCCTGCGCCTACTCGCTTCGGTGTGGGCGATTGGGCGAAATCTGCCACAACGCTGCCAGGGAAGCTGCTGCGGTGGTGAGCGCGGCCTTGGAATCGGTTTCGAGCACGTGAGTCTTGAGCCGAAAGATCGGCTGTTGCGAAGCGGGAGCCGTGCCGCGGTTCAGGCTGGTTAAAGATCCCTCAAAAAGTTCTTTCCAGCGCTTCTGATCGACCGGGTTGGGAATTGCTTGGTTTGCCATAAAGTTTCGGCCTCAGTTAATAGAGTCAATTCATCGCCTATGGTGACTTTTTATTCGTAAACGGCACGCTTCACCATAGGGTGATCGCTGGACGACGGGGAGGTTTCTGTCCCTATGGGAGAGACGGAGAAGCACTAGCTCCTTCCGAGCCTAACGAATACGGGCGCCAGAGGGTTTGGCCTAACTCGTCATCGACATGAACATCAAGGCATGAACCAAAGAATCGTTGGGAGTTGGTATTTAAACGCTCTGAAGGATTTATCCTGTGGTGAATTTTCTGGAGAGTATGGTTGGCCATGCAGCATTTGACTCCGCATGACGTGATGACGATGTTCATGGCGCTGGCCGTGTTGCTCGGCTGCGCCAAGCTGGCGGCGGAGTTGATGCAGAAGATTGGCCAGCCCTCAATCCTGGGAGAGATTTCCGTTGGAATATTTCTGGGGCCAACGGTTCTGGGCCGCTTCCGGCCGCACATCTACCAGATCTTGTTTCCCACCACCGGGCCGATGCCGATTGTGCTCGATACCGTCACCACGCTTGGGGTGGTTTTCTTTCTGCTGACGGCGGGTCTGGAGATCGATCTGCGCAGCATCTTCCGGCAAGGCAAGAGCGCGCTGCTGGTGAGTCTTTTCGGAGTGGCGTTTCCACTGGGAGCTGGGTTCCTGGCGGCCAGTATTTTTCCGGAATATCTGGGCGCGCAGGAAGGAGCGAATCCGCTCATCTTCGCGCTGTTCGTGGGCACGGCGCTGGCGATCTCAGCGCTGCCGGTGATCGCAAAAATTCTGATGGACCTGAACCTGCTGCGAACCGAGGTCGGGACGGTCATCATCTCCTCGGCCATGTTTGATGACCTGGTGGGATGGATTCTGTTTTCCATGGTGCTGGGGATGCTGCATCCGAAGGCGGGCGCGAGCGTAACCGATGCGGTTAAGCACACCATCGTGCTGGTGGTGCTGTTTGTGGGACTCACGCTGACGCTCGGACGGTGGTTGTTCGACAAAATCTTGCCTTTTGTGCAAGCGCATACCACGTGGCCGGGAGGGGTGCTGGGATTCATCTTCACGCTCACGCTGGCGGGCGCGGCGTTCACGGAATATGCCGGGATTCATGCGGTGTTTGGCGCGTTCGTGATTGGCATTGCGATTGGGGAATCGGGACATCTGCGCAAGCGGACGTCCGAGCAGATTCACCAGGTCGTCACCAACGTGTTCGCTCCATTTTTCTTCGCCAGCATCGGACTGCGAACAGATTTTGTCTCGAAGTTCGACTGGAAACTGACGGCCACGGTGATTGGCGTGGCTTGCGTGGGAAAACTTCTGGGCGCGGGATGGGGCGCGCGGCTGGGGGGCATGGACCGGACGTCGTCATTGGTTGTAGGACTGGCGATGAATGCGCGCGGAGCCATGGAGATCATCCTGGGAATCCTGGCGCTGCAAGCCGGGTTGATCCGCGAATCGATGTTTGTGGCGCTGGTGGTGATGGCGCTGCTTACTTCGTTGATCTCCGCTCCGGCGATTCATTTCCTGGTGCACCGGAGACAGGCGCTGACCTTGAAGGACACCGTCAGCGCCAAGCTGTTCCTGCCGAACCTGACGGCAACCACCCGGCTGGGAGCGTTGCGGGAAATGTGTGAGGTAGCGGCGGAAGCAGTGAGCAATGCTCCAGAAAGGCTGTTTCGGCTGGTATCGGAGCGGGAGAGCATCGTCCCCAGCGGCTGGGAGAATGAGTTGGCGGTGCCGTATGCGCGGGTGAACGGGTTGAGCAGGCCGCTGGTCGTCGCCGCGAAAACGACTGGGATCGATTTCGACGCGAGCGATGGCAAACCGGCGCGGCTGATTATAATGATCCTGACCGGTGATAACCAGTCGCAACGCGATTTACTGGGAGATGCGAGCGAGATATTCAGCCACAAAGAAGCGGTGGATCAGGCAGTGCATGCGGCAAGTTTTGTGGAGCTGGTGGCGGCGCTGAATGCGCCGGTGAAGTAGGCGCAAGTGCGTGCCACGGACATGAATTGCGGCGAACTTGGAAGAGCAGCCGCCATGCGCGCATAATCTGTGCAACCGCCATTCCTGACTCTTCCCTTGAACAGATGGTCGACCGTTCTGCCAAGAAGTGCGGTGAATGCGCCGGTGAAATAGAAAAGTTTGGCTGCCCCCCAGGGATTCGAACCCCGATAGCCTGCTCCAGAGGCAGGTGTCCTAGCCGTTGAACGAGGGGGCAGCGGACAGAGCTAATTTGTTCTCAGCTCACTCTGATTCTATGGTTTGAGGCGGAGCGCGGTCAACAAAATCGATCGTACACGTGTCGTTTCAGCTGACCGTCAATACCCGGAGATCCCCGATAAAATGAAGATGATCTCTCGTGAGTGTGCGGGCTCGAACGGGCCGGCATCCCAGTCTCCGAAGACGTCACGAACCAGCATTCCCGAACGAGCGATCAAGGCTTCTACATGTTCTCGCGAGGGAAACCGCAGCGTGCTGTTCGTCGTCAGGATCGCGTTCCCAGAGCGGTAGGAAGTCTGGAACGAAATGAATTCGTCGGCCTGGCTCGTGATTTCCAAGGTCTCAACAAGTTGTCCGCCGGGCAACATGCGAGGCGGCCGTGCCGCCCACTCTCCGGCCCAGTCCACGCGTGGATTGCGAGTTTCAAATGCAGCCCTGCCGTGCTCTTTGAGATGGCCACGCATGGTATGCAACACTGCCAGCATATCGGGGTCGGTAAGCAGGATTTGGAAAGCATGTCCGGTCATGACGATCAGGTCGAAGCGCCGCTGCGACTTGTAGCTCTGCGCAGGGGACTCGACCCACTCAATCTGGTCCGCGTAAGGTTTGCTTTTGGCCACATCGAGCATCGCCGCTGCCGGATCAACACCCGTCACCCGGTGACCACGCTGGGCGAGCGCACAGCAGAGTGTGCCCGTACCGCAACCCAGGTCGAGGACACTGCATGGGCGCGGTCCGGCGAGGGATAGGTAGAACTCGGTATCCTCCGCCGGCTGGTTAATGAGGTCGTAAATCTTTGCGATCTGAGCGTTCTGATAGTCCATACCCTTATCGCGCTGCCAAAGCGTGCCGGAGCCGATTTTAAACTTATGCCGCTTCTTGAGGCTCGCTTCTTACGTTCCGCGCTTAGGGAGGCTGTTCCTACAGGAATGACTTTCTTCCGCGGGCAGTAGAATCAAGATTGAGACTCGCCGGAAGGAGAATATCCATGTCGACCAGTTTTGAAAACATTGCCACACCCGTTGCCGACTACGCCGAAGTGGCGCGCCGGGCGCTGGAAGCGGAGCGGTGCGCGCTGCTGGTGGTGGATATCCAGGAAAAGCTGTTGCCGCCGATTTTTCAGAAGGAGCAACTGGTGCGCAACGCGAAGCTGCTGATCCGCGCGGCCGGCGTGCTGAAGATTCCTGCGATTGTGAGCACACAATACGCGAAGGGGTTGGGCGGGACGGTGCCGGAGGTCGCTTCCCTGTTGCCGGAAACCGAGGCGATCGACAAGAATCTGTTCTCGTGTTTCGGCAGCGAGGCGTTCTGCACGCTGCTCAAGCGGCTGCCGGGTAACCGCAATACCTTATTGTTATGCGGAATGGAGAGTCACATCTGCGTGACGCAGACGGCACTGGCGGCGCTGCGGGACGGGTATATCGTACATCTCGCGTCGGATGCGGTGAGTTCGCGAACCGAATGGAACTGGAAGATTGGACTGGAGCGAATGCGCGCGGCGGGCGCGGTGATTTCTTCCACCGAGATGATGATTTATGAGCTGATGCGGTCCTCGGCGTCTCCGGCGTTCAAAGAGATGCTGCCGCATCTCAAGGGATAGAAGATTCTCAGGGCTGAATTCTGCCTAGCTTGCTTCCGATTCCTTCTTCTTGACTCGCACAACCGTGATTTTGGCGAAGCCCTCTTCAAAGGCGGGAGGTTTCAGCTTGGCGGCCATGCGGCGCATCACGTCCTGAGGAACTACGCGATCGCGGCGTTCGTGACGCTCGATGCAAACTTCCAGCGGCACGTCGAAGAAGACAGCGTGCACTTCGTAGTTGTAATCCTTGGCCAGCTTGATCCAGTGTTGGCGCTCTTGCGGCGTGAGATTGGTCGCGTCCACGTAGTTCATGGGACGCTTGGCGATTAGGCGCGCCTTGAGCATGGAACGGAGATTGGAGAAGACGAGGTCCTGAAATCTTTGTTCGCGGACGTCATCGAAGAGCAACGAACGGACCATGTCGCTGGAAAGTGGCACGACGTTGTGGCGCTTGAACCATGAACTTTTTCCGGAGCCTGGCAGACCGATGGCAAGCACGACCACGCCCTTCGGCGGACGTTGTGCGACCGCGGCAGGTACGGGAGGCTTTGGGACTGCGACGGCGACCGGCTCAGGCGTTTGGGCTACCTCGGCATCCGGGTCGGCATCCGGCATTTCCTCTTCCACGGGTTCGACCGGCAGTGCCGGAATCGAGCCTTTGACTGCGGCGGGAGTAAAGGCTTGCGCTACTGCCTGCTCGCGTCCACGACCGCCTCGGCCGCGACCTCCGCGACGCCGGCGGCTACGGCCTGCCGACGAACCGCCGGCGGCGCGCTGCCCGGCCGGAGGCTGAGCTTCGGATGGAGCGTCCTCGGAACTGGGCTGAGCTTCAGTTGGCCGATCTTTGATGGGCCGATCGTGAGTTGGTCGATCTTCGGAAACCGGAGCAGGTAAAGAAACTTCCGGTTCCTCGTTCTTGGTATCGGGGGCTGCGCCGGGAGCTTGTTCCGCGTCAAAATATGCCGGTTGCAGAGGGGGCGGAGCGGGCTGATCGGAGGGCCCGGCGGGAGTTTTTTTGCGGCGCTGCAAGCGCTCGCGCATCCATTTGCGCATGCAAGGCTTTTAACACAGATGCGAGTGCCGGATCAATGCGCTCGCGGCCTGCGAACCATGCCTGACAGCGGAGGAAAGCGTTCTCGGCCAAGCGTTCGACGGGAAGGATACCCATTACAATGGCGGTGATGCCTGGAGCGATTCCATCCGCGATCCGCGGTCAGAAATACATTTCTCTGACTACGTTCCGGAAAACCGGGGTGGGGGTTGCGACTCCGGTGTGGTTTGGAGAAGAAGGCGACAAGCTGTATGTGATGACGCGCAGCGACATGGGCAAGTCCAAACGCATCCGCAACAACCCTCGAGTGAAAGTAGCTCCCTGCACCATTCGCGGCAAAGTGACTGGAGCTGAGTTCTCGGCGACGGCTCGCCTACTGCCGCCGGAAGAGCACGCCCGGGCGCGTGCAACCATCAACCGAAAATATTTGTTGGCCCGATTGTCATCTCCGTTCAGCAGGGCGGATGCGTTCCTGGAAATAAGCTTCGTTTGATGCGGCTGTCAAGGACCAAACGCACAAAGCTACGTGATGGGAATCAGAGGGTTCGCGATCAGTGTCCGCAATCATTTACGTCAGTTCCCTGTCCTGCTAACATCATCTGTCGTGTAAAGAAACTTCTGTGATGGCATTCATAAGAATGGAGCAAAATATGGCAATTAAAGTTGGCATCAACGGTTTTGGACGCATCGGGCGTAACGTTTTACGGACTTCGCTCAAGGATTCGAATCTGGAATTCGTAGCGGTCAACGATCTTACCGATCCGAGGACGCTGGCGCACCTGCTGAAATACGACTCCGTCCTGGGCAATCTGCCTAATAAGGTGAGTGCGGGCGCGGACAGCATTACCGTGGACGGGAAGGTAATCAAAGTATTCAAGGAGAAAGATCCGGCGGCGCTGCCCTGGGAATCAGTGGGAGCGCAGGTGGTGATCGAATCGACTGGACGCTTCACCGATGCCAACGAAGCCAAGAAGCATCTGCGCGGGTCAGTGAAGAAGGTGATCATTTCGGCTCCGGCGAAGAACGAGGACATCACGGTGGTGCTGGGCGTGAACCATGAGAAGTACGATGGCGCGAAGCATCATATTGTTTCGAATGCCTCGTGTACGACGAATTGTCTCGCGCCGATCGCGAAGGTGATCAACGACGAGTTCAAGATTATCAGCGGGACGATGACGACCATTCACTCCTACACCAACGATCAGGTGATCCTCGATTTTCCGCATAAAGACTTGCGGAGGGCTCGAGCGGCGGCGCTGTCGATGATTCCTACGTCCACGGGCGCGGCCAAGGCGCTGAAGCTGGTGTTGCCGGAGCTGGGCGGCAAGCTCGACGGATTCTCCATGCGCGTGCCAACGCCGAATGTTTCGGTGGTCGACATGGTGGTATGGGTAGAAAAGAAAACGACCAAGGAAGAAGTGAATGCGGCGCTGAAGAAGGCTTCCGAGAGTGGGCCGCTGAAGGGGTATCTCGGCTACGAAGACAATGAGTTGGTATCGTCGGATTTCAAAGGCGATCCGCGGTCTTCGATCGTCGACTCGCTCATGACCCTGGTGGTGGGCGGCAATTGCGTCAAGGTGATCTCCTGGTATGACAACGAGTGGGGATACTCCTGCCGCGTGCGCGACCTGATTCACTATATGGCGGGCAAGGGCCTGTAACGACATTGCGGAGCCACCTTCGCCAATGTGCGTGGGGTGGCTCCGCGCTCCATTTCTTTTGGATCATGCTTTCTTTTGAATCGTGCTTACCTTTAAGTGACGCTTACCTTTTAAATAACGCTGCCAAAGGACGACCAGCCAATGTCCAAGCTTTCCATCCGTGATCTCCCTTTGAATGGCAACCGTATCTTCATGCGCGTCGACTTCAATGTTCCGCTAGAAGACGGCCGCGTCATGGATGACACGCGCATCCGCGAAACCCTGCCCTCTATCGAATACGCGCTGCGACATGGGGCGCGGCTGATTCTGGCCTCGCATCTGGGAAGACCAAAGGGCAAGCCCAATCCCAAGATGAGTCTGAAGCCGGTGGCAGAGCGGCTGCGCATGGTTCTGGACAAGGAGCTGGCGCGCGGCGAGAACGTGGGCTTCTGCCCGGATTGCGTTGGACCGGAGGCGGAAGAAGTGGCTTTGCAGCTGGAAAAAGGCCAGACCCTGCTTCTGGAGAATCTTCGCTTTTATGCGGAGGAAGAAGCAAACGACGAGAAGTTCTCGAAGCAGCTGGCGAGTCTGGCGGATTTCTATATCAACGATGCGTTCGGCACGGCGCATCGGGCGCATGCCTCAACCGTCGGCATTACAAAGTTCCTGTCGAAATCGGCGGCAGGACTGCTCATGGAGAAAGAGCTGCAATATCTGGGCAAGGCGCTGGAGCATCCGGAGGCGCCGTTTGTGGCCATTCTGGGCGGAGCGAAGGTTAGCGACAAGATTGGTGTGATCCGGAATTTGATGACCAAGGTCGACTCGCTGATCATCGGCGGAGGCATGGCTTACACCTTCCTGAAGGCGCAGGGACAGGAGATCGGAAAATCGCTGCTGGAAGCCGACAAAGTTGATCTGGCTCGGCAACTACTGGAAGAAGCCAAGCAACGAAACGTGAAATTCCTGTTGCCGATCGATCACGTGGTGGCGATGAAGCCGGAGGCGAACGCCGTGATGCAGCAGATTGGCGAAGGGCAGCCGATTCCAGCCGACCGCATGGCGCTCGATATTGGTCCGAAGACGATTGAATTATTTTCGGAGGAAATCTCGCGCGCGCGGACGATCGTGTGGAACGGGCCTATGGGAGTGTTTGAGGTTCCGGGATTCTCGCGCGGCACGTTCAAAATTGCCCATGCCGTGGCGGAGAACGTAGGTGCGATTTCGATTGTGGGCGGCGGCGATACGGTCGCGGCGGTGCATGGCGCGGAAGTCGCGGACAAGATGACGCACATTTCCACCGGTGGTGGAGCGTCGCTGGAATTTCTGGAAGGAAAAAAGCTGCCCGGAGTTGAGGCACTGACGGACAAGAAGTGATTGGGGTTTCGTAAAAGCGCGAGAGTGGATTCAGCCTATGTTGCGGTCGAGTAATGTAGAATCTCGTGCGATATGGGCTTTCTCAAAGAGTTGCTCGCTAAGCAGCGATATCCGGTATTCCTTCTGCTCTTTGGCGCGGCATCGATTTTCTTTGGAAAGTACTCTGTGTCCGGCGAGATCACAAAACTGACCCTTAGGCCCGAGCGCCTGTCGGTCTTACAAATCCCACTGATTGCCCTCGGAATCCTCTGTGTGGCTTGCTCGGTCGTTCTTTTTGTCGTAGACGAGGATTTCGTTGCGTACAGGCGCGGCTGCAAGATTCAGAAAACAAAGAACGGATTCGAAGCGAAGTTCCGCGATTCCAAGCTCTGCGTTGACTTCGGAATGATCCAGGAACTATACGACCCGTCGGACAAAAGGAGCGCGGTCGTACTTCCCGCCAACGAATTCTTCGACGATCGCTGCTTCACTGATGAGCGGACTGCGGCGGGATCGTTTACCCAGAAGTATTTCTCGTCTGAAGGGGTCGGACGTCTGAGGGAGCTTGTCCACCGGCAGCTCGATGGACACACGACTGAATCCATTTCCGTTGGCTCAGGAGAAGCTAAGAAAAGCTACGGAATAGGGACCTGCGTGTATCTTGGCCAGCCGCTAGGACAGCCCGTGCGCATGATTTTTGCGGCAATAGCAAGTGATCGCCCACCTCACGGGCTGAGAGCGGAGCTGTCAACGGTTTTTAGGGTGACCGAAGAAATTAAGTGCAAATTAGCAAACGAGCATCTATCGACGGTCTTTATGCCGTTGTTCGGGGCGGGTAAAGGAGGCGTTCCTACAGAAATCGCATTCCTCACTTTAATCAGCGCGCTCCTGGAAGCCCGTTGCAGGGATGGCGGACACAATCTCAAGGAGATACACGTCGTCGTATTTCAACCAAAGGATCGAGACCCGGACCTCGCCGCCCGCCGCGCTCGCCGGGCAGTGCGGCAGATGGTTTCGCTCTACCAGGAAATGTCGAAGTGAAAACTGCCGAGGATATAGTTCGCTTTTACAGCGGAACCGGAACGGACGACCGAGGACGGACTCTCAAAGAAATTCAAGAGTGGCCCGACGATTCACTGGAGGATGTCCACGACTTTATTCAATGGATGTTTCCCTTGGTCGAGCGCAGCGGCGCAAACCCTGACGCGCCAACTCTCGACCCAGCGGCGATCAGCAGGTTCCGATCTGACAGTGAACTGCAGCAAAACCTCTACCGTTCTTTTGTTCGGATGCTCGGATTCTACGGGTTAGAAATGAGGACTGGGCATCAGATAAACGTAATACCCGACAAGAAGGAGAGGGTCATGCAGTGGATGTGGCCTGGCAACCACAACTATCTTCGAATCACCCGAATTCTAAAGTCGTTGTCATTACTGGGCCTCGAAAACGATGCCCGAGGCCTCTTCGATTGCTTATCGGAGATGTACGCGGCCCAAGACGCGCACAGTCCGTTAATTCCGACTCAGACGTTTCGGTTTTGGAAAGCGGCCGTCGATGGATAAGCTCATCAAGAATTCATACAAAAACTCTATCGCTGTTCCCGAAAGGACTTAAATGCCGAGAAAGAAAGTGATTGCCGCCAATTGGAAGATGTATAAAACGCCCGATCAGACCCGCGAGTTTTTTCGCGACTTCCTGCCGATGGTTGCAGAGCACCACCGTGATGAAATTGTGGTCTGCCCGCCGGATGTTGATCTGGCGACGGCAGTGGAATCGGTGAAAGGGTCGAAGGTGGCCATTGGCGGCCAGAATGTGCATTGGAAAACGGAAGGCGCGTTCACCGGGGAAACTTCCGCCGCGATGCTGCTGGCGTTGGGCGTGACCCACGTGATCATCGGACACTCGGAGCGGCGGCAGTACTTTGGCGAGACTGATGATACGGTGAACTTGCGGCTGAAGGCGGCGCTGGAGGCCGGTCTGGTAGCCATCTGTTGCGTGGGCGAGGTGCTGCAGGAGCGCGAAGCCGGCCTGACCGACGATGTTCTGCGGCGGCAGTGTGTGCGGGCGTTCCATGCAATCTCGGCTAAGAAGGCCGCGCACCTCGTCGTTGCTTACGAGCCCGTCTGGGCGATTGGGACGGGAAAAACGGCAACGCCGGAGCTGGCTGCGGAGGCGCATGCGGTGATTCGCCGGGAAGCAACCGAGATATTCGGCGAGGAATTTGCTGCGACGCTGCGCATTTTATATGGAGGGTCGGTGAAGCCGGACAACGCCTCGGCGCTCATGGCGCAGGAAGAGATTGATGGAGCGCTGGTGGGCGGGGCATCGCTCGATGCCAAGTCTTTTGCAGCTATTGTGAAGTATTAGGTCCGAGATCGCAGCGGAAAAAAAGCAGATTCCTCCTCTTCGCCGTCGCTTGCGCTCCGGCTCCGGTCGGAATGACAAAATGATGGGAGTCGCTGGCGCTCCGGCTCCGGTCGGAATGACAAACATTGAAAAGATGCCGGGCTTTGTCTAGCTGGACAGCCGAGGGCGGCTGTCCCCACATGAGCGTCTCTACATGTGCAATGCGGACGCTCCCTTGATCTGCTAATCTGCTCTGCTCGCAATCCTTGGTATTAATTCTGCTCTAAGAAAAGAGCGTGGATGACGGAAACTGTGCGTCCCGAACCGAGTCCTCTGTTCCGGTGGCTGGTTCTGATCTTTGTCAGTCTGGCAATGTTTGGCAGCTACTACGCGTACGATGCCTTGAGTCCCCTGGCGGACGTGCTGAAGCAGCAACTGCATTTCACCGATCTCGACATCGGGTTTCTGCAGGCGATCTACAGCTTTCCCAACATCTTCACCGTGGTTATCGGCGGCTTCATTATTGACCGCATTGGGCTGCGCAAGTCGCTGATGATCTTCGGCGTGCTCTGCTTCATTGGTCCGGCGATCACCGTGGCCACCGGACACCTGCCGGTCATGGCGGCGGGGCGGCTTATTTTTGGGATGGGAGCAGAGTCGCTGAACGTTGCGGTTACCGCCGCATTGGCGCGCTGGTTCCGGGGCAAAGAACTGAGCTTCGCCTTTGGGCTGAACCTGACGGCTTCCCGCCTGGGCACGTTCGCGGCTCTCAACTCTCCGACGTGGGCGCGCGCGGCCTATGCCAGCTGGCGAACTCCGTTCCTCATCGCGCTGGCATTCACCTCGATGTGCGTAGTGGGATCGATTATTTACTGGATGCTGGAAGTCTATGCGGAGAAGAACTATCACCTGGGCGACGTTTCGACCGACAAAGTGGTGTTTAGCGACCTGTGGAAGTTTGGCGTCAGTTACTGGCTGATCGTCGCGCTCTGCATCGTTTTCTACTCGGCCATCTTCCCTTTCCAGACGTTCGCGGTGAAGTTCTTTATGGAGGCGCATGGGACGTCGCGCGAATTTGGCGGATTTTTGTCGAGCATGCTGACATTGTTTGCCATGATCGCAACGCCGCTGTTTGGGCTGTGGGTGGATCGCGTGGGCAAGCGCGCGCTGCTGATGATGCTGGGATCGCTACTGCTGATTCCGGTCTACCTGATGATGGCTTACACGCACATCAATTTATATGTGCCGATGGCCATGATGGGAGTGGCATTTTCGCTGATCCCGGCGGTAATGTGGCCGTCGGTCGCTTACATTGTGGACCAATCGAAGTTGGGGACGGCGTACGGGTTGATGACCATGATCCAGAACATCGGGCTGTTTGGCCTGAACCTGCTGGTGGGATGGGCCAACAGCTATAGCCATGCCGATGCCACGAATCCGGCAGGCTACAACCTGGGGATGTGGATTTTCTCGATCCTTGGAATCCTGGGGGTTGTCTTTGCCTTTCTGCTCCGGCAGCGGGAGCTGGGGCCGCACGGGCATGGTCTGGAGACGATTACCACGGCCAGCAGTAAGGGCTAATTGAATCTGCAGGCTACCGATTTCCGAAGATTTGCGACTCTTCGGCTCCACCCGGGTTTAAGGTTAAGGGGTAGACTGATTCTCCAACTCACCACAGGCAAAGGGTTTCCAAAGACGATCTGAGGGCGAATAATAGCCGGAAAAAGCATCCAGAGTTCGGTAGAAATCCTCTGATATTCTGGAACTGTAGAGGCAGTACCAAGGTTCCGCAGGGGCACGCAAACAATACAACACAAACTACTTATGCCGCATCCCAATGAGTGCGGCCGGGAAAAGACTAGTTGACCGAGCCACGACAAAATAAAGCCACTGAACTCAGTGAAGCTGAAGCCATCGAACGGGCCAAGCTCGGGGACGCGGAAGCGTTTCAGGCGATCTATGACAAGCATAAGAGACGTGTGTATTCGCTATGCTTGCGGATGACGGCGAATACCGCCGAGGCGGAAGACCTTGCGCAGGAGGCGTTTCTGCAGCTTTACCGCAAGATTGGCACGTTTCGCGGGGAGTCGGCTTTTTCGACCTGGCTACATCGTCTGTCGGTGAAC
>Ga0209656_10000756_pt1 | contig 20959 bp, 20 predicted proteins | sample BogFormECP12_OM2_FD_188239 | JGI IMG/M metagenome (GOLD analysis project Ga0209656, IMG submission 188239) | Bog forest soil microbial communities from Calvert Island, British Columbia, Canada - ECP12_OM2 (SPAdes) (version 2) | ecosystem: Environmental > Aquatic > Freshwater > Wetlands > Bog ... | reverse complement strand
GCGGCGACGGTGGCCTTCTGCCGCTCGGCCGCCATCTGGACATCGAAGGCCACCTGCTGCGCCTCGGCATCGGCGCCGCGCCGCCGCGCTCGCTCGCCGGCCAGCAGGATCAGCCCGTTCACGAACAGGAACGACGAGGTGAGCAACGGCCTGCTGAACACGGTGCGGAACGTGTGCTCGAGCAGCAGCCCGGCGATGCCGACCGGGATCGTCGCCAGGATGATCATCCAGGCGAGCTTCTGGTCGGTGTCCTGCAGCTCGAATCGCCGGGTGCCCGGCGCGGGCGCGATGGCGTGCCAGACTGAGGCGAAGAAGGCCCAGATGATCCGCACCCAGTCCCGCCAGAAGAAGAGGATCATGGCGAGGGCCGTCGCGACGTGCAGCCCGACGATGTAGGCCAGGTACGGCGACTCGGCCTTGGAGACGTCCAGGTCCTGCGCCCACTGCCCGCCGATGAGCGCCGGGATCAGCACGGCGTGGCCCAGGCTGGACACCGGGAAAAGCTCGGTAATTCCCTGCAGCAGGCCGACCACCCCGGCCTCGGCGTAGGTCAGGTGGGTCGGATGCACCGCAGGCGCCGACTGCGCCAGGTGCGTCATAGGCGCCAAGTAGGTCAGATGCGACATGCCAGCCCTTCGCTCCCCACTCCGTGATCCCAGCTCAAAGATCATTAATGCCGAACGGCCGTGGTGCGAGCTCCACGGGCACGCTCATGCCGTCCTGGGCGGCGCAGCGGGTAAGCACCAGCCCGGCCTCCAGTATCGTAGCCGGGCGCCCGGCTCGCTCCGCCCGGTTTCATGCTGTCTTCATCTGCGGAGCGCCCTGCCCCAGCCGCTGCCGGAAACGACGCTCTTTGACACATGATCAGGGGAACCTGATGTTGATACAGGATCTGGCGGAACCTGACGTCAGGCCTTGCCGGGGACCTTGGGGGTGTCCTTGGCGGTCCGGCGGCCGATCTTGTCGCCGAGCCAGACCAGCGGGTCGTACTTGCGGCCGACCACCCGTTCCTTCATCGGGATCAGCGCGTTGTCGGTGATCTTGATGTGTTCCGGGCAAACCTCGGTGCAGCACTTGGTGATGTTGCAGTAGCCGAGGCCGAAGTCGTCCTGGGCGATCTCACGCCGGTCGGCGGTGTCGGCCGGGTGCATCTCCAGTTCCGCGATCCGCATCAGGAACCGGGGCCCGGCGAAGGGGCGCTCGTTCTCGGGATGGTCCCGGATCACGTGGCAGGTGTTCTGGCACAGGAAGCACTCAATGCACTTGCGAAACTCCTGTGACCGGTTCACGTCGACTTGCTGCATCCGGAACTCGCCCGGCTTCACCGACGGCGGCGGGGTGAACGACGGGATTTCCCGCGCCTTGGCGTAGTTGAAGGACACGTCCGTGACCAGGTCCCTGATCACTGGGAAGGTCCGCATCGGCGTGATGGTCAGCGTCTCCTCCGGCGTGAAGACCGACATCCGGGTCATGCAGGCCAGCCGCGGTCGGCCGTTGATCTCCATCGAGCACGATCCGCACTTGCCCGCCTTGCAGTTCCACCGGATGGCCAGGTCGCCGGCCTGGGTCGCCTGCAGCCGGTGCAGCACGTCCAGGACGACCTCGCCCTCGTTGACCTCGACCTGGTAGTCGGCGAGCGCCCCGGCGCCCGCGTCCCCGCGCCAGACCCGCAGCGCAGCCTTGTAGCTCATCGCTCTATTTCCCTGCCTTCGTCGCGGGCGCTTCGCTTGACGGCGCCTTCTGGCCCGCCTCCGGCAGGACGCCAGGAGGCGCGCCAGTGGGCGGAGCGGAAGGCGGTGTCTCCTCCGCGCCAGCCTGAGCGGCACCAGCCTCAGCCGCACCAGGCAGGCCAGCCAGCTCTTCCTCGGTCATGTACTTCTTCAGCTCGGCGATGTCGAACAGCTCGAGCAGGTCCGTCCGCATGGGCTCCGTCAGCTGCTGCCGCAGCGTCACGCCGCCGCCGGCGTTCAGCGAGCAGATCAGGTTCACCTTCCGCCATTCCGGCGACATGCCCGGGTAGTCGTCCCTGGTGTGCCCGCCGCGTGACTCCTGCCGTTCCAGCGCGGCCTGCGCCACGCACTGCGCGATCAGCAAGATGTTGCGCAGGTCGAGCGCCAGGTGCCACCCCGGGTTGTAGGCGCTGCCGCCCGGTGCGCTGACCTTCGCGGCGCGCTCGTGCAGTTTCTCCAGCTCCGCGAGGGCAGTCTTGATCTCGTCCTCGCGGCGGATGATGCCGACCAGGTCGCTCATGGTCTGCTGGACCTCGGCGTGGACCGTGTACGGGTTCTCGCCGCCGACTCGCTGGAGCGGAGAGAGGGCCTCGGCCTGCGCCTCGGCCAGCGCTGCCTCCGAGACCGTCGGCCGCGTGCTCTGGGCGTCGAGGTAATCCACGGCCCCCGCGCCGGCCCGGCGCCCGAACACCAGCAGGTCGGACAGTGAGTTGCCGCCCAGCCGGTTGGAGCCGTGCATGCCGCCGGAGACCTCACCGGCCGCGAACAGCCCGGGCACGAGCGCCGCGCCGGAGTCCGGGTCTACCTCGACCCCGCCCATCACGTAGTGCTGGGCCGGGCCGACCTCCATCGGCTCCTTGGTGATGTCGACATCGGCCAGTTCCTTGAACTGGTGGTGCATGGACGGCAGCCGACGCAGGATCTCCTCGGCCGGGAGCCTGGACGCGATATCGAGGAACACGCCGCCGTGCGGTGACCCGCGGCCCGCCTTGACCTCGGCCCTGATCGACCGGGCCACCTCGTCCCGGGGCAGCAGTTCGGGCGGTCGCCGGTTATTGGCCTGGTCGGCGTACCAGCGGTCGGCCTCCTCCTCGGTCTCCGCGTACATCGGCCGGAACACGTCAGGCACGTAGTTGAACATGAACCGCTTGCCTTCGGAGTTCCGCAGCACCCCGCCGTCGCCGCGCACCGACTCGGTGACCAGCAGGCCGGCCACCGATAGCGGCCAGACCATATGCGTCGGGTGGAACTGTACGAACTCCATGTTCAGCAGGGTCGCCCCGGCCAGCAGGGCGAGCGCGTGCCCGTCCCCGGTGTACTCCCAGGAGTTGGACGTAATCTTGAACGTCTTCCCGATGCCGCCGGTCGCGAGCACCACCGCCGGCGCCTCGAACAGGACAAATCGTCCCGTATCACGGAAATATCCGAATGCCCCGGCGATACGCCCCCCGTTGCCAGCACCGCCGTCCTTCATCAGGCGGATGATCGTGGTCTCGGCGTAGACCTTGATCATCGCCTCTGGGTCGCCCAGGTTAACCGCGTCTTCCTGCTGCAAGGCGACGATCTTCTGCTGCAGGGTCCGGATCATCTCCAGGCCGGTGCGGTCGCCGACGTGCGCCAGCCGTGGGTACTCGTGCCCGCCGAAGTTCCGCTGGCTGATCTTGCCGTCCTTGGTCCGGTCGAACAGCGCGCCCCACGCCTCGAGCTCCCAGACCCGGTCCGGGGCCTCCTGGGCCGCCTCGAGCTCCCAGACCCGGTCCGGGGCCTCCTGGGCGTGCAGTTCGGCCATCCGCCAGTTGTTCAGGAACTTACCGCCGCGCATCGTGTCGCGGAAGTGCACCTTCCAGTTGTCGTTCGGGTTGACGTTGCCCATGGCGGCGGCGCAGCCGCCTTCGGCCATGACCGTATGCGCCTTGCCGAACAGGGACTTGGAGATGATCGCGGTCTTCTTGCCGTGCAGCCGCGCCTCGATCGCCGCACGCAATCCCGAGCCGCCGGCTCCGACGACCACCACGTCATAAGAGAGGGATCTCACCGGCCGACACTGCCTCACCGGCCGACACTGCCTCACCGGCCGACACTGCCTCACCGGCCGACACTGCCTCACCGGCCGACACTGCCTCGCTCGCCGCCGTGCCGGCCGACCCCGCGTCGCTGGTAGATACTGCGTCGCTCATAACCACTGCCCGTTCGGTCAATTAAAGATTCTTGGATCTGAGAAGGCCCCGCTGGCCACCAGCATGATGTACAAGTCGGTCAGCATCAGCGTGCCGAGCGTGATCCAGGCGAACAGCAGGTGCCGCGCGTTCAGCCAGGACACCTTCGTCCAGGCCCAGTACCTGACCGGGTGGGAGGAGAAGTTCTTCAGCCGCCCGGCGGTGATGTGCCGGCACGAATGACAGCCCAGCGTGTAGCACCAGAGCAGGATCACGTTGGCCAGCATGATCAGTGACCCCAGGCCGAACCCGAAATTCCCGTCCGGCCCGCGGAACGCCTGCGCCGCGTCGTAGCTGAGCAGGATCCCGACGAGCAGGGCCATGTACCAGAAGTAGCGGTGCAGGTTCTGCCCGATCAGCGGGAACCTGGTCTCGCCGGTGTCCTTCGCGTGCGGCTCGCGCACTGCGCACGCCGTCGGCGCCCGCCAGAACGCCCGGTAGTACGCCCCCCGGTAGTAGTAGCACGTCAGCCGGAAGCCGAGCACGAACACCAGCGACACGAACGCGTACGGGATGATCGGCGGCACCGCCGGGATCCACTGGCCGAGGGCGCTCGAGCCCGGCACGCATTCGCCGCTGACGCACGGCGAGTAGAACGGCGTCAGGTAGTGGTACTGCGGCACGTAATACCAGTGGCCGGTGAAGACGCGCACGGTGGCATAGGCAACCCAGATCGTGAGCCCGGCCGCTACGATACGCGGCGACTTCAACCAATTGTCCGTACGGAACGTACGTGCGGAAATCTGCGCCCGGGTTCTGGCCTGCGCTTCCGGTGCCTGTGTTACCGGCGACTGTGTCATCCTCAGCGTCCTCGCTGCTTCTTTGGTAAGCGTAACGCCACGCGCCGCCTGCCAGGACAAGCCGGCTTTTCCGCGTGATGACTGAAAACCTATTCCAGTCGGCCGGGTAATGCAGTGACCGAGACCTCATCGTGGCATGTGACCCTGGCTACACTCCGGTCAGGTGACGTTCATCTATCACATCGCGGCCGCGGCCGACTGGGAGCGCGCGGTGCGCGACGGGCAGTACACGATGTCGACGCGCGGCCTGACCCTGGCCGAGCAGGGGTTCATCCACGCCTCGACGGCCAGCCAGGTCGCACTGGTGGCTAACGCCTTCTACCGGGACTTGCCCGGCCTGCTGCTACTCGTCATCGACGCCGATCGCGTCGAGCCTGAGGTCCGGTACGAGCACGTGCGCGGGCAGGCCTCGCCGTACCCGCACATCTACGGCCCGCTCAACGTGAGCGCGGTGGTGGAGGCCCGCCCCTTCGGGCCCGGGCCGGACGGTCAGTTCTCCTTCGACGACGGGAAGTGACTGGATTCGTGACCTCGGTCACGTGAGCCCGCGACATCTTCACTTGCGCCTCATTGTTAACGCGGATCACCGTCGAGTTAAGTGCAAGATATCGAAATCATCATCGTGTGCAGTTACCCCCCGGAATCGAAATCATCATCGTGTGCAGTTACCCCCCGGAGTCCGGGGGTAACTGCACACGATGATTAGCGTCCGCACGCCGCTGCCCGAATTGCCGGGATTGTCGGCCTAGCGCGGGTGGGGCTGCGGCCTGCACCGAGGGCATCGTCAAGGCCCGCAACGCAGGCCTGGCCGCCACACCGCTAAGCGAGCGCGCCACACCGCTAAGCGAGCGCGCCGCGGAGGAAGTCGAGCTGAAGCAGGAGCAGATTCTCCGCCACCGTCTCCTGGGACGCCATGTGCGTGATGCCGGACAGCGGCAGCACCGTGTGCGGGTAGCCGGCCGCGAGCAGCGCCCTGGACAGGCGCAGCGTGTGGGCCACCACCACGTTGTCGTCCGCCAGCCCGTGGATCAGCATGAGCGGCCGGGGCGGGATCGCGCCCGCGTCCGCCTCCCCGCGCGATACAGCGTGGCCCAGGGCTGTCACCTTGGCCCGTTCGGGCACAAAAATCACTGAGGACCGCTCGTAGTTTTCCTCGTCCCGGTCCGGGAAACCCAGGTAGCGCTCGGTGTAGTGGGTGTCGTACAGGTGCCAGTCGGTGACCGGCGCGCCCGCGATCGCCGCGTGGAACACGTCCGGGCGGCGCAGCACCGCCAGCGCGGCCAGATAGCCGCCGAACGACCAGCCGCGGATCGCGACCCGGCCGGTGTCCAGGTCGGCGAAGCGGGCCGCGGTGTCGCGCAACGCGTCGACCTGGTCCTCCAGGACCGGTCCGGCCAGGTCACCGGCTACCGCACGCTCCCACTCGAGACCCCGGCCGGGGGTGCCGCGGCCGTCCGCGATGACGACGGCGAAGCCTTGCTCGGCGAACCACTGCGAGGTCAGGTAGGCGGCGCGGGCTTTCAGCACCCGCTGGGCGTGCGGGCCGCCGTAGGGGTCTAGCAGCACCGGCAGCTTCCGCTGCCCGGGCTGGTGCCAGGACGGGAACAGCACGGCGGTACGGATCTCCCGCGGACCGGCGCCGAACAGGACCGGCCGAGGAGCGGCCAGCGCCGGACGTTCGGCCAGCGAGGCGATTGCGAGGGTCGGCTGGCCCTCCCGGTACACCCGGACGGTCACGCCATCGTCGTCGAGCCCGCGGCTTGAGGTGACCGTGGTCCCGCCCGCGCGTACGCCCGCCTCGACACCGGCGCCCGCCTCGGCACCGGCGCCCTCCTCGGCACCGGCGCCGAGCCGGCTCAGCCCGCCAGGCCCGTAGGTCCACAGCTCGATCTGGGTCGGTTCGGCGGACGCCTGGAACAGCACGGTGTCGCCGTCGACGCCGAGGACGCCGCGCACCTGCAGGCCCGGCGGGGTGACTGGGACGGAATCCTCCGGCGCGCCGACCAGCAGGCGGCGGGTGTCGTCGGTGTCAGCCGTCCACACCAGCCGGCCGTCCGCGGTCCAGGCGGGGACGCCGGGAACGATCTCCAGCCAGCGCGGGTCGGTGTCCTCGCGCAGCACCTCGGCCTGGCCGGTGCCGGCGTCGACGGTCAGCAGCCGCATCGTCCGCTGGTCGCGGCTCTGCACCACCACTAGCGGGTCGTGGCCGCCCTCCCAGCAGGCGGTCACCAGGTATGGGAACGCGGCGTGGTCGATCCCGACGTCCACGGTGGTGCCGTCCAGCCTGGCCAGCAGGAGGGACACCTGGGCGTTCGGGGTGCCGGCGGCCGGATAGGCCACCTTGGCGGGCGGCCGCTCCGGGTTGGCGGGGTCGGCGATGTGCCACCGCGTGACGGGCGTCTCATCCACCCGCGCGACCAGTAGCGCCGAACCGTCCGGGGACCACCAGTAGCCGCGGTGGCGGTCCATCTCCTCGGCCGCGATGAACTCCGCCAGCCCGAACGTCACGTGTGGGGCGCCCTGCGGGTCCGCCAGGACCTGGTCTTCGGCGGGGTCGGCCAGGCTGGCCACCCGCAGTGCCCCGGCACAGACGTAGGCCAGCCGCTTCCCCGTCGGGTCGGGGCGCGGATCCAGTGCCGGGCCAGGCACCGCCACCTCGTGCGGGGTCGCGTCCGTGCGGGCCGGGTTCACCGAATAGACCCGACCCGACCAGGAGAAGACCGCGACCATCATGTCCGCGTCCGTGGCGTAGGCCACGATGCCGCCTGCCTGCTCCCTGACCCGCTCCCGGCGGGCGCGCTCCTGCGGCGGCAGGTCCTCCTCGTCGCCGCCCAGCGTCCGCGGGTCCGCGACCAGCCGTTCCGGCCCGCCGCCGACGTCCAGCACCCACAGGCACGTCACCGGGTCGCTGCCGCCCTGAGTTCGCAGGTAGGCCACCCGGGTACCGTCGGGTGAGATGCGGAACGCCCGCGGTACGCCGAGCGTGAACCGTCTGGTCCTGGCCTCCTGACGCGGGAAACTCTCGGTCATGCCACAGCATCTTGCCAGTTCCGGCGGATCCGGGGGCGGCCGGTAGGCTCGCATACATGGATCCGGGTGGCACGCCCGAGGATGGGCGGCGGTTGCTGCTCGTGCACGCGCATCCGGATGACGAGTCGATCGGCACCGGGGCAACGATGGCCAAGTACGCCGCCGAGGGCGCGCGGGTCACGCTCGTCACTTGCACGCTCGGCGAGCACGGGGAGATCATCCCGCCGTCGCTGGCGCACCTGGCCGCGGAGTCCGAAGACCGGCTGGGGGAGTACCGCATCGGCGAGCTGGCCGCCGCCTGCGCCGAGCTCGGCGTGACCGACCACAGGTTCCTCGGTGGGGCCGGCCGGTGGCGTGACTCCGGCATGATGGGCACCGAGGCCAATGACGATCCGCGCTGCTTCTGGCGGGCCGACGTGAACCAGGCCGCCCGTGCCCTCCTCGACGTCATTCGCGACGTCAGGCCGCAGGTGCTGGTGACCTACGACGCCAACGGCTGCTACGGGCACCCCGATCACATCCAGGCTCACCGGGTGGCCTGCCGGGCTTTCCAGCAGGCCGCCGACCTCGGGCTGGCCAAGTTCTACGCCACCGCCGGGCCCGAGTCCGACGGGGTCACCACCGAGATCGACGCCGCCGCCTACCTCGATACGAAGCTGGCGGCGATGCGTGCGCACGCCACGCAGATCACCGTGGACGCCCCGTTCTTTGCGCTGTCCAACCAGATCAGGCATCAGGCGCGCGGTGTGGAGTACTACACCCTGCTGGCCGGGCCGCTCGGTCCCCGGTCCGGCCCTGGCGGCCGTGAGGCAGACCTGTTTGCGCAGTAGCCTGGCGTCATGAACGTCACGACCGGCAAGCGCGAGCCAACCTCGCTCGTCTCCGTCGGCGTTTACGGCGTGCTGTTCCTGCTCGGCCTGGTCGAGGGGATAATCGGCAGCTTCCAGTACAGCTGGATGGCCGGGCCGGTGCCGGTCGCCGCGCTCGTCTGCTGCGCTGTCATCCTGGCCACCTGCCTGCTGGCGGCCTGGGCCATGCGCTCGGTCAGCGGTGCGGTCCTGCCCGGAATGGGCTGGATCATCGCGTCGTTCGTACTGTCCATGCCGGTCTCGAATGGCAGCGTCATCATCACCGGCACCACGCCAGGCAAGTGGTACCTGTACGGCGGCACGCTCAGCGTGGCCGCCGGGGTGATCGCGTCGTTCGCGAGCATGGCCCGATGGACTCGCCGACCCGGGCTATCGGCCCAGGCCGGGGTCGCCGGGCAGCCCGGGACCACCGGGGCTACCGGGACGCCGCCGAGGCGCGCGGGAGACAGGTGAGCGACGTCGACCAGGCCGATTTCCGGCGGGCCACGGGCCAGTTTCCCTGCGGCATCGTGGTCGTGACGACCAGCGCAGGCCATGCGATGACCGTCAGCGCGTTCGCGTCGGTATCGCTCGAGCCGCCGCTCGTGCTGTTCTGCGCGGAGAAGATCGCCCGGTTCCACGACGCCGTCCTCGCGGCCGGGTCCTGGGGGGCGTCGATCCTGGCCGAGGACGCCGAGAAGACGGCGCGCTGGCTGGCCACCCGGGGCCGCCCGCTAGACGGGCAGCTGGACGGGATGGCCCATCACGCTGGCCCCGTCACCGGCGCGCCGCTGCTCGACGGCTCGCTGGCCACCCTGGAATGCCGGACCACCGCGGTGTACGACGGCGGCGATCACAGCATCATCGTCGGCGAGGTGGTCGCCGTGGGCAGCCCGGCCGACCCTCCGGCCCGCGGCCCGCTGATCCACCACGCGGGCCGCTACCGGCGGCTGCGTCCGGCAGAGGATTGAGCCGCTAGCGATCCCAAAGGCCCGGCTATGACCGGATCACTTCTTCGATGCGGTCGAGGCCCCAGTCGAGGTCTTCCTCGCTGATGATCAGGGGCGGCGCGAGCCTGATCACGTGCCCGTGGGTTTCCTTGGCCAGCACGCCGCGAGCGGCGAGCCGCTCGCATATGCCTCGCGCCCCGGCAACGACGCGAACTCCAGCCCGGCCCAAAGCCCGCGGCCGCGCACCTCGCTCACCGCCGCGCGCGGCAGCGCGGACAGCCGCGCGTGCATCCGCTCCCCGAGCGCCCTCGCCCGCGCCTGGTATTCGCCGGTGCGCAGCATCGCGATGACCTCCCGGGCGACGGCGCAGGCCAGCGGGTTGCCGCCGAACGTGGACCCGTGCTGCCCCGGGTGCAGCACGCCCAGCACCGGCCACGTGGACACCATCGCGGAGACCGGCACGATGCCGCCGCCGAGGGCCTTGCCGAGCAGGTAAGCGTCGGGCACCACGCCTTCCGCCGTGCAGGCGAACGTGAACCCGGTGCGGCCGAGGCCGGACTGGATCTCGTCCGCGATCATCAAGATGCCCTGCGCCGTGCACAGCTCCCGGATCCCGGCGAGGAAGCCGGGCGGCGGCACGACCACCCCGGCCTCGCCCTGGATCGGCTCGACGAGCACGGCGACCACGCGCTCGCCGAGCTCGCCGACGGCCGCGGTCAGCGCGGCCAGGTCGCCGTAGGGCACGATGCGGAAACCGGGCGTGTACGGCCCGAAGTCGTCCCGCGCGTCGTGGTCGGTGGAGAAGCTGATGATCGTGGTCGTGCGGCCGTGGAAGTTCCCGGCGAACGCGATGATCACCGCCTGGTCGGCGGGGACCCCCTTGACCGTGTACCCCCACTTGCGCGCGACCTTGATCGCGGTCTCGACCGCCTCGGCGCCGGTGTTCATCGGCAGCACGACGTCCAGGCCGGCCAGATCGGCCAGCTCGGCGCAGAACGGCCCGAACTGGTCGTGCTCGAACGCGCGGCTGACCAGCGTGAGGTGCTCGAGCTGGCGCTGCGCCGCCGCGATCAGCCGCGGGTGCCGGTGGCCGAAGTTCAGCGCCGAGTACGCGGCGAGCATATCGAGGTAGCGCCGGCCCTCCACGTCACTCACCCAGGCGCCCTCGGCCTCGGCCGCGACCACGGGCAGCGGACGGTAGTTGTGCGCGCCGTACTCGCCGCTGAGCTTGAGCAGGCCGGTCATGGTCTCGGTCATCGGTTTCCCCTTCCGGCCGGCCAGGCAAGCCTGGTCAGCGCAGCTCGAGCGTGCAGCATTTGGGTCCGCCGCCGCCCTTGAGCAGTTCGGACATGTCGACTCCCACCGGTTCGAACCCGCGCTCGCGGAGCTGGGCGGCCAGGCCGCTCGCCTGGACAGGCAGGACGACGTGCAGGCCGTCGCTGACCGCGTTCAGGCCGAGCACCTCGGCGTCCTCGTCCTTCGCCTCGATCAGTTCGGTGAACTGCCCAGCGATTGCCGCCCGCCCGGCGTCGTCGAACGCGGCCGGATAGTACATGGCGGTGTCGGCGTCGAGCACGCACAGCGCGGTGTCCAGGTGGTAGAAGCGCGGGTCGACCAGGCAGAGGCTCACCACTGGCAGCCCGAACAGGTCCGCCAATTCGGCGGCGACGGCTTGGTCGCTGCGGAAACCGTACCCGGCCAGCAGCGCGCTCCCCTTGGTCGCTGCGGAAACCGTACCCGGCCAGCAGCGCGCTCCCGGCGGACAGGATGTCGCCCTCGCCCTCGTTGACATGCTCAGGCGTCCGCACCTCGGTGTAGCCGCTGGCGCAGAACCAGTCCATGTACAGGTCGGCTTCCCTGGCCCGCTGCGGGTGGCGGAACCGCGCGCCGAGTACCCTCCCGCCGACCACGGTGGCGCCGTTGGCGGCGAACACCATGTCGGGCAGCCCGGTCACCGGATCGATCGTCCGCACGTCGTGACCGAGGTCAAGGTAAACCTGGCGGAGCCTCGCCCACTGCCGCATGGCGTTGGCGGCGTCGGTGGGCTTCTCCGGCTCCATCCACGGGTTGATGGCGTACGTGACGGCGAAGTGCTCCGGTGCGCACATCAGGTATCCGCGTGCTGAAGCCTGTCGCCGACGTGGGCCGTCTGCGCCGTTCCCCCTGGTGATCATGAGGATTCGCTTGTGATCATGAGGCAAGGGTAAGGGGTTAGCCGTACCAGAAAACATGCGCTGGCTATGCGTGTCAGCGGAGAATCATTGCGCAATTGCGGGCCAGGGCGGCGATTTATTGTCTGCGGGTGTTTTCGAGGGTCTACCGGGTTCACGGCTTCCTGGCTACCCCGCAGTAGGCGGCCGCCTCATCCTCCCGGGCGCCGTCCGCCCCGCGCCCTTCCGCCCCGCGCCTGTCCGGCCGCCAGCGCGGGCATGGCACCACGCCCGGCTCGACCAGGTCGAGCCCGTCGAAGAAGCTGGCCAGCTCGTCCGGGCTGCGCAGCAGGTACGGCGCTGGCGCGCTAGCGCCGTACCGCGGCCGGGCGCTTTCGTCGTACCGCCGCTGCGCGCTGCTGATGGCCGGGTTCGCGGCTACCCCGTCGGCGATCACGAGGTAGCTGCCCGCGGGCAGCGCCTCCATCAGCTGGCTCGTGATCGAGCGGGCCGCGCCGTAATCCTCCAGGTGGCCGAGGATGCCCAACATGATCAGCGCGACCGGCCGGGCCATGTCGAGGGTGCTGGCCGCCCCGGCCAGCACCGCGGCCAAGTCGCGCAGGTCGGCGTCGGTGTAGCAGACAGCTCCACCTGGCGTGCTCGCCAGCATCGGGCTGCCGAGGAGGGCCTTGGCGTGCATGATGACCACCGGGTCGTTATCGGCGTAGACGATCCCGGTGTCCGGCGCGATGCCCTGCGCGATCTCGTGGGTATTCCCCCCTGCGGGCAAGCCGGCGCCGACGTCGAGGAACTGCCGGATCCGGGCCGGGCCGACCAGGAAGCGCACCGCGCGGACCAGGAAGGCGCGCTCGGCCCGAGCGGTCTGTGCGAGGTGCGGGAACTCCCGGCCGATCTCCTCTCCCGCGGCCTTGTCGGCGGCGAAGAAGTCCCGGCCGCCGAGCCAGTAGTTCCATACCCGGGCCGGGTGCGGCATGCTCACGTCAAGCCCGGCCGGGGGCTGGCCCCACGGCTCGGCGGAGTCACGGTCGGGGTTACCGGCGTCCGGTTCAGCCGGTCGCGGACTCCGGCCCTCCTCGGCGTCGTGGCTGGTCTGCTCACCGCCGTCAGGGACGGCGGACTCGGTCTTGGCTTCGGAAGCTCGCCTACGGAACATCTATCAAATCTTGCCCGAAGGCCGTGAGTGCGTGATGCCGTTTCCGCCGAGCGCCCCGGCCAAGCTCAGGCCGGCCAGCGGCTTAGGGACGCAGCGGGGCGATCCGCTTCGCGGCGGCGGCGATCCGCTCGTCGGTGGCGGTCAGCGCGACCCGGATGTGCCGAACCCCCGCGGGCCCGTAGAGCTCGCCGGGGGCGACCAGGACGCCGGCCTCGGCGGCCAGCCACTCGGCCGCCGACCAGCAGTCGCGCGCCGGGTGCGTGGCCCACAGGTACAGCCCGGCCTCGGAGTGGTCGATGGTCCAGCCGGCCCCGGCCAACGCCGCCCGCAGCACGGTTCGCCGGCCGGCGTAACGTTCCCGCTGCTCAAAGGCGTGCGCGTCGTCGTCGAGCGCGGCCGTCATCGCGGCCTGCACCGGCTCCGGCATGATCATCCCGGCTTGCTTCCTGATCGCCAGCAGGTCCGCCACCAGCGCGGGTTCGCCGGTCACGAAACCGGCCCGGTAGCCGGCCAGGTTAGACCGCTTGGACAGCGAATGAACGGCCAGCACGCCGTCGGGCGACGGGCCGCACACGTCCGGGTGCAGCACGGAGACGGGCGAGGCTTCCCAGCCCAGCGAGATGTAGCACTCGTCGGAGGCCACCACCGCCCCGCGTTCCCTGGCCCACTCCACCACCTTGCGCAGGTGCCCGGCGGGCAGCACCCGCCCGGTGGGGTTGGACGGCGAGTTCACCCACACGAGCTTGACCCGCGCCGGCCCAGCCCCCAAAGACCCCAAAGTCGCTAGCAGGCTGTCCGAGGCGACAGCAGAAGCCCCGGCGAGCCGTGCGCCTATGTCGTAGGTGGGGTAGGCCAGTTCGGGGTGGAGCACCACGTCGCCCGGCCCGAGCCCGAGCATGACCGGAAGCCACGCGATGAACTCCTTGGTGCCGACGACGGGCAGCACGTCATCAGGCCGCACGGAAACCCCGTGCGCACGCGCCAGCCATCCGGCCGCCGCGACCCGCAGCCGTGGCGTTCCCCACGTCGCCGGGTACCCCGGCGCGTTCGAGGCCTCGGCCAGGGCGCCGCGGATCAGGTCGGGCACCGGATCGACAGGCGTCCCCATGGACAGGTCCACGGGACCGTCCGGATGGAGCCCGGCTTTCTCGCGCAGCGGCGCGATCCGGTCCCAGGTGAAGACGGGAAGCCGGCCCGCGAGCGTCATTCCTCCGTGGCTTGCGGCGGCAGCGCCGCCACCAGCGGGTGATCCTTGCCGATCTTGCCGGTCTTCGAGGCGCCGCCCGGGGAGCCGAGGTCTTCGAAGAAGTCCACGTTGACCTTGTAGTACTCCTTCCACTGGTCGGGAACGTCATCCTCGTAGTAGATCGCCTCGACCGGGCAGACGGGCTCGCAAGCGCCGCAGTCCACGCACTCGTCAGGGTGGATATACAGCATGCGCTCGCCCTCGTAGATGCAGTCAACGGGGCATTCCTCGATGCATGCCTTGTCAAGCACATCAACGCAGGTCTGCGCGATGATGTAGGTCACGGGTGAACTCCTGTCGTCTTCTCGATCCCTGCTGCTATCACAGTATGCCGGCTCCCGGCCGGCGTCGCCTCAGCCTGCGACAATACTGCCGCGCGGCGAAGCGTTCGGCCCGGGATCAGGCTGCCAGCCCATAGTGCCATTCGCAGCCGTCCACTCATAACCGGCATACCGTACTTCGCCGAGGCCGTAGGCCTGCGCGTACGCCACCAGCCAGTTGGCCACCGTCCAGGCCGCGCCCCGCTGGACGTGCAGCACCGCGGCGCTGCCGGAGTTCTTTTGGCCCGAACGATCCGTAGTGATACGGATCACCACGGCTTCACGCCCCGGTGGCCCGAACGTCTGGCCCATCTGCCGCACCGCGCCCGCCAGGTCACCCGACCCGGCCGGGGTGTACCAGCAGGACACGCCGTGCGGCGGCGAGCCGGTGAAGTAGCCGGCCAGCTGCCCAGCCACCCAGGCCCACTGCTCGTAGGCGGATCCGTCCGCGCTGCGCTGGACGTCCTGGGCGGCCTGGTAGATGGGCAGCTTGGCGTAGCCGGGTACCTGGGTGAGGGCCGCGAAGAACTTGGTCGTGGCGTAGACGGGGTCCTCGAGGTCGGCGGCGGGACCCCAGCCTTGCGAGGGGCGCTGCTGGAAAATCCCGACCGAGTCAAGGTCGCCGTAGTCCAGGTTGTGCAGCTTGGATTCCTGGAGCGCGGCGGCGAGGGCGATGGTGACCGCCTGTCTCGGCAGCCGGTGCCGGGCCGCGACGCCCGCGATGGTGGCCGCGATGGCCGCCTGGTCGGTGTCGAGCGTGATGGCCTGCTCACCGCGGCCCGCCTGGCAGCCGGGCGGCGGCAGAGCGGCGGTGACGCTGCGGAAGCTGTGGTAGATGGCGTAGCCGGCTACGGCCAGCACCAGTACGAGGGCGGTCCCGACGACGGCTCTGCCCCGGAGGGTCAGCACACCATCAGACCGTACCGCTAAGCTCGCGCAACATGAGCAGTGCTAGCCCCGGGGGACGACCCCCTGGAACCCCCGCTCTGGGGGGAATTCCATCTCCCCCAGATCCCCTGCTAGCCGGGGGGGCGACCCCCCAAGACCCCCCCGATCCTGGGGGGACCCATCCCCCCAGACCCCCCTTGGGGGGGACAAGTCCCCCGGACCCCGGCCCGGCCCGGTCGGTGCTGGCGGACGTGATCGACGAGTTGTGGGAGCGGCGGGCCGGGCTTTCGCCCGCCGACACGCAGGCGCGCGCGGCGGTCGTCGCCGCCGTGGACGCGGTCGACGCCGGACAGGCCAGGGTGGCGTACGTCGATCCCGTAACCGACGAGGTGCTGGTGGACGAGCGGGCCAAGCGGGCCATCCTGCTGGCCTTCCGGGTGCTGCCGATGGCCAGGTCGCAGGTCGGCGACTTCAGGTACGACGACCGGGTCCCGCTGAAGACCCGCCTGGACGGCGTGCGCCTGGTTCCGGGCGCGATCGCCCGGTGGGGCTCGTTCATCGCCCCGGGCACCGTGCTGATGCCGTCGTTCGTGAACATCGGGGCCTACGTGGACACCGGGACGATGGTGGATACCTGGGCCACGGTCGGCTCCTGCGCCCAGATCGGCAAGAACGTGCACCTGTCCGGCGGGGTGGGCGTCGGCGGCGTGCTCGAGCCGCCGAACGCCGTCCCGGTCGTGGTCGAGGACGAATGCATGATCGGCTCGCGCTCCATGGTCGTGGAGGGAGCGCGGGTGCGCACCGGCGCCGTGCTCGGCTCGGGCTCCAACCTCAGCCGGACCACGCACGTCATCGACGTGGAGACCGGCGAGGAACTGCCGCGCGGCGAGGTGCCGGCTTGGTCGGTCTGCGTGAGCGGGACCCGGCCGAGGAAGTTCCCCGGCGGCGAGTTCGGCATGCCGTGCCTGCTGGTCCTCAAGCGCCTGCCCGAGGGTGTCCGGCACGACAAGGCCGAGCTGAACGCGATCCTCCGCGACCACGGCGTCGACGCCTGACAAAGCGCGGCATCCGCCGCGCCGCGTCAGATTACGTAGCACTCGCCTGGTGTGACTACCGTTAGTACACGATGAGCGTTAATTCAGAGCCGCACCGCCGGGTTCGCCGCCAGGGACCCGTCACGCTGCGCGGCAAGCAAATACCGGCGACCACGACCGACCAGCGGCTGCTTGACCGGCGCGGGACATCGGACTGGGTACATACCGACCCGTGGCGGGTGATGCGGATCCAGGCTGAGTTCGTCGAGGGGTTCGGCCTGCTGGCTGAGCTCGGCCCCGCGGTCTCGATCTTCGGCTCGGCGCGGACCACGCGGGACGGCTGCGAGTACGCTACCGCCGAGGCCATCGCGTCTGGCCTGGTCAGGGCGGGTTACGCCGTGATCACCGGGGGCGGACCGGGGATCATGGAGGCGGCCAACAAGGGCGCCGTCGAGGCTGGCGGCGTCTCCGTGGGCCTGGGCATCGAGCTGCCCAAGGAAATGGGGCTGAATGACTACGTCGAGGTCGGGCTGGAGTTCCGGTACTTCTTCGTCAGGAAGACGGTCTTCGTCAAGTACTCGCAGGCGTTCGTGGTGCTGCCTGGCGGGTTCGGCACCATGGACGAGCTGTTCGAGGCGCTGACCCTGGTGGCCACCGGCAAGATCACCAAGTTCCCGATCGTCCTGGTCGGCCGCGCCTACTGGTCCGGGCTGCTCGCCTGGCTGGAGAACACGATGCTCGCCAGCGCCAACATCGGCCCGGCCGAGTTCTCGCTGATCCACGTGACCGACGACCCCGACGAGGTGGTCGCCATCATCCGCGACGCGCACGAAGGGCACGGCCTGAGCGTTTAGTCTCGCCACCGAAGCGACATCGCGGGGCGAGCATGGCACGATTCGTATGTGCCTGTTGTCTTCCTAATCACCATCGCCGCCGTGCTGGTCGGCATCTACTTCGTCGCGACCGGCCGGGGCGGCGAGATGGCCTATGAGCATGCCGATCACGCGCCGCTCGACCTCGGCCCGGTATCCGCCGCGGACATCGCGCTGCTCCGCCCGCCGACTGCCATGTGGGGCTACAACATGCAGGTAACGGACGAGGCGCTGGATCGCATCGCCCGCGCGATGCGGGAACGCGACGTCACGATCGCCTACCTGCAGGAGCAGCTCGCCACCCTGGCGCGCAGTGGCGTCTGGGTCGAGCCCAGGAGCGGGTACGTCGGCCAGGTCCCAGAGACCCCAGAGACCACGGAGAGCCTGCTGGCGCCGGAAATCCCGCCGTTCCCCGAAGCCAGCGACATCTCCGCGGCGGACGTCACCGCGGAGTCTCCCCAGGATCCCGAGGGCCTGGAGCTTCCCTGGGATCCCGAGCCCGCCGCCGATATCGCGGATGCTCCCGACACCGGGGAGTCTGCCCAGGATCCCGAGGGCCTGGAGCTTCCCTGGGATCCCGAGCCGGACGCCGATATCGCGGATGCTCCCGACACCGTGGAGTTTCCTCAGGCTCGCGAGCCCGACGCCGGCATCGCGGACGCTCCCGAGACCGCCGTCACACCGGAGCCTCCCCAGCCTCCTCGGACCCCGCTGGTTCTCAAGGCCAAGGCTCCTCCGGCTCCCGAACCGCATGAGGTGACGCAGCCCTCCGAGATCTTCCAAGATCCAGCTGCGACCCAGCCCTCCGAGACCGTGGCCCCCTACGAAACGCATGGTCCTCAGGGCGCCTTCAACACGCACGACTGGTGGGCCGAGCAGGAGCAAGCCGCGCGCGAAGAGGCGGGCAGGCGCCAGGCCGCCGCCCCGCCCGAAGACGACTCCATCACCGCGACCGAGGAGCAGGGCTGGTGAGTGATCAGCCACCGGCGGGCAGCGTCCCGGACCCCGTACCTGAGAAGGGCGCGGCCGAGGGTCCTGACGGCAAGCTGCGGTGCCCCTGGGGTCTGAGCGCTCCGGAGTATCTCGCCTATCACGACGAGGAGTGGGGCCGCCCGGTGCGCGGCGACACGGCGATCTTCGAGCGGCTCTGTCTCGAGGGTTTCCAGTCCGGGCTGTCCTGGCTGACCATCTTGCGCAAGCGGGAGAACTTCCGGGCTGCCTTCGCCGGATTCGACGCCTCGGCGGTCGCGGCCTTCGGAGCGGAGGACGTGGCCCGGCTGATGGCCGACCCGGGCATCGTCAGGAACCGGGCGAAGATCAACGCGGTGATCACCAATGCGCGGGCCACGCTTGACCTGCCCGACGGCCTGACCGCGCTGGTGTGGAAGTACGCGGGCGAGCCGGGCGGGGCGCCGCGGACGCTGGCCGAGGTGCCGGCGTCGACGCCGGCGAGCAAGGCGCTCAGCGCTGAGCTCAGGCGGCATGGCTTCACGTTCACCGGGCCGGTGACTGCCTACGCCACCATGCAGGCCTGCGGCATCGTCAACGACCACCTAGCCGCCTGCTTCTGCCGCGATCGCTCCGGGAGCTGACAGCCTCGAGCCCGGCGAAGTCGAGTTCGTGCTGCCCGTCCGCCCGCACCAGCGGGACTTCCGCCACCCGCCGGTGCCCGCCGGTGATGTGCTCGAAGAACGGCGGGCCGCTAAGCCCGGATAATAGGCCGAACGGGCCCAACAGAGAGGTCACCGGGAAGGCAGGCAGCCATGAGCGGCGACGTGATCGTTACGGTCACGCTCAACGCCGCGCTTTACGTGGACTATACGACGGGCGATCTGGCCGCCGAGGGCATCAACGCGGTCTCCTGGCCCAGCTACCGGGCGGGCGGCCGCGGCGTGACCGTGGCCAGGGTGCTGCGGGCCTTCGGGCACGACGTGCTCGCCGTCGGCCTGGCGGGTGGCGCGTCCGGCGAGCCGGGGCCTGGACCCGGACGCCCGGCGGCCCGGAAGACCGGGATCACGTGGACCTGGCCGCTTACGAGCGGCTGCTCGACGCGGTACGGGTCGAGCCGTCCGCGCGTTGACCGCTGGGCCGACACACCATGACTTGGTAATGCGCTACAGCGTGCTGTCGGCGAGCCGTGCGGCTCGGCCGCCGCGACCCAGCACAGCTCGACGCCTCCGCGCAGAACTCTGGGGCACCTGGCGGCCAAGGACCCGTCCCCGGACGGGGTCCTTGGCTTATCCTGCACGGCATGGAAGCCGACGATCCCATGGAGCCCGACGTCGCCCGCCTTTTCGCGCCCGTCGCCGTCGAGGAAACCTTCGCCGGGGTGCTGATCGAGGCCCGCCAGGTCCTGGGCCAGCTGGGCGACCCGGTGGACGCCGAGCTCTGGGGATCCGACCTGATCGGCGCGCTGGCCTCGTCGGCCGCGGGCCAGGCCTCGCTGCTGGACACCCTCACCGGGTCGCTGGTGCCCGCCGCTGAGGCGGCGTCCACCCCGGAAGCCCTTGCCCTGCTGCGCGTCTTCGCCGCGGTCGGCCCGCCCGCCCTGCGCGCGGCCGCCGGCCAGGCCGCCGCCCGGATCCGCGCGCACGATGTGGCTGACCCCCCGTGGGCCGGCACGGTCGGCGCGCCGCAGGTCGGTGATTGCTGGCACTACGCCGACGTAGGCGGCCGCCAGGAGTCGCTGACCATGACCTTCGCCTACGGCGACAAGCAGCATGCCGTCTGCGTGCTGATCGACCATAGCCGCGGTGGCAAGATCAGGGACACCTGGGTCGCCAAGGGGCCCGAGTTGCGTGCCGATACCGAGCGGGCGGCCGGCCGTGACCCAATGGTGGTCTTCGAGATGATCGGTGCCGCCGACGCCCGGCGCCGCCTTGAGCACGCGATCAGCGCGGGCGAGTGTCCCGAGCAGCCCGACCAGGTTGACGACGTGGTAGCGCACCGGGCGCTGCTCCGTGCCCGCCTCGACCTGCTGGCCGCGCACTGCTGACCGTGCCAGGTGACCGTGGCGGGCTGACCGTGCCGAGCTGACTCAGCCGAGGAAGTCCACAGCGGACGCTCCTCACCCTGCATGCCAAGGTGACGGGCCGCCTTCCCCGCACATTAGAGCAGATCGTACGGCCTCGCATGAGGGTGCCGTCAGGCCGTGAGCGCGAGCGTCGCCCCGCCGGCGTCGATCAGGCGGTGCGGGCCGGCCCGGCCGGGCAGCCTGGCCAGGTCGCCCCGGACCCGGGCCCATGGTCCCTGCGGTCCGGCCAGCGTCAGGCCGTCGGCGTCGACGGCGACGAGGTCGCCCTCGTGGCGCAGCAGCACCGGCCCGTCACGTTCGGCCGAGATGGCGACCCGGCCCGCCCGCAGGCCCGCCAGCACGTCGCCCGGCTCGTCCCCAGCGCACTCGACCCAGGTGGTCGGCTGCCCCGGCGGGGCGTCGGACCCCGGCTGGTGCCAGTCGCTGCCGCCCACCGGGATCGCTGCGGCGTCCCAGGCCAGCCACCAGGACAGCGGAGTGGTCCAGCGCAGGTCGAGCCAGCTCGGGTGCCAGACCTCGATCAGCGGCGGGCGGCGGCGCATCGGGCGGACCCAGCTGAGCTGCCCGGCGAACGGGTGATTGACCGACAGCAGGCCGCCCGCCGCCTCGGTGGCGTCGAGCCAGTCGTCCGGTTCCCGGCGGAAGTCGATCCAGCCGATCTCGCCGA
>Ga0209656_10000755_pt1 | contig 20992 bp, 24 predicted proteins | sample BogFormECP12_OM2_FD_188239 | JGI IMG/M metagenome (GOLD analysis project Ga0209656, IMG submission 188239) | Bog forest soil microbial communities from Calvert Island, British Columbia, Canada - ECP12_OM2 (SPAdes) (version 2) | ecosystem: Environmental > Aquatic > Freshwater > Wetlands > Bog ... | reverse complement strand
CCGCTGGGTCAGTTTGGTTGCCCAGCAACCGGGTCCAATGTCGGACCATGCCGATTTGGCTCAGCGTGAACGATATGAAGACACCGACGATGTACAGCTGTATCAGCGCGGTGACCTCTGCGCGGAACGCGATGATCGCCGCGAGGGCCGCCACCGCCAGGAATACGATGCCGTTGGAGAATGCCAGTCGGTCACCACGGGTATGTAGTTGGCACGGAAGGTAACTGTGCTGCGCGAGCACAGAGCCCAGTACCGGGAACCCGTTGAAAGCCGTGTTGGCCGCCAACACCAGGATGAGCGCGGTAACGGCCGCGATCAGCAGAAATCCGATGTGGAAGCTGCCGAACACCGCCTGCGCGATCTGAGTCACAAGTGTCTTCTGCTGATAATCGCGCGGGATACCGCTCAGCTGGGTGTCGGGATCGTCGACAATCTGGACCCTGGTCTTCTCCGCCAGCAGGATGATGCCCATCAAAAGGCTGACCGAGATGGTGCCCAGCATGAGCAGCGTCGTTGCCGCATTGCGCGACTTGGGCTTTCGAAATGCCGGCACCCCGTTGCTGATCGCCTCCACACCGGTGAGCGCCGCGCAGCCCGACGAGAACGACCGCGCCACCAGGAACACCATGGCAAAGCCGGCGATCTCGCTGCGCTCGGCGTGCATCACGAAGCCGGCGGATTCGGCCCGTAGCGGCTCGCCCAAGGCGTAAATCCGGAACAACCCCCAGGCGAGCATGAGACCGACGCCGACGATGAACGCATAGGTCGGGATCGCGAAGGCCACCCCGGACTCGCGCACACCGCGCAGGTTCATCGCCATCACCAACAGGATCGCGCTGACGCAGAACAGTACCTTGTGGCCGGCAACGAACGGAACGGCAGATCCGATGTTCGACATGGCCGATGCCGTCGAAACAGCCACCGTGAGAACGTAATCCACCATCAGGGCGCTCGCGACCGTGAGGCCGGCGTTGGCACCCAGGTTTGTGGTGACCACTTCGTAATCGCCGCCGCCGGAAGGGTAGGCATGCACGTTCTGCCGGTAGCTGGCCACCACGACCAGCATCACCGCCGCCACCGCCAGGCCAATCCACGGTGTCAACGAATACGCCGCCAGCCCGGCCACGGAGAGCATGAGAAAGACCTCCTCGGGGGCGTAAGCCACCGAGGACAACGCGTCGGAAGCGAACACCGGCAAGGCGATCCGCTTGGGCAGCAGTGTGTGGCTCAGCCGATCGCTGCGAAAGGGCCGACCCAAAACCAGCCGGCGTGCCGCGGTCGAAAGTTTGGACACGAGAGCCAAGAGTAAGCCCATGCGGGTCTGCCGGTACGGTTCACTAGAAGACAATGTTTTGGCCCAAACCGGCTGGCCATCGTCGTCGGCGGTGAGACCCTACACGTAGCACGCACGCCGAGAGGACCCGCAAGTGCGAGTAGTCGTGATGGGATGCGGCCGGGTGGGATCGTCGGTGGCCGACGGGCTGTCTCGGCTCGGCCACGATGTCGCGGTCATCGACAGTGACGGCACCGCCTTTCGCCGGCTGGGCCCCGACTTCGCCGGTGAACGCGTGCTCGGCCTGGGATTCGACCGTGACGTGCTGCTCAAGGCGGGTATCGAGGAAGCGGACGCCTTCGCCGCGGTGTCATCCGGCGACAACTCGAACATCATTTCGGCCCGGCTGGCGCGCGAGATCTTTCGAGTGCCACGGGTCGTCGCGCGGATCTACGACGCCAAACGTGCCGAGGTCTACGAGCGGCTCGGCATACCCACGATTGCCACCGTGCCCTGGACCACCGATCGGCTACTCAACGCGCTCACCCGCGACACCGAGACCACCAAGTGGCGAGACCCGACCGGCACCGTCGCCGTCGTCGAGGTCGTGCTACATGAGGATTGGGTCGGCCACCGGGCCACGGATTTGGAGACGGCCACCGGCGCTCGGGCGGCGTTCCTGATCCGGTTCGGTACCGGCATACTTCCGGAACCGAAAACCGTCATCCAAGCCGGCGATCAGGTGTATCTCGCCGCCATATCCGGCCGCGTGGCAGAGGCCATGGCCATCGCCGCGTTGCCGCCTACCGAGGACCTCTAGCCAATGAAGCGCGCCGACGACGATGCAGAGCGCAGCGATGAGGAGGAGCGGCGCCAATGAAGGTTGCTATTGCCGGAGCCGGCGCGGTGGGCCGCTCGGTCGCCCGCGAACTGCTGGAAAATGGTCACGACGTCTCGCTGATCGAGCGCAACCCCGCGCACATCGACGTCGATGCCATCAAGGCCGCGCACTGGCGGCTCGGCGACGCCTGCGAGATGAGCATGCTGCAGTCGATACGCCTAGAAGAATTCGACGTCGCGGTGGCGGCCACCGGCGACGACAAGGCGAACGTGGTGTTCAGCTTGCTGGCCAAGACCGAGTTCGCGGTGCCCCGGGTGGTGGCCCGGGTCAACGATCCCCGCAACGAATGGCTGTTCACCGACGCCTGGGGCGTCGACTGGGCGGTGTCCACCCCGCGGATGTTGGCGTCCTTGATCGAGGAGGCCGTCGCGGTCGGAGACCTGGTGCGGCTGATGGAGTTCCGAAGTGGTCAGGCCAACTTGGTCGAGATCACGCTGCCCGACGACACGCCGTGGGGCGGCAAGCCGGTGCGGAAGTTGCAGCTACCCCGGGACGCCGCGCTGGTGACGATCCTGCGGGGGCCCAGGGTGATCGTGCCGCAAGACGACGAGCCGCTGGAAGGCGGCGACGAGTTGCTGTTTGTGGCCGTCACCGAGGCGGAGGAGGAACTGCGTCAGCTGTTGCTGCCGCTGCACTGACGGTCGTCGTCTCCAGAGCGCGCTGCGCCACCCTGATCGCCAGGTAAGTCACCAATGCCGCCGCAGCGGTCAGCGGCCAGCCCATCGAAATCCGCGCCACCACGAGCCAACCAGTGTGGTCGGATTGATAGAGCAAGTGCTGCACCACGAAGCGGGCGCCGAAGACCACCACCCAGGTAAGCGTGGCGATATCGAAGGCATAGACCGCGCGGCGCACGTCACGCCAGGCACGACCGTGGCCGCCCAGCCAGCTCCAGATGTAGCCGACAACCGGGCGCCGGATCAGGATTGACACCCCGAATACCGCCGCCCACAACAACGACGTCCAGATACCCAGCAGAAAATAGCCCTTGGACTCCCCCAGCAGATAGGCGATCAGTGCGCAGACAGCGACGCCGATGAGTCCGGACACCGCCGGCTGCGTGGACTCGCGCCGAATCAGCCGCCACAGCAGGATGAGGGTCGCGATGCCGAGGGCCGCACCGACTGCCGCCGACAAACCCAGCAGCCTCGAGGTGCCAACGAAGACCAGAACCGGCAGCGAGGAGTAGATCATCCCCGACACGCCACCCAGCTGCGCCATCACCCGCTCGGCCGGAGTCACAGACGGAGCGTCGATCTCGGCGGCCGGAGTCATATCGCTGGCTTCTTCCGTGGCACCGTTCACTAGGCGTTCACCGCTGAATTTCGTAGTGCGGGTTGTAAATCGCCTTGCCGCCGTTCTCCAGGGTGCCGAGCCGGCCGTGCACTCGTAGCGTGCGGCCCGAGTCGATTCCGGGAATCCGCCGTTGCCCCAACCACACCAGCGTCACGGTGTCGGTGCCGTCGAAAAGCTCGGCGCGAACGCCGTCGGCGCAACCCTTGGCATTCGTTTCCACGCAGCGCAGCGTTCCGACCATGGTGACCTCCTGCCCGCGCTCACAGTCGATGGCGCGCTGCGCGCCCGTGTTGACCGCCTCGTCGGACAACTTCTCCGCGTCGCGCTGCTCGGGGTCCTCCGTCAGCCGGCGAGTCAGCCGGCGCAGATAACTTTCCGTCGCCATGGCCTCTCCTGACCGTCCTGTAGAAGCTAATCCTCCCACGCCAACGGACACCGTAGACCGGTTAGTTCCCGGCCGCTACGAGGTCCTGCAGTACCTTTCGTGAATACCCAGAACCGATCCGGGCAAATATCGCGGAGCAATATTTAGGTGTGGCTATCGACCTGGACGGGGTGACGACCGTCTTGCTGCCGGGAACCGGGTCCGACGACGACTACATCACCCGAGCATTCTCACGGCCGCTAAGCGACGCCGGCGCGCGGGTCCTGGCGCCGCGGCCACAGCCAAATCACTTGATCGACAGCTACCTGACCGCCTTGGACGACGCCGCGAGCCGCGGTCCGATCGCCGTCGGCGGTGTTTCGATCGGCGCGGCGGTGGCCGCTGTTTGGGCTCTCGAGCATCCCGACCGAGCGGTGGCCGTGTTGGCCGCGCTGCCGCCCTGGACCGGTCCGCCCGGCGACGCTCCGGCCGCCATCGCGGCACGCCACTCTGCGCAGCAACTGCGCCACGACGGTCTGGCCGCAACGACCATGCAGATGCGGGCGTCTAGCCCGCCGTGGCTGGCCGACGAGCTGACCCGGTCATGGCGCAGCCAGTGGCCGCATCTACCCGATGCGATGGAAGAAGCGGCAACCTATGTCGCGCCCACCCGCGCGCAGCTACAACGGCTGTCGGTGCCGATGGGCGTCGCCGCGGCCACAGACGACCCGATTCATCCCCTCGAAATCGGGCTGGAGTGGGCCGCCGCCGCACCGCACGCAGTGTTGCGCACGGTGACGCTGGATCAGATCGGCGCCGATCCCGCCGCACTTGGCGCCGCCTGTTTGGCAGCGCTGGAAGCCGCGCACGCCTAATTGCCCGCTTCCTCCTCGGGCCGTACCGGCCCGCATCGTCAGCTGGGCGGGCCTAATTGCCCGCTTCCTCCTCGGGCCGTACCGGCCCGCATCGTCAGCTGGGCTAGCCGCCGCTGTTGCTGCGCAACTGCTGCATCGCCGATCCGGAGGCGCTGCGGCGTTCGGTCGGCTCGGATGGCTCGCCTTCCGCGTCGACGTCAGGGTCCGGCGGCGCAACCGGCTGTCCGCCCGGCGCGCCCTGCGCGGCCGCCGCCTCTCGCAGCTGCGACGCCATCGGTTCGGGAAGTTCCACGGGCAATGGCGTGCGAACCGGTAACGGAGTATCGCCACGGCGAACGACTGTGTCCACCAACGCTTCCCGTGCCTCATCGGTCAACGCATCGATGCTCTCGGCCGAGCTGTTCACGACGCAACGGATCATCCAGCGGTAGCCGTCGACCCCGATGAACCGCACCACGCCGGTCGCGGTGCCGACCACCTCTCGGCCCCAGCGACCATCCTGGATGCTCACCGCGGCCCCGTCGTTGCGCAGCGAGTCGGCCAGCTCACCGGCCACCTCACGCCACAAACCGCCGGTCTTGGGCGCCGCGTAAGCAGCGACGGTGAAACGACCGTTGGGCGTAACCACCCAAACCGCGCTCGGGATGCCGGTCTCGGTCAGCTCGACTTGCAGCTGGGCCGACGCGGGCATCGGCAGCAGCACCGAACCCAGGTCGAGGCGGCCCGCCGCGGCGGCCGTCGCGTCGTCGAAATCCTCGATGTCGAACGGGCCCTCCATGTCGTCGGCCATCGCGTTCGGGGCCGGCTCTTCCGGTTTCCTGCGTGCGGGTGCTTCTGGAGCGTCCTTGGCTCCCGACTCGTCGGCCGGCTCGTCTTTGGGTTTGCGTCTACCGAAAGCCATTACAGGCGCCGCCCCTTCTCATCGCTCACAGACTCGAGTGTCCGCCAGAGGAGCCGTGGCCACCGTCGCCTCGGGAAGTGTCGGCCAGCCCTGCCTCATCGAACGACGACACCTCGACCAGTTCAACCAACTCAACGCGCTGCACCAACAATTGGGCGATACGGTCGCCGCGATGCACAACGATCGGCGTCGCGGGGTCGAGATTGATCAGGGACACCTTGATCTCGCCGCGGTAGCCGGCATCGATGGTGCCCGGGCTGTTGACGATCGAAAGCCCTGCCCGCGCAGCCAATCCAGATCGCGGGTGCACCAAACCGACCATTCCGAACGGAATGGCGACCGCGATCCCGGTCCGCACCAGCGCACGATGTCCGGGTGCCAGCTCGACGTCTTCGGCGCTGAACAGATCGACGCCGGCGTCACCGTCGTGGGCTCGGGTGGGCAGCGGAAGTTCGGGGTCAAGGCGAACAATCGCCAGACTGGTCGACACGGGGCCACAGACTACCCTTGACCGCGTGTCAGGTACGCGAGTCGCGCCGCAAACCGTGCGGTATCGCGAGCGCTTGTGGGTGCCGTGGTGGTGGTGGCCACTGGGTTTCGCACCGGCGGTGGTGATCGCTCTGGAAGTCAACCAGGGCGTGCCGAGCATTCCGCGCTGGCTGCCGTTCGCGTTGTTGTTCGTGGTTGCCACCGGGGCGCTGCTGTGGCTGGGCCGCATCGAGATCCGGGTCACCGCCGGTGACGGCGGAGTCGAATTGTGGGCCGGCGAGGCGCATCTGCCGGTCACCGTGGTCGCCCGATGCGCAGAGATCCCCCGGTCGGCCAAATCCGCGGCGCTGGGACGTCAACTCGACCCTGCGGCCTACGTGGTGCACCGAGGCTGGGTCGGCCCGATGGTGCTGCTCGTTTTGGACGACGTCGATGACCCGACGCCATATTGGCTGGTGAGCTGCCGTCACCCGGAGCGGGTGCTGTCGGCATTGCGCAGCTGACCGATCAGGCCGCGCAGTCGGTACAGATCATCACGCCGTTTTTCTCGCTGGCCAGCCGACTGCGGTGTTGCACCAGAAAGCAGCTCGAGCAGGTGAACTCGTCGGCCTGCTTGGGAATGACGCGGACGGAAAGCTCTTCACCGGACAGGTCGGCACCGGGCAGCTCGAAAGATTCGGCGGACTCTGATTCGTCGACGTCAACCACCGCCGATGCCGCTTCGTTCCGCCGTGCTTTGAGTTCCTCTAGGGAATCCTCGGAAACGTCGTCGGTTTCGGTGCGCCGTGGGGCGTCGTAATCGGTAGCCATCATCGTGTCCCCTCGTAACCTCAAGCAAAGCTTTGTACCAGCGTCGAACGCATCCACCAAACGATTCGTGCCCGTCTACCCAGGTATTCAAGTGTGATTTACGTCACACTGCGGGTTTGACCCCGCTAGCTCGCCCTAAACATCGCGTTTAGAGTGCGTACGTGGTCGCGCAAATCACTGAGGGTACTGCTTTCGACAAGCACGGCCGACCGTTTCGCCGCCGCAACGCCCGGCCCGCGATCGTCCTGCTGGTCGTGCTGCTGGTGGCCTCCGCGGTGGTGTGGACAATCGCCCTGACCCGTCCGCCCGAGGTCCATGAGGCCGCAGCGTGCAACCCGCCGCCGCCGCAGGCCGATCCAGCGCAGCCGCACCTGGGCACGCCGGTGTCGCGCAGCACGATGATCAATGTCGCGCCCGCCAAACTCGCCGATGCCAAGATCCGCGTCCTGAACGCCAGCGGGCGGGGCGGTCAGGCCGCTGAGATCGCCGGGGCACTGAAAGACCTGGGTTTCGCGCAGCCGACCGCCGCCAACGATCCGATTTATGCCCACGCCAGGCTGAACTGTCAGGGCCAGATCCGCTTCGGCGATGCCGGCCAGGCCGGGGCGGCCGCGGTGTGGCTGGTAGTCCCGTGCGCCGAGCTATACCACGATGACCGCACCGACGATTCCGTCGACATGGTCCTCGGCACCGAGTTCAGTTCGCTGGTTCACAGCGACGACATCGACGCCGTGCTCGCCGGCCTGCGCCCAGGCGCTGAGCCGGCCGACTCCGCGCTGCTGTTGAAGATCCACACGGGCACCTGCTGACCGCCGGGCCGCTGGACCGATCACCCCGGGATCGGCGCCAGGCCGTCGAATCGTTCCAGGGCGGCGAGTAATTGGTCGGCGATTCCGGGCGCCGCGGCGACGACCAGAGCAGCGGTACTGTCCGGATCGCCGGGCTCGGGCAACACCACCCGGGCGCCCGCCTCGGCAGCGATCAGTGCCCCGGCCGCAGAGTCCCAGACATGCAGGCCGTGCTCGTAGTAGGCGTCCAGCCTGCCCGCCGCAACCATGCACAAATCCATTGCGGCAGAGCCGATCCGACGCACATCGCGGACCACTGGCAGGATCTTGGCCACCAGTGCCGCCTGAACGCTGCGGCGTCGCGTGGAGTATGCGAAGCCGGTGCCCACCAACGCCATCGACAAATCGTCGACCGCGGTGCACCGCAGCGGATGGGTGCCTTCGTCGTCGATGACGTGTGCGCCCAGCCCGGCCGCGGCCGAGTACACCCGCCCGCCCATCACGTCGGCGACCGCGCCCGCCACCGAGACACCGTCGACCTGGGCTGCCACCGACACCGAATAGGCCGGAATCCCGTAGACGAAGTTCACCGTGCCATCGATCGGGTCAAGCACCCAGGTGACGGCGCCGGCTGCGCTGGCCGCCGGATCGGCAGGTCCGCCGATTTCTTCGCCCAGCACCGGGTCGCCGGATCGCAACTGCGCCAACCGATCCCGCAATAGCCGTTCGGTCTCGGTGTCGACGACGGTCACCGGGTCGGTCGGGGTCGTCTTTGTTCGCACCGCAGCGTTGCCCTCGGTGGGCGCGTCGGGGCCGAACACCTCGCCTCGACGACGCCGGACGAACGCGGCCGCTTCGCCGGCCAACGTCTCGGCCACCCAACGCAGGTGCGCCGGTTCGTTCTCTAGCCTGCTCACCGGTCCATCGCATCACAGCCGCCGCGGTACCATCCGGCGGGCAGTTGGGAAACGACCGCGGAACAGGCCAGCCAACCGCTCAGCTACCGATTAGGGTGTGGGCGAACAGCCAAGTCTCGCCGAGGAGATTCGATGACCGCTACCGACTCGACTAGCGACGCCCCCGGGAAAGATGTGTCCGGCACACCGCCGCGTCGGGGCTTCGGCGTCGATGTTGGCGGCAGCGGGATCAAGGGCGGACTCGTCGACCTGGACACCGGGCAGCTCGTCGGTGACCGGTTCAAGTTGTTGACACCCCAGCCGGCCACGCCGGCCGCCGTCGCGAAGACGATCGCCGCGGTGGTGAACGAGTTCGACTGGTCGGGCCCGCTCGGGGTGACCTACCCGGGTGTCGTGACCGAAGGGACTGTCCGGACCGCGGCCAACGTCGACAAATCCTGGATCGGAACCAACGCCCAAGACATCATCAGCTCGCAATTGAACGGCCAGCAGATCGTGGTCCTCAACGACGCCGACGCGGCCGGACTGGCAGAAGAGCGCTACGGGGCGGGCAAAGACACCACGGGCGTCGTGGTCCTGCTCACATTCGGGACCGGAATTGGGTCGGCGGTCATTCACAACGGGATCTTGCTGCCCAACACCGAGTTCGGACACCTCGAGGTCGATGGCAAGGAAGCCGAGCACCTGGCCGCGTCGTCGGTCAAGGACAACGAGGGCCTGAGCTACGAAAAGTGGGCCAAGCGGGTGACGAAGGTGCTGGTTGCTATCGAGAACGTCATGTGGCCGCAACTGTTCATCGCCGGCGGCGGGATCAGTCGCAAGGCCGACAAGTGGGTGCCGCTGCTGGAAAACCGCACTCCGGTGGTTCCCGCCGCCCTGCAGAACACCGCGGGAATCGTCGGCGCGGCGATGGCGGCGACCAGCGACGTGACGCACTGAAATTGCGCGCTGCGGCGGGGGTATTGCCGAGCTGTCGTTACAATGGTCTCCGGCAGCCGCCCGACCGAGAGCGGCGAATATCCACCCTGATACTCGACGCCGACATCTGACATAGCCGATATTTCCGGTTGAGCGTGCCCTAGAGCACCGGAAGTGAGTCCTACCGAAGGGGTTTACGTGGCAGCGACCAAAGCACGACCGGCAACCGAGGAGCCGGTGAAGCGCACCGCCGCCAAATCCCCCGCCCCCGCCGGGGCAAAAGGATCGACGGCCAAGTCTGCCAACGGCGCGGCCCCCACCCGACGGGCGACCAAGACCGCAGCAAAGGCCCCGCCGAAGACGGCCACGCGCGCCGCTAAGGCCCCGGCGAAGTCCGCGAAAGCCACCACCGACGCCGCAGCCAAGACGCGCACCGCGGCCAAGAGCGCTGCTGCCAAGGCGGAGCCTGGCCGCGGCCGCGCGAAAAAAGCAACGTCGAACGATGCCCCCAACGCCGTAGAGGTCGTGACGGAAGAGCTCGAGGTCGAGGAAATCGATGAGCTCGACGGTGAGCCGGACATCGAAGCCGAGGCCGTCGAAGAGATCGACCTCGACACCGAAGACCTGGACCTCGAAGAACTCGAGGTCGAGGCGGCCGTCGGTGACGATACCGAAGGCGAAGCCGAAGCCGACGAGGTCGAAACCGGGGAAGGCGCCGAAGCTGGCGCGAAGAAAAAAGTAGCCAACGCGGAGGTGGCGGACGAAGAGGAGATCGTCGAGCCGAGCGAAAAAGACAAAGCTTCAGGCGATTTCGTCTGGGACGAAGACGAGTCCGAGGCGTTGCGCCAAGCTCGCAAGGACGCCGAACTCACTGCATCGGCGGACTCGGTTCGCGCCTACCTCAAGCAAATCGGCAAGGTGGCCCTGCTCAACGCCGAAGAAGAGGTCGAGCTGGCCAAGCGGATCGAGGCAGGCCTCTACGCCACCCAGCTGATGGTCGAGCTGAGCGATCGCGGCGAGAAGTTACCTGCCGCCCAGCGCCGTGACATGGCGTGGATCTGCCGCGACGGCGACCGCGCGAAAAACCACCTGCTGGAAGCGAACCTGCGGCTTGTCGTGTCGCTGGCCAAGCGCTACACCGGCCGCGGCATGGCGTTTCTCGACCTGATCCAGGAAGGCAACCTGGGCCTGATCCGCGCGGTCGAAAAGTTCGACTACACCAAGGGTTACAAGTTCTCCACTTATGCGACCTGGTGGATCCGCCAGGCGATCACCCGCGCCATGGCCGACCAGGCCCGCACCATCCGCATCCCGGTGCACATGGTCGAGGTGATCAACAAGCTGGGCCGCATTCAGCGCGAGCTGCTGCAGGATCTGGGCCGCGAGCCCACGCCTGAAGAGCTGGCCAAGGAAATGGACATCACCCCGGAGAAGGTGCTCGAGATCCAGCAGTACGCCCGCGAGCCGATCTCGCTGGATCAGACCATCGGCGATGAGGGCGACAGCCAGCTCGGCGACTTTATCGAGGACAGCGAAGCGGTGGTGGCCGTCGACGCCGTGTCGTTCACTTTGCTGCAAGACCAGCTGCAGTCGGTGCTGGAGACACTCTCGGAGCGCGAGGCCGGTGTGGTGCGGCTGCGCTTCGGCCTGACCGACGGCCAGCCCCGCACGCTCGACGAGATCGGCCAGGTGTACGGCGTCACCCGCGAACGCATCCGCCAGATCGAGTCGAAGACGATGTCGAAGTTGCGCCACCCCAGCCGTTCGCAGGTCCTGCGCGACTACCTGGACTGACCGACACCCCGATCCATCGTTCTGACCGACGTCAACCACTGTCTACGGGTCGCCCCTTCCCGGGCAGCAGTGCTGGCGCGGTCATGACGGAAGACTCCTTTCGCAGCTCCCCAGCCGTGACCTGCGCCGGGCATGCCGAGACTCCGGCACTCCCCTCATCAAATCCACTACGCTGATGTCGTCGCCCTTTCGGGTTGGGCGCTGCGTTAATTGGAAGGTCGCCACAAATGGGCACGCTCTCGTTGACCAGACTGCTTGCCGCAGTTGGTGCTCCGGCATTGTTGTTGACCCCTGGGGTCGGCGTCGCCTCCGCAGATCCCGATTTGAGTCCGGTCATCAACACCACGTGCAATTACTCGCAGGTGGTATCGGCGCTGAATGCCCAATCGCCGCCAGCTGCCGCAGCACTGTCGGGGTCGCCGACGGCCCAGGCCGTGTTGCGTGGATTCCTCGCATCCTCGCCGGATCAGCGCCAGCAGATAGTCGAGGAGCTGGAGAGCAAGCCACAATCTCAGCCGTACTTTCAGCAGTACGTCGGAGCTGTCCTGCAAGTTGCCAACACCTGCAACAACTTCTGAGGACCGTCGTCCGGCAAACTTGCCCAGGGGTGGTCAAATCCCGAGACGGAGGCTTTTGGCGAAGTACCGCAGCGCCGTCGTATCCGACGATCCGGAGCAGATCGGGGAAACAGCCGGAACGCTCTACAGCGAAATGTCTTCCGACGTAAACATGTTCGCCACTCAGACGTTATTTGGCTGCTTCCGCCCCGCGGTGTTGGCGAGCTTGCAGCAGGCCACGAAACGCTGGCCCCCACCTACGACGACATCAACGCGGCGGCGGGCCCGAACGGGAACAGTTTCAGCGACGTGGCGGGTCTGCTGGCGCAGGCTAAGCCGCAAGAGAAGGCTTACGTCGATGCTGGGTGGCTTTGGCGTGAAGATTCGACGCTACGCGCGTCGGGCCCGAATTGGCGATTCTTTGCCCAAGTTGGATGAATGTGCGCCATTCATGCAAACACCGGAGAATAATTCAACGCGCAAGGTCAGAGCCGTTTCTGGCTCCGACACTGTTCTCGGGGGCTGGCGGAGGTGTCCGATCAAACCAGCAGAAGCTGCCCGTCGCAATCAAATTGCCGGCGCCCGTCGGCGCCATTCGGGCCAATCCCTATCAAAGGACAAGTGTCCCAACAGAATGCGAGCAAATGCCATGAAAATGACAGCAATTCAGGCGATGTCGATGGTATCGGCAGTCGCGATGATCGGATTCCCCGCAACCGCGTACGCCGGCGGCCCGCCAAACCCCGCACCATCACCCTCGCCGTCGCCCGCGCCGGCGCAGAATTACCAATTCCAGAACTCCGCGGGAAACGTGTCTTGCAACCTGAGCAGCGGCGGCGCGGCCTGCGAGATCGGCAACCGCGCCTACACGATCTCCACGCCGCCACCGCCGTGCGCCCAGCACTCCGCGTGGGGTGACCGCTTCGGGCTCACCAGCAGCGGCGTCACGATGGACTGTCATAACGACACCCTGCACGTGCAGGGCGAGCAGGTGCTCGCCGACGGGCAGACGCTGTCTTCTGGCACCTTCAGCTGCACCGCCGAGCCCTCGGCGATGAAGTGCACCGACTCGAGCAGCGGCCACTTCTTCTACATGTCGCCTGGCTCCTACCAGATCGGCTGACGGTCCGCGCGACAGGAAATTCGGCTGCGCAGCCGATGCCGCTGACCTAACTTGGCCGGATGTCGGTCAACCGCATCCTTATCTCGTCCGGATCCGATTTCGAGTCGACCGTCGGCTATTCCCGCGCGGTCCGGGTCGGTCCACACATCGCCGTAGCCGGGACAACCGGCCCGGGACCGGCTGATGACATCGGCGCCCAGACTCGAGAAGCGTTGCGCCGCGTCGAGGCTCAGCGATGTGGTCCGCACCCGCATCTACGTGACCGACATATCCCGTTGACGTGAGGTCGCGGCAGTCCACCGCGAGGTCTTCGGGGAGATCCGGCCCGCGGCCACCATGGTCGAGGTCGCCGCGCTGATAGCGCCGGAGTTGTTGGTGGAGATCGAAGCGGACGCCTACTCGGCGGCCGATTCACCGACTGGCGGGAATATGCCGTCAGCGCCCGGGCGGTAGCTGGTGACCTTGATCACAGCAGTAACCGGCAGCGCCCCATACAAATGCGGGAACAGCATCGATTCCGGATCCGTTGCCACCCCCGATTCCCACCGGATGGGTGCCGCCAAACGGGCCGGATCAACGTGCAGCAAGACCAGGTCGTCACGACCGCGGTAAAGGCGGTTGGCAGGCAGATGTACCTGCTCGGGCGTCGAAAAGTGGACGAATCCGGCGCTGCGCAGCGACTCGGGCCGCAGTTCGGCTTGGGTCCTGGCGGACGACCACTCCTCGGAGGAAATCAGGTGCAGCAGCACCGCCGGAGGGTGGCCCATACCGCCATCCTGCCCCATGCGCCAAGCGCACAGGCGTGAGAAACGACACAGCGGGTAAACGCGTGGTGGAGACGGCCAAAAGCGTTGACATCTGAGACAGTGGATTACGGCCAGAAGGAGTAGCCATGAACGCGACGTTGACCACTCCAGAGTTAACCAGAGCTGATCGGTGCGATCGGTGCGGCGCTGCCGCCCGCGTACGCGCCAAGCTGACTTCAGGCGCGGAGCTTCTCTTCTGCCAGCACCACGCCAACGAGCACGAGGCGAAGTTGATCGATCAGTCGGCCGTGCTGGAGTCCAGCGCAGTCCCGCTGGACTCTTAACACACGACTCGCCACCTGCAATCCTGGCGCCAGCGACGATCGTCAGGAATCCTGAACGGGTTATGAGCGACCGCATCGTGAAGCCGTCGCGCCGTCACATCTGGCGCATCACTCGGCGGGCGCTAACGAAGAGTTGGGACGACTCGATCTTCTCGGAGTCCGCGCAGGCCGCGTTCTGGTCGGCGCTGTCGCTGCCGCCGCTGCTGTTAGGAATGCTGGGCAGCCTGGCTTACGTGGCTCCGCTATTCGGACCGGACACCATGGCGGTGATCGAACATCATTTGGTGTCGATGTCGAACAAGGTGTTCTCCGCGAGCGTGGTCCACGAAATCATCGAGCCGACCATCGCCGACATCGACCGGGGTGCCCGCGGCGAAGTGGTGTCCCTGGGCTTTTTGATTTCACTGTGGGCAGGATCCTCGGCGATTTCCGCGTTTGTCGATTCGGTGGTCGAAGCCCACGACCAGACTCCGCTGCGCCATCCGGTACGCCAGCGGCTGTTCGCGCTGATGTTGTACGTGGTGATGCTGCTCTTTTTGATCGTCACCGCGCCGCTGATGGTGCGCGGCCCGCGCAAGATCGCCGAGCTCATACCCGACGGCCTGCAGGATGTGCTGGCCTACGGCTATTACCCGGCGTTGCTCACCGGCCTGATCGTCACCGTGGTCATTCTGTATCGCGTGGCGTTACCCGAACCGCTGCCGTCGCACCGGCTGATCTTCGGTGCCGCACTGGCCAGCGTGGTCTTCGTGATCGCGACGCTGGGCCTGCGGATCTACCTGAGGTACATCACCGGCACCGGCTACACCTACGGCGCACTCGCCACACCGATCGCGTTTCTTCTGTTCGCTTTTTTCGCGGGCTTCGCCATCATGCTGGGCGCGGAGTTCAATGCCGCCATCCAGGAGGAGTGGCCGGCCCCGCGCACCCATGCCCATCGGCTGCGGCGGTGGCTGGTAGCACGCACCAAGGCTGACGACGCCGACGACTCCGAGGGCGGAGCGGACGCATCGCGCTACGCCGGCGCCGACCCGGTCAGCTCTTCTTGAGCGTCTCGTAAATCCGCTTGCAGTCCGGGCAGACCGGTGAGCCCGGCTTGGCCGCCTTCGTCACCGGGAACACCTCGCCGCACAGCGCCACGACGTGCGTACCGATCACGGCACTCTCAGCGATCTTGTCCTTCTTCACGTAGTGGAAGTACTTAGGGGTATCGCTGTCGGTCCCGTCGTCGACGCGTTCGTCGGTCTCGGTGCGTTCGATCGTCTGGGTTTGCATGTCACATATTGTGCCGGAACCACCTTCGACGGCGTCGCAGAAGTGTGGAACAGTAGAGAAATGAAGCGCGGCCCTGAGCTGGGTTTCGACGACGACGGTCGGCCGGTACTGATCACGGCGGCCGCGCCCTCCTATGAGGTGCAGCACCGCCAGCGGGTGCGGAAATACCTGACGCTGATGGCCTTCCGAATTCCGGCGCTAATACTGGCCGCATTCGCATATGGCATGTGGCACAACGGTCTGATCTCGCTGCTGATCATCGCCGCCTCTGTCCCGCTGCCGTGGATGGCGGTGCTGATCGCCAACGATCGACCGCCGCTCCGCGCCGACGAACCCCGGCGATTCGACGCGGTCACGCGGCGCACCCCACTTTTCCCCACCGCCGAACGCCCGGCCCTCGAGCGCTACAGTCGCCCAGCGCCGCAACCCGAATCGCCGCCCGCCGAAGTTGACGGTTCCGAATAACCCGCTGCCGCACCCGCTTCTCAGCACATTCTCAGTCCGCGTGGACATTCGCGCACGTCAACGGGTGTGAGATGGCGGCTCCGTGGGAACTCCTGACCCAAGTACGTCGTTGTACTCCATGACAGCTCACGCCTATCAGGAGGCCGCCATGGCAAATGCCACCACAAGCCGGGTTGACAGCGATCTGGATGCTCAGAGCCCAGCCGCGGACCTGGTGCGCGTCTATCTGAACGGGATCGGCAAAACGGCATTGCTCAATGCAGCCGACGAGGTCGAGCTCGCCAAGCGCATCGAGGCCGGCCTGTACGCCCAGCATCTGCTCGAGACCCGCAAGCGCCTCGGCGAGAACCGCAAACGCGACCTGGCGGCTGTGGTCCGCGACGGCCAAGCGGCGCGAGGCCACCTGCTGGAGGCGAACCTGCGGTTGGTGGTGTCGTTGGCAAAGCGCTACACCGGCCGGGGTATGCCGCTGCTGGACCTCATCCAGGAAGGCAACCTGGGTCTGATCCGCGCGATGGAAAAGTTCGACTACACAAAGGGATTCAAGTTCTCGACCTACGCGACCTGGTGGATCCGGCAGGCTATCACCCGGGGTATGGCCGACCAGAGCCGCACCATCCGGCTGCCGGTTCACTTGGTTGAGCAGGTGAACAAGCTGGCGCGAATCAAGCGCGAGATGCATCAGAACCTCGGCCGTGAAGCCACTGACGAGGAGCTCGCCGCCGAGTCGGGCATTCCGGTCGAGAAGATCAACGACCTGCTCGAGCACAGCCGCGACCCGGTGAGCCTCGACATGCCGGTCGGATCCGAAGAAGAGGCGCCGCTGGGTGACTTCATCGAGGACGCCGAAGCGATGTCCGCCGAGAACGCGGTGATCGCCGAACTGCTGCACACCGACATCCGCACGGTGTTGGCCACCCTCGACGAGCGCGAGCATCAGGTGATCCGGTTGCGCTTCGGGCTCGACGATGGACAGCCCCGCACGCTTGACCAGATCGGCAAGCTGTTCGGCCTGTCCCGCGAGCGGGTTCGCCAAATCGAGCGCGAGGTTATGCAGAAGCTCCGCAACGGTGATCGGGCCGACCGACTGCGGTCCTACGCCAGCTAACGGCCCAGATCAACACGGATCGGTATGCCCGTCGCGCGAGCGGCGGGCATACTGCGTGCTGGAGTGTTAGCGGACCATTCACGCAGCTGGACAAGTAGACTCAGCGGCAATGGAGGGTGCGGAATGAACGACCTGGTTGATACCACCGAGATGTACCTGCGGACCATTTACGACCTCGAGGAAGAGGGCGTCACTCCGCTGCGTGCCCGGATCGCCGAACGGCTTGACCAGAGCGGGCCCACGGTCAGCCAGACCGTATCGCGCATGGAGCGCGACGGGCTGCTGCACGTTGCCGGCGACCGCCATCTCGAGCTGACCGACAAGGGCCGCGCTTTGGCCATCTCGGTGATGCGCAAGCACCGGCTCGCTGAGCGGCTGCTGGTCGATGTCATCGGATTGCCGTGGGAAGAAGTGCACGCCGAGGCTTGCCGGTGGGAGCACGTGATGAGCGAAGATGTCGAGCGTCGGTTGGTGCAAGTCCTCAACAACCCGACGACTTCGCCATTCGGCAACCCGATTCCGGGGCTGTTGGATTTGGGTGTCGGGCCCGGATTCGGCGACGAGGAGCCAAATCTGGTGCGGTTGACGGAGTTGCCGGCCGGATCACCCGTCGCAGTGGTCGTTCGTCAGCTCGCCGAACACGTGCAGGGCGACATCGACTTGATCACCCGTCTCAAGGACGCCGGCGTCGTTCCGAACGCCCGGGTCACCGTCGAAACCAACCCGGCAGGCGGCGTGACGATCGTGATACCGGGTCACGAGAACGTGAGCCTGCCGCATGAGATGGCTCACGCCGTCAAGGTCGAAAAAGTCTAGCGCCGGCGACGATGCGGGCCGGAACGGCCCGAGGAGGAGCGGCGCCATCGGTTTAGGCCCCGGGTCTCAGACGGCTCGTCGGCGGAATGCCCGACGAGGCGGCAGGCGCACGCCGAGCCGCTCGGCCAGCCGGTAACCGGTAAGAGCCAGTTCGCGGATGTGCTCAGGCCGTAGGCCCGACTGCAGCGCCGTGTCGAGCATGGCGGCCATCCGGTGGCCGGGTTGGCAGCGCAGCGCGGCCTCCAGCGACACCCCCGCCAATGGGCCGTCGCCGCGGACGTAGGCGCTGAACGCGACCAGCACCAGCGCCTCCACCCGCCACGGCGTGGGCAGGCTGCGCGACAGCAGCGCCCACAACGACTCGGCCTCCCCCGCACTCTGCCCGACCGCCAGGGCGTACAGCGTGTCACGCACCTCCACATCGCCCAGCGCGCAGGCCAGGCCGGCCAGTTCCGCATCGGAGAGCTGTTCTCCCTCGCCAACTCGCGCGGCGGCGGCCATGGCGGCCTCGACGTCGCGGCGGACGCAGGCAGCAGGATCGGCACGATGGGCGGCGTCGCGCGAGGCGGCATGGTCGTCGATCAGGCCGGCCAGCACCGCGCTTGCGGCCCGCTCATCGACCGCGATGACCGCCTGCAGGTCGGCGCGGCGCGCATACAGCCGACGGCCGTCGAATACCGCCGCCACCGCCAGCGGCGACGCGGACGGGTCGTCGATGACGCCGCCCGCACCGCAGCCATCCACGCAGTGCCAGCGGCCCCCGGCGGCCACCCGGTCCACCACGTGTGCGGCCCACACCACGATGTCGCGCTGCGACAGCTCTTCGGTGAGCGTCGCGCACAGGTCGCGGTAATCCTCGTTGCACATCGGGCAGCCGGCGCCGTCGGCGTCGACGATGACCGCGATGGCAGCCTCGGGGCCGGCGGCCGAGGCGACCTCCGCCAGCGGCCCGATCCGGTCAGCCAGCGCCTCGGAGAGGTCGACCCGCATTACCGACCCCAGTTCGCCGTCGTCGATCGATATCAGCACCAGCGATTTCTCCGGCACGAAGCCCAGCACGGCCGGGAGCGCGGCGATCACCGCGCCGGGGCGATTCAGTTCGAAGTCAGGTCGCTGTTTGGTCATGGCGCCCACGCTGGCAATCAGCACCGTCAACCGACGGCGGAGCGGACGGGTCCGCGCGTGCGCTGTGGACAAACTCAAATCTGGGGACAACTCGTGAACGAATTGTTCACATGTATGTCGCCTGGCTCGGCGTGCGCACTGCCCGGAACCGGCGTAGATGTTTTCCTCATGGGTTCGCAGCTGGAATACGACATGGTCGTCATCGGGTCGGGTCCCGGTGGCCAGAAGGCCGCCATCGCGGCGGCCAAGCTGGGCAAATCGGTCGCGGTCGTCGAGCAGCGGCAGATGCTGGGCGGGGTCTGCGTCAACACCGGCACTATCCCGTCGAAGACGTTGCGCGAGGCGGTCCTCTACCTGACCGGGATGAACCAACGCGAGCTCTACGGCGCGAGCTATCGGGTCAAGGACAAGATCACACCGGCCGACCTGCTGTCGCGAACCAGCCACGTCATCGGCAAACAAGCGGAAACGGTGCGCAACCAGCTGATGCGTAACCGGGTCGATCTCATTCCCGGACAGGGCCGGTTCCGCGATGAGCACACCGTGCTGGTCGAAGACCATTCCCGCGGTGAACGCAGCACGGTCACCGGCGAATACATCGTCATCGCGACCGGCACCAAACCGGCCCGCCCCGAGGGAGTGGAATTCGACGAGCAGCGCGTCTTGGACTCCGACGGCATCCTCGACCTCAAATCGATCCCGGCCTCGATGGTGGTGGTCGGCGCAGGCGTGATCGGCGTCGAGTACGCGTCGATGTTCGCCGCGCTGGGCACCAAGGTCACCATCGTTGAGAAGCGGCAGGACATGCTGGACTTCTGCGATCCCGAGATCATCGAGGCGTTGCGTTTCCACCTGCGCGACCTCGCGGTCACCTTCCGATTCGGCGAAGAGGTCACCACCGTCCAGGTCGGCGCGCAAGGTACCGTCACCAACCTTGCCAGCGGCAAGAAGATCCCGGCCGAGACGGTGATGTATTCGGCCGGACGCCAGGGCCAAACCGAGCACCTCGACCTCGAGAACGCGGGCCTCGAAGCCGACAACCGCGGCCGGATTTTCGTCGACGGGGACTTCCGGACCAAGGTCGACCACATCTACGCCGTCGGCGACGTCATCGGCTTCCCCGCACTGGCCTCGACCTCGATGGACCAGGGCCGGGTGGCCGCGTGCCACGCGCTTGGCGAACCAGTGCACGGCCTGACCGCGCTGCAGCCGATCGGCATCTACTCGATCCCGGAGATCTCCTACGTCGGCGCCACCGAGGTGCAGCTCACCAACGACGCAGTGCCCTATGAGGTGGGTGTTTCCCGCTATCGCGAACTGGCCCGCGGCCAGATCGCCGGCGACTCCTACGGCATGCTCAAGCTGCTGGTCTCCACCGACGACCTGAAGCTGCTCGGGGTGCATATTTTCGGCAGCAACGCCACCGAGATGGTGCACATCGGCCAGGCCGTGATGGGTTGTCAGGGCACCGTCGAATACCTGGTCGACGCGGTGTTCAACTATCCGACGTTCTCCGAGGCCTACAAGGTCGCCGCGCTGGACGTGATGAACAAGGTGCGCGCACTCAGCCAGTTCGACTGCTGAAGCCTCAACACTGGTCGTCTAAGCCAGCCGGCGGCACATCGCCCGGACCCGCGGCTTCGGCACGCGCCAAAAGGTCGGTGACGTGCTGGTCGAACGGCGACGTGAAGGACAGATTGTCTGCGCAGCCGCCGCCGTGCAGGCCGCCGATCACCCCGGTGACTGTCGAGCCGCTGATCCAGGGCGCGCCGCTGGTGCCGTCGGCCAGGCCCGCGCACGGCAGCTCCGGATAGCCGTCGCCGCTCATTCCGGTGCTGACCTGGCAGCCGACGGGCATGCCGCCGACGCCGGCAGGGTAGGCGACCACGTTGACCCGGCTGCCTTTCGCCGGTGCAGGACCGAGCGAGAACGCCGAACCGGCCACTGCTTCGACCGATGTGCCATCGGCGCGGCTGACCCGAGCGATCGCATAGTCGGCCCGCGGATCCTTTGCGGCTACCCACCGCGGATCCAGGTACACCGTGTCGAGCGTCCAGAAATCGCCCGACGCGGCCTGACCGGCGAAACCCGGAACAAAGGTCGCCCG
>Ga0209656_10000754_pt1 | contig 21000 bp, 14 predicted proteins | sample BogFormECP12_OM2_FD_188239 | JGI IMG/M metagenome (GOLD analysis project Ga0209656, IMG submission 188239) | Bog forest soil microbial communities from Calvert Island, British Columbia, Canada - ECP12_OM2 (SPAdes) (version 2) | ecosystem: Environmental > Aquatic > Freshwater > Wetlands > Bog ... | reverse complement strand
ATGACGTGCGGCGACCGGCCCTAAACCGGTCGCCGATGCGTTGTCTGACCACCCCTGGAGTGCTCGACGATGCCGGAGCCGATCGAGATCGCAGTCGGCACGAAAGCGACGATCCCGGAAACGCGGACCGCCATCGCGTCCGGTCGCGTTTCGTTTGGCCTTGCCGCCCCTTCGTCCGATCGCGTCGAACCGCAGGCCGCGGGCGGGGGATGGGTCGTGTGCCCCTGGTGCAGAAGCCCACGCTGGTTCACCAGCACCGACGTTTCGATTCCCGATGAGGGACGCAGGACGCTGGTGATCTGCGGTGCCTGTGGGCGCCCGTTCTTCGCCGGGTAGCAAGCCGGTCGCCCACGGCGGCGATCTGTGCAACACTGTTTCGCGCGGTCGAGCACCGGGATCACCTGCGCGCGCGGGTTCATTTTGTGATGATCCCCCGTTCGGCATCCGTCAGGCCGTAAGCGACGTCGAGCGCGGCTTCCAATGCCATCTCATTCCGAACAATAGCCGCACCGTGGGCTAACACGTACCCTCCGGCGACCTCCGCTTGGCGGCGAAGCTCCGCGTTGTTGGTTCGCCGTAGCCGCCGCAGCGAGTCCGCGAGCGCGGCAGCGCCGGCTTCTCCGATGAAGGCCGCGCCGCGCAGTGCGAGGCGCCACCGCAGGGCGATGAAGCTGCCCTCCTCCGGGCCGAGAAAGATGCGGTCGAAGATCGGCAGGCCGTTGGCGGTGAGGCGCAGCTCCCCATGCTCGAAGACGACGGCGAGCGTGCGCCGGGTGCCAGCAGGATCGCGGAGTGCGCCAAGGCGCGGGTCACCTCCTCGGCTTGGCGTTCCTTCGCCCAGGCGGTGCGCTCGCGCGTCGTCGCAAGACCGGCGGGCGCTGCGAGTTTGAGGTCGGCCAGGGGCGTCATTTGCCCGGCCAGCAGCCACTCCTGCTTCTCCGTGCTGGAGGTGCAGGTCGAGAGCCGCCGGTCGAGAAGTGCCATCGCGCGGTCGCGCCGCGTGTGCAGAGCGCGGGCGATGCGGGCGCGGCGGGCGAGCGTCCGCTTCGTCTCCGGGTCGGTACGTGTAGCGACGCGCAATGATGTACGGCCCGACGCGCAATCAAGGGCACTTTCCGGCGCAGATTAGTTGAGACTGAAGCCGGCGCCGGACGCACGCTGTCTGAGACTCAGCGCACGATCGTTGAGACGGACGCAAGATCGTGCGCGCCGACGCAGATTAGCTGAGACTGGCGGCCAACGTCCCAGTGGAGGAGAAGCGAATATGGGACGCGTAGCGTTGGTCACAGGCGGTACGCGCGGCATCGGCGGCGCGATCTCCGTGGCGCTCAAGAGCGCCGGCTACCGTGTAGCGGCGAACTACGCCGGCAACGATGAGGCCGCGAGGAAGTTCGAGAACCAGAACGGCATCCCGGTCTTCAAATGGAGCGTGGCCGACTACGACGCCTGCGCCGCCGGGATTAAGCAAGTGGAAGGTCAGCTCGGCCCGGTCGAGGTGCTAGTGAATAACGCCGGGATCACCCGCGACGCGATGTTCCACCGCATGACGCGCGAGCAGTGGAACGAGGTTATCAGTACCAACCTCGACGGCCTCTTCAACATGACGCACCCGGTCTGGCCTGGCATGCGTGAGCGGAAGTTTGGCCGTATCATCAACATCTCTTCGGTTAACGGACAGAAAGGGCAGGCTGGACAGGTCAATTACTCGTCTGCAAAGGCAGGTGATCTGGGGTTCACCAAGGCGCTGGCGCAGGAGGGCGCTCGCATCGGTATCACGGTCAACGCGATCTGCCCGGGCTACATCGCCACTGAGATGGTCCGTGCGATCGATGAGAAGGTGCTCAACGAGCGCATCCTGCCGTTGGTCCCGATCGGGCGCCTGGGCGAGCCCGAGGAGATCGGGCGCTGCGTCGTGTTCCTGGCCGGCGACGACGCCGGCCTCATCACCGGCGCCACGATCGCGGCAAACGGCGGCCAATACATGATCTGAGCGCATCGCCGGGAGCTTGCGCTGACGGGAGAGCGACACGATGTCGGCAGCATCGCACCGGTCTGAGGCAGCAACCATGCCAATCGAGAAGCGCCCCTTCGGCCCGGACGACATGCCCGTCTCGCTGCTCGGCTTCGGCTGCGGCGCCGTGGGCGGCCTGATGGTTCGCGGTACGGCCGCGGACCAGGAGCGCGCCATCGCCCGTGCGATCGAGGTGGGCATCAATTACTTCGATACCGCCGTCCAATATGGCGATGGCGCGTCGGAACAGAATCTGGGCGTCATTCTACGAAGGCTCCCGGCGGAAGATGCCCTTGTCGGCACCAAGGTTCGCCTGCGCTCGGCTGAATTCGGGCGCATCGCGGCCGCAGTGACGGCGTCGCTCGAAGGTAGCCTGCGCCGCCTACAACGGGACCGCGTGGACATCTTTCACTTACACAATGCCATTACGGCGGCCGGAGGCGGCGAGAGCTTGAGCGTGAGCCAAGTGCTGGAGGAGGTGGCACCCGCCTTCCAATCGCTCCGCGCCGCCGGCAAGCTGCGGCTCCTCGGACTGACCGCTGTCGGCGAGACCGCAGCCTTGCAGCAGGTCATCGATGCCGGCGTGTTCGGCGGCGCTCAGGTCGTCTACAACATGCTGAACCCCTCGGCCGGAAGCGCCTTGCCCCCCGACTACCCGGCGCAGGACTACGGCCAGCTCTTCGAGCACACGCGCCGAGCACGCGTCGGCGTCGTCGGCATACGGGTATTGGCCGGGGGCGCCCTCAGCGGCTCGGCCCACCGCCACCCCGTCGCGAGCCCCGAACCGGAACCGATTGGCTCGGCGCTGTCCTACAAGACCGACTTGAGCCGAGCGTCCCGGCTGATGCCGCTGGTTACCGAGGGCTTCGCCGCATCGTTGGCGGAGGCTGCCATCCGCTTCGCCATTGCCCAGCCGGCGATTGGGACAATCTTGGTTGGTATGGCGAGCGTGGATGAGTTTGAGGCGGCAGTAGCGGCCGTGCTAAAAGGCCCGCTGCCGGCGGCGGCGCTGCAGCGCGTAGCCCAACTCACCGCAGGCTTTTCTGGCGACAGCGGTTAATGGAGAGCGCCGGTTCGGTCGCAAGCACCGCCAACGAAAACATCTGGCCGGAACCGGGGAAAGGCACTTTCGTCGCGGATTGCGCCGCCTACCATAACGGCGCGCGTACGTGCCTTACGCTCGATAAGGACGCTCCGCTCCATCGACCGGCGCAGGCCGTCGGGCGCATCGCCCTCCGGGACGCGCACAAAGCCTCCTACAGGGTCGGAAGGCCCAGCCACGTAAATCTGCACGCTAAGGAGCGTCGATTCCGACAATATTCCTGCGACTTTGCCGCCAAGGGCTAGTTTCTGTTGCGGCGCCGTTACGGACGGCCTGTTTATTGCGTGCAATCATGGCGTGCAACTCGGAATGGCCGAAACATCACCATCCGGCCGGGCGTATTGCACGCAGCAAACCGGGGGGCCAACACGGGGGAGGACATTGCGTGCAATTCAAGCAGCCAGGCCGACCTCACGCGGCTTGTAGCCGCTGGACCGTCCGGCTCGCTGCCCAGTCGCCTCACACCTCGACATTGCGTGCAAGACGCTACCGTGCATTTTCGCGCGCTTGGGCCTTCCACCCCGACCTGGACGCCGGCCGAGCTGATCGAGCGCATCGTGTCCTGGTTCCGTCGCGCGGGGCGCGGCGAGCTGCATGACGCCAGTCAGCCGCTTGACCCCATCCTGATGGGCGACCCGCTCAGTTTCTTCATCGCTCGTTCGGTGCTGGACGCCGGTGCGGCGCAGGATCTCATTGGCGAGCACGACCCCAGCGATCGATCCACTTTGTGCGTCCGGCGCGCCGAGCGGCATATACCCACGTCCGCCGAGCCGTTCGCGATCGTCGCCTATCGGGTGCCGCCCGAGCAAATGAAGCGCCTGAAATATGCACCCGACAATCTGGCGAGCCTCGCCGCCATGTTGGCGGAGCGCGGCATCAACCTGTTTGACGATCTCAGCGAACGCCTCGACGCGTGGCTTGCCGAGGGCGCTTCCGCCGCTTGGCGCCTCAACGCCCGCTTCGCGGTGATCGTCGAAATGCCGATTATCTCGCCGCACGGCGTGCAGCAGGATGGGTTGGACCATCGTGCCTTCATCACCGAGCGGACGGCGGGCGACATAGCCGTGGCACTCGGCATCGCGCAGCAGACTCCCGCCGGATTGGGCATCGTCGGCTATGTGAAGATATTGGGGGCAGCGGTTCCGGACGAGTCCGCGCTCGCCGGCATCAAGGCGCAGACTGCCGAAGTGCATCTCGCCTTCGAGCCCGATCTAGCCGCGCGGCTCGCCGGCCACCGCACGCCCGATGATCGAAAGGCCGTTCTGGTCGGCGCCGGCGCGATCGGTTCCCATCTCGCCGACGATCTTGCCCGTGAGGGTCGCTTTAGCTGGACCGTCATCGATGGTGACCGGCTTCTGCCGCACAACCTCGCGCGGCACGTCGCGCGTGGCGACCGGATGAGGCAACTCAAAGCCAACATCCTCGCCGATCACATCAACAGCTTATTTGGCGACTTGACGCGCAGCACACCCATTTCCGCCAGCCTATTTGCGGACGGCGAGCAAGGCGCCGCAATCGACACATCGCTTCGGGAAGCAGACCTCATCATTGATGCCAGCGCCTCCGTTGTCGTGCCGCGGTATCTCTCCGATCATGCGGCGCAGGGCCGACGGGCGAGCGTGTTCTTTAACCCCGCCGGGTATGCCGCCGTGCTCCTCGCCGAGCCCGCGGACCGCAGTCTCACGCTGCGCGATGTCGAGGCACAATATCTTGACCTCGTGCTTCGCACCGAGCGGCTCGGCGACCATCTCGGCAGGCAGGCGGAGACCGTCGCCTACACCGGCGCATGCCGCGCCATTACCAACCGAATTCCGCAGTCGCAGGCTGCTATCCTGAGCGGCCTTGCCGCGGCGGGGTTCGGTGCCGCCGCCGATGCCGCCGCCGCCGCGATCATCATCTGGACCATCGCGCCGAACGGCGAAGTGACGGTCGATACAACGGCACCAGAGCCGGTGATGCGCTTTCAAGTCGACGCATGGCAGATCGCCATCGATGCGGGCCTTGTGGAGCGAATACGCAAGATGCGCGCTGGCCGCGTTCCTTGCGAGACCGGCGGAATATTGTTGGGGCTCGTCGACATTCCGGCGCAACGTATTCACCTCGTCGACGCGTCCCCCGCGCCGCCCGACAGTGTTGAGCAGCCCGGAAGCTTTGTGCGCGGCGTAGTCGGCGTGCCGGAGCTGATCGACAGCGTGCGGCGACGGACGGCCGATCAGGTGCGTTATGTCGGCGAATGGCATTCCCACCCGCCGCGCTCGTCGGCTAGGCCGAGCGCCATCGACGGTCAGCAGCTGGACTGGCTCGCGACGCTGATGGGCATGGACTCCATGCCGGCCTTGATGTTGATCGCGGCGGAACGCGAAGTGGCGGTGATCTTCGCCAATCGGCAAGCAGACCCGCTGCCGCAGCTTCGTGCGGCGTAAGCGGAAGATGAAGATGTCGGAACCGAAGATCGGCGTTGCTCTGTCCGGCGGAGGCTCCCGTGCGATGGCTTTCCACCTCGGGTGCCTGCGCGCGCTCCACCAACTTGGTATCCTGGGCCGTGTCCAGATCCTCTCGACGGTGTCCGGCGGCAGCGTCATCGGCGGGCTTTATGCGGCTTCCGACGACGACTCCTTTCCAGCCTTCGAGGCTCGTGCTCGAGCGGCGCTTGCCCGTGGCCTCGCGGGTCCCACGATCCGCACCGCCGTTCTGACTTTGGAGGGAGCAAAGGCGCTTCTGTGCTTCGTGCTCGTGGGAACCGTCAATCTTCTGTTCGTCGCGCTCACCTGGGTCCTGCGGATGGGCTCCCGCCTTTTTCCCGTTGGCGCGCGCCCGCGCTGGCGGATGGAAAACTGGCATCTGCCGTTCCGCCGCTTCGCAAGCCGCACCACTATCTTCCGCCGCGCCATCGACGATGTGTTGTTCAAAGGGAAACGTCTTCGCGATCTGCACGGCCGCAAACCGCTCCTGATCGTCAATGCCGCCGAGTTGCGCACGGGTTCCGCTTTTTACTTTACTGCCAACGAGTCGGGCTCCTGGCGGCTCGGCCGGCTTGCTCGCCCGGACATCACGCTTGCGCACGCGGTGACAGCTTCCGCGGCTTACCCGATGTTCCTGCCCGCGCTCGATGAAGAACTGCCATTCGACAAGCGCGACGGCGCCCGGCGTTCGGAACGCGTGATACTCACGGACGGCGGCGTGTACGATAACCTCGCTCTCGCTCCGCTCTGGCCGGATCGCGACGCGTCGATCAGTCTCAACGTGGCTCCGATCGACACGATCATCTGCTGCCGTGCAGGCTACGGACTGCGCCACGACCCGCCCAGCCAATTCATGATCGGCCGGCTGAAGAGCGCGATGGCGTGCATTCACGACCGGGCGCAGAACGCAGCCATGACGCGGCTGTTCGAGCTGCGGGCGGCGGGCAAGTTACGTTCGGTCCTCCTACCTTATCTTGGGCAGGATGACCGCCGGCTCAAATTTAGGCCGGCCGGTCTCGTCACGAGGGAGGAAGCTTACGCGTATCCGACCGACTTCTCGGCGATGAGCGACGAGTGGATCGAGCGTCTCAGCAAGCGCGGCGAGCAGCTCACAAAGGCGCTCATCGAGGAGCACGCTCCCGAGCTCATGCGTAGTCAGGATTTCTCCCTAAGCCGCTCGGGATGATGCGAAAAGGCTACCGACGGAGGCGCCTGGCGGCCTCTGGGTATGATCGGAAACCGTGCCGGGGAGGGGAGCGGGACTAGGTTTGGCGAATCGGAGCGTCCCGGCCATCTGGGCGCCTTCTTGGCCCGCGATGGGGACGCTGAAATGTTCAGAGATTTCAATGGCCTATGCTGTTGTTGAATTCTTAAGTCGGAAGGGCTATGTTAACGGCAACGCACCCGCCCCGCCTCTCAACGATGCGCATATGGGCGGGTTTTTCATGCCTTGGTGTCAAACTGCCGCGCATACCGTTCAACAAACCACCTCTCAGCCTGGTCGACCAGCTCACGTTGCTCGTCTCACGCGGCCTGACGGTGAACAGCCGGGCCGACGCGCTGCACTACCTGACGCACATCGGCTACTACCGCCTTTCCGGATACGCGCTGCCATTTCAGATCGGCGGAACCGGAGCTGATCGCCACAACTTCAAGCACGGCGTCACCTTCGACGATATTCTCGACCGCTACGTCTTTGATCGGAAGCTCCGCCTGCTCGTGATGGATGCGATCGAGCGCATCGAGATTTCGGTACGCGCGGCGCTAACCAATGAAATCGCTGCGCGTCACGGCGCGCACTGGTACATGAACCGGCTCCTGTTCAATCCCGCATTCGACCACGGCCGGTTCATCGACGATATCAAGCAGCAGATCGGCCACGCACCCGCGAACAACAGACGGCGCGATATCTACATCGAACACTACTATCAGACCTACAGCACGCCGCCGTTGCCGCCGTCGTGGATGGTGTTCGAGTCGATCACCTTTGGCACAATCTCGATCGCCTACCAACACCTCGCGCATCCGGAGTTTGTCTCGGTATGCGGCAGCTACCGCATGCCGCATCCGGTTCTCATCTCATGGCTGCACAGCCTGAACTACATTCGTAACATCTGCGCTCACCATGCGCGGCTGTGGAACCGGGAATGCCGGATCAAGCCGATGATCGCCCGCGCATTCCACGCCGACCTGACGCCAAACGAGCGCGTCTATGCCCAGCTCGTTGTCATGCAGATCCTGCTGGCCAAGATCGCGCCCGGCAATCACTGGGCGCAGAAGCTGCGCGATCTGCTGACGGAGCATCCTGCCATACCGATCGTGAGCATGGGGTTTCCTGCCGACTGGGCGGCACGACAAATATGGCGCCCCATAGCCTAGCAAGCTTCACATGCTGAGGTGATACTCCCAAAACTCCCTGTCGTCGGGTTCCATCGGGACCCTCTCGTCCTGAAACTCGAGGAATTTCTGCCCGTCCTCGCTGTTTAGAAAATCCTCAACAGCTTTGATTGCCTTGCGGAGCCGGGCAAGTTTACTTTTGTTCCATTCAACGTCGTGGGGCTCATCACGGCTGATCAGGTTGTACTGAATTGCCCTATCAAACTCCTCCCGGTCGTTGGACCAGTCTATGTTCGGCGCCTTTCCAAAGTAGTCCATGATGATGTGCATGAATACGGTGAGTGACGTATTGCCCGGCCGGGCGTCGGAGACTTTCTTGATCAAGGCGTCGAACTCTTCTTGAAGTGCGCTCGCTCCAGCGAAGGCCCTCTTTACCGCTAGTCGCGTGGCTGATGAAAACTTTGGACATAGTCGATCCCTCACGAGCGTCGCATTTCGAAGCCCCGCCAGGACGGGTGTTGTCGCACCTCACAAGCTAAAGTCTGACCCGCTCCACCTCGGCCTGTTTGAGCCGTTCTTTCCTTCGGAGTCGTCGACTTCACTGTTCAATTTCCCCTGATCGATCCACTCGAGAAGCCTGCCTTGAATTTGCTCTTCGTCGGGGTATCGCGCCGCCATCGGAATGAGAGCCTGAGCGACAAATCCATTCCTATCGCAGTCGGAAGTCAGCAGGTGGACCTTATACCAAAGCTTGTTGATTGGGACGCACAGGCTTCCCCGACGCGAATCGCCTGTGATTCAAAGCAGGCGGACCAAGTAGATCCGCTATGTCGATGCCGATCCCGCTACGGCCTGACTTCGACGCGCCGCGCGTCCGGCTGCTGGCGCGCGAGAGCAAGGACGCCAGCCAGGTTCGGCGCCTGCTGGCGTTGGCCGCGATTTACGACGGCGGAGCGCGCGCGGAGGCGGCTGAGATCGGCGGCGTGACGCTGCAGGTCATCCGCGATTGGGTGCTGAAGTTCAACGCGCGGCGCCCCGATGGCCTGATCGACCGCAAAGCTCCTGGCCAGCCGCCGCGGCTCACCGAGGAACATCGCGCGACGCTGGCGGCAGTGATCGAAAGCGGGCCGATCCCTGCCGTGCACGGCGTCGTGCGCTGGCGCATCATCGACCTCTGCCAGTGGCTGTGGGACGAGTTCCAGGTCAGCGTTTCCAAGCAGACGCTCGGCCGTGAGCTACGCGCGATGGGCTATCGCAAGCTATCGGCGCGGCCGCGCCATCATGCGCAGGCTGAGGGGGCGATCGACAATTTTGAAAAAGCTTCCCCGCCGTTCTGGACGAGATCGCGTGCTCCAAGAGCATCGATGCGCGCGACATAGAGATCTGGTTTGGCGATCAGGCCCGTGTCGGTCAGAAGAACAAGATCACCAGGCGTTGGGCCAAGCGCGGAACCCGGCCCTCCGCGCCTCGCGACCAGCGCACCGCCTCGACATACATCTTCGGTGCCATCTGCCCGGCAGAAGGCAAAGCTGTCGGCCTGATCCTGCCCTGGTGCGACACCGAAGCGATGAATCTTCACCTCGCGGCGATCTCCGCCGAGATCGCGCCGGGCCGCCATGCGGCGCTGCTGGTCGATCGGGCCGGGTGGCACCTGACGCCGCGGCTGCTCGTGCCCGACAACATCAGCATCGTGCCGCTACCAGCGAAATGCCCCGAGCTGAATCCGCAGGAAAACGTCTGGCAGTTCATGCGCGAGAACTGGATCTCCAATCGAATCTTCACCTGCTACGACAACATCGTCGATCACTGCTGCGACGCCTGGAACAAGCTCGTCCGGCAGTCCTGGACCATCATGTCAATCGGGCTGTGCGACTGGGCACACGGGTTCTGATCAGGGAGTCCGGGTATTATTGTAATCGCGTCCAGTCTGCGTTTGACTAGCACCTCCACATTCCACTCATGCCCGATGAGAGAGAATTATTGCATGGTGTCGTTCGGATAGTGCTTTAGTGCTTTAGGAGCAGATCTTTGGCGGGCAACGATGCTCTCCCCAGGCCGCGCTCGCACAGCCGAGCCGGTCAGCGCACTCAGCAGGAGGTCGCCCCATTCTAGGAATCCGCCGCGCGCGGCCAACATCGACTTACCGATCAGGCTTGAGACTCCCGCCCGGCCATCGACGCCGTAACCGAGCGCGGCTTGCGCCGTAAGTGCGGCGAGAATGCACCGGTGGGGCTCGCTCGCCTTCTTCGCGCGGCCCTAGACGTCAATCGAGTTGGCATAGAAGCGTTCGTAGGTCATGCAGAGGCCCGCACTTCTTCGAGGATCATCGGTGCCTCACACCCGCTCTCGACATGGACAGGGAACACAGCGCCGGCTATCGCGCGGGCCTGACGAGCAGGATCTCCGTGGAAGTCGTGGCGCGGCGCTCCGCCAGCGCGCCACGCTCCGAAGCCCTGGTCAAGCAGGAGCGTAATGTGTCGCCCGTCGCCGAGCGCCAAGCGCAGTCTCCGTGCATGCGGAAGATCTGCCTTGGGCCGAATTACCGCAGACGATTTCTTAGGCAGAAGCGCTTGAAGTACTTCCCGGCGCGACAGATCATCGGCGAAGGAATGATATACGGCCCATCCTATCTGCTGGTGGCTATCGAGCCGTGCGGTCGTAACGCTCACCTGGCCGCGGTCACTTCGTCCGGGCATTGCTGTGAGCACTTCAAGGAGTAGTCGCATGCTGAGTGGGGTAAGTAGATAGCGGTCAGTGTAGTCAGCGGAAACGACTCCGTGCGTCTTGATCACATCCAGAATCAGCGGGCTCTCTCGCCCGATCACGTTCCAGAATGCACGACCAAACTGTGCCACTGGGCCATCAAGATGGTTTGCCAGCCGCAGCAGCCAAGCGTTGCCCGACGAAAGAAGAACGAGGCGACCGCTGTCAAGCTCGCGCGTGGTCGTCAACTCCAGCATTGGCCCGCGAACGAGGACAATGCGTTCGCCTCGCCCCCAACCAACGCCTGGAACGGAATCGGCTCGGTCGGGTGCCGCGATGGCGATCGCATCACCCCGTCGATCCGCAACAGCAAGAATCGGAGCGCCTCCAGCGGCCGGTAGAGAAGCGATTTCAGCGAGCTCAGCATTGCCGGCAAGACGGTGAAGATCGAGTCGCTGTGCCATCTCCACCGTCGGGTCGGTCAACACGGTGCTGTCGATCACCAATTTAACGCGGACGCCTGCATGCTTCAGGCGTGCGACGAGGCCGTTCAACGGCCACGCCGGAAAGTCCCACTCGCTAGGCCGGCCGTGCAGAAACACCGTGACGGCGGACAACGCGTCAGCGCGCCGCTGCCGCTCCAGCCAGTCGGCCAGCGGAAGCCCGAGGAGCCGCGTTTCTGGGCCGAGCAAGCGCAAGGCATCGGGCAGGGCGAGTCGCGAGTGAATCTCTCTGGCTAGATCGAGACCGCCGCGCCGGTCGAGCCGTTCCTCTGCAAAGCTGAGATCGGGGCGAAGCACGCAGGCCGGGCATCCATTCTCGCAGTCCTGGACACAATCGAGCCGGTGTGCGGCGCGGGACAAACAACCGGAAAGCCATTCCGGTTCGGCAAGACGTGTGACAAGGCCGGCGCCCTGCGCCGCGCGATCGTGCAGAAACAGAGAAAGGCGTGTTTCGCCCGCCGCACCCTTCGAGACGCCGGCGGCGACTCCGATCTCGCGAACATCAGCCCCAACTCGCTCGGCGAGGGCTTCGCGTAACCCGGCTGCGAGCGCCAGCCCAGCGGCTCGTGCTGTCCCAGTTGGGAGTTGTAGCTCCAATACGTCCGTATGCGCTGCGTGCACGAACCGGACATGGCGCTGAATCCGCTGCGGCTCAGTCAGCCCCCCGGGACAATAGCCGTTCACGAGCTTGAGTTCACGGCTGCTCGCTAGCGGCGTGTGCTTACGGAGGGCGTCCGGTATCGGCGACGCCGCAAGCGGTACCTCTTCCTCCTCAGCCACCGCACGCCCGCATGAGAGGCAGATTGCGTAGCCGCAGCCGTTCGCGCCCGAACTCAGTGTTACCACCTGGCCGATCGGGTCGGCACGCAGCCGGCCGACCTGCGGGTCGGGCAGGGCCTGCCATTGCGCGCCCACCGCCTGAATTCGGGGAATCTGATACGGAACGGTGCCGAGGCTCTCATAGCCAGTATGGGGAGCACGGCGGCCCAGGAAGCCCGATGGCCGCAGCGTGCGGTGCCACGCCGGTCTCGGTGCTTCGCACACGGGACAGGCCTCGGGGACCACGCGGTCGAGACCAAAAGCGTAACATCGACGGCACTCCCAGAACTGCTGTAGATCCTCTGGCCTCGACACATCAGCTCTGGCGCTCCAAGCGGGCAGCACACCCTCGCTTAGATGAACGAGCCCATCGACGACTACCTCCGCGCCCGGTGCGTACTCTCGGATCGCAACGTCGAGGGTGCGCGCGGGCGCGCCCCTGGGTTCACCGAACGCGATGACACCGTCGCTCTTGTCGAGCTCACGATCGCGGTCATGGCCGGTCAAATAGTCGAAACAGACGACATCGACAGGAAAGCCGTAAGACGGGGTGAAACCGCGTCGCGCTAGCTCGCTCAGCAGGAACTCCCCGCGCATTCGCCTTGCGCGATTGACGAAGGCGGCCTTGACCTCTTCTTCGGTCGCGGCGGCGGCACGCGACAGTAGCTCCTGGTATTCGGCTCGCCAATGTGTGACGAGCGTCTCCAGCGCCTCAGCCGTTGCTGCGGCGAGATTGACTGACGCATGATCGTCGAGTGCGGTGCCGCGCGTAAGCGCGTGGAGATGCCGCGACAGTTCCGCATTTTGGGGATCAGCGGTGCGCAGGCTCTCAAGAAAGGCTTCGACGGGCGCATCCGGCCCGACGGGTGCGTCGCCTAGCTCGGTGGCGCCGAAGAATGCGCCGGTTGAGGTTCGTATGCTGAAACCATCTGGCTGTGCGCGGAGGAAGGAACCCAGGAGCGCAGCGTGAACGTGTCGGACGACGAGTGCCGGGCTGTCGAGCCGCACTGCAGGCGCGGCAATCTCCATTGCAAGATACCGGGCGGGCGCTTCGAACGCGGTCTGATCCCAAGGAACGTCCCGGCAGAAGGTTGCGGCAAAGGCGAACGCCTCGCCCCGCCTTCCTGCGCGCCCGACACGCTGACGGTAGTTCGAGACCGACGGTGGCACATTGGCATTCACGACGAGCGTCACGTTTGGAATATCCACGCCCATTTCCATGGTCGTCGTGCAGTTCAGGACGTTGATCAATCCATCCTTGAACCGGTCCTCGTAGATTTTCAGCACTGGGCGTGGGATCTGGGCTGAGTGTTCCTGCGCCCGCAAGAACGGGGGATACTCTGCCGCGCGATCGTGCAGATTGGTCCATAGCCCTGTTGCCCGTAACGTCTTAATCTCCGGCGCGTCAGCGCACCAAAGGCGAACGCGCGCGCGCTGCTCGGGGTCAAGGCCGCCCGCATTCGCGACCGGCAACGTGGGAAGGCGGACGGGCGCCAGAGCCCGCACTGGATCATAGGGCGAGTGTCCGGCGGGCGAATAACCGAAGATCCGCCGTGTCACCGGGCAGAGCCAACCTTGATCAAGTCGTATGACGGCGGCCGCGTTTCTGAAGTCGAGCCGATAGGCGCCGCGGCCGACATCCCTCGCCGCAGTGGTCGTAATCAGCTCCCACAGCGCCGCGAGCACGTCACCGGCCCGTTCTTGGTCCACCCGACTGTCCCAGTCTCCGCCGATTAGGGAGTAAACGAGTCGGTGCAAGCGCGAGGGATTACCCGATTGTGGCTTCGGGCCGGGCCAAGGCCGAGCACCCTCCGGACGGTCCTGCGATGCGAGGCCGCGCGAGCATATCGCGCGCAGCCGCCCGCCTCGAGGCGCAACCCACCGAACCATCCATTCGGGTGCAATATCGACCGCCAGATTGTCGCGGAATCCGAAATCGATCGCCGCCAGTGCTAGGCCGATCCAGCCATTTTCATCCACACCGGCTTGTGCGAGGTGGGCGGGAACTTTCGCTCGCGCCTTTGTCTCGAGGCGCGGAAAGGCGAGGCGCAGCAAGCCCATAGTCTCGGGGTTATTCTGGACCTTAGGTCGGCGGAAAAGCTCGCGATAGAGGAACATCTCGGCGAGCTTGTCCGGATCTTCCGCCATCTGTCGGCCTCCGCGAGTGCGCTCACGCCACACCTCGACGGCAAATTTCTGCAGTTCCTGCTGCTGGCCAAGCCGGCTTACGAGGTCAGACCAGCCGAAGGGCTTCGGCGCTGCGCCCAACTCAGCTTCGACAAGTCGAATCTCGTCCGCAAAGCTCTCCGGATCAGATCGATACAGGTTAAGGCGCTTTTCGAGCTTCTCTCGCGCCTCGCCCTGAGGACCGCGCTCTTGCTGCACTGCGTGATAGAGAAACGCTCGGGTTAAGGTCCTCTCTGCTTCCTGCTGTAGCTTCGCCGCGAGCCGGGCAGTGCCCTGGCGGCTGTCGGAAAAGCTGATGGCCCTCCGCCCGCCCGTCGGCAGCCCAGACTTCTCCAACGGCAGTGAGAGCGCCTCTAGTAGCGTAGGCAGCGCGTTCCCCAGGAAAAAGGGCGGCCCATATCGGAGTGTTGCGAGCTGTGCGTCCGCGGCGCCTTCGCAACAGTTGCGGGCCCGCTCATCGTCGATCACTGCAAGCGCAATCCACGGTGCCTCTTCAGGAGGCACGTTGTCGAATATCGCGCCGTTGTCGAGCTGCAGAAAGCGATCGTTGGCGTTGCTCCGCGATGGTCGAAGTAGGACCGTGTTGCGCGCGCAGGGAGCGCTGCTGTCGGAATCAGGCTCAGCATCAACAATGAAGTCGTCGATCTGGCCAGCCTGAGCTGGAATCAGGCGGGCGGCTGCACCCGCCTCAATGCCGGCCCGCAAGTGCGGCGTTCCACATTCGTTGCACGCGACGAGCTCGAAGGCGGGCGCACCGCAGAGGCAGTGGTCGCGCTGGCGCAGCCAGATCGCGCCAAAACCCCAGCCCGAATTCGGTTCACTAAGTTCCGGATCGCGGTGTGGGCAGGCAGGATCGACGCACGCCCATACGCCCCCCAGAGCTCGGTGGAACAGATGCGCGCGCCAGGCCAAGAGGCGCAGCCGTCCTCCCGCCGTCGATTCCGAAATGGCTGCGGCGTCGAGGACGGCCTGGGTCGCGGCTCGCTGAATCGGTCCCTCCGAACCGAACACATAGTGACCTGCTTCAGTCAGGTTTATCGGTCTTTGCGCCATCGCGCGCAGCAGCCGGCGTACGCGGGGATGCGGCGCCAAAATTCTCCAAAGCTTCTGCGGCTCGCTGGTTGCGAGGGTTGCAGCATCGAGCTCGCTATCTCCGCTCTCCGCGGGAAGCTCGACTTTGCTCAAGCGGCCGTCGATGGTCCGCACGCGATCAGTGCTTTGGCCCGCGAGGTCAGCGACGAATTGCGCCAGCCTCTCTCGTGTCTTGGGCCCCTCGCTGATCGTGGCCGATGTCGCCATCAACTGCACGCTGTCCGGGACAGCTCCGAAGGCTGCCCTTACCCGACGCAGCAGCAGAGCCATGTCGGCTGCCTGAGCACCAATGTAGCTGTGAGCCTCGTCCAACACGATCCAGCGCAGCAGGCCCTGCGATCGCTCAAGGATTGAGCGGTCCTGCGCGCGTAGGAGGAGATATTCGAGCATAGTAACATTGGTTACAAGAATAGATGGCGGGGTTTGACGGATCGTCCGGCGATCACCGAGCTCTGCGCCAGCGAGCGAGCGTGTAATCTGGCGTGGCGTTTCCGGCGTCAGCCCGTTGTAGAGCGCAAACGTGACTCGGTGTTTTAGCGCCTCCGTCCACGCAGCGAGCCGCTCCCGCTGGCTCTCGATCAATGCGTTCAGCGGATAAATGATGATTGCGCGGACCCCGACGAGTCGGTCCTTTGCGGATTCGCGCAGAAGGCCGTCTAGCATGGGGATCATGAAGCATTCGGTCTTACCCGAACCGGTTCCTGAAGTGACAAGGAAAGAAACGCCGTCTCGCGCAGCGCACCAAGCGTCATGCTGGTGCGCAAATGGCCGTCGATTTCGCGGCATTCGCTCAGCAGTCGCACTGTCAAGCGCCGCGACGAGGTCGGGGTGCAAGAGGTCTCCCGCTAGGTCATTGAAGGAGAACGGGGCCAGTTCCCAAACGCGCGCGGTTTCGAATACAGGATCAGCCAACATCGCATCGGCATGACCTGGTTCCGCCGCCAGTCGACGCAACAGTACGGCGTTCAGTGAGGGCACGTTGAGGCGGCTGCGCGCAACGACAGCCGATGCCGCCCGCGCAGAGAGCCGCTGCAAGGTTTCGCTGAGAGCCGAGCGGGCCATTCGTTCGGTTCCTTGCATGCAAAGGTGATCGCCGCAGGCATGGCCGTGTCGAAATAAATGGGATCGACCAAGCGCAGATTGATCAGATCCAAGATTTCCGCGACCGAGACTGGCGCTCGCAGCCCAGTCGCCAGCTCGGCCGCGATCAGTGGCGCGTCGATGACGGGTTGTACGTATTGATTGAATGCTAAGCCGTCGGGGCGTTTGTGGGGCACCATCCTGCCAAGGCCACTCGGCAGATATTGGAAACGGCGTGCAGCTTCCTGGGCAACGTCCCTTAGCTCCTTCATAGGATCGGCGATCAGAAGCCGAGGTAACAACGAGTTGCCATTCAATGACACCGCGACTTGGGAAAGCTCTGATTGGAAGAGCGCTACAGCGAAGTGCCCCGCCAGCTCTGGGCGCAGTAACAAAATGGCGGTCGTTCGGGCGGCAAGGTGGTTCCTGGCCTCCTCGGCAGCTTCTTCCGGCCCAAGAAGCTTGCCGAAGCGGGCCTCATTTCGTCGGAGCTCTGCTCGGATCGCACTCAAAACGGCCGCGACCGGTAGCGTGGGCCAGAACAACGGAGACGCCATGTCGAGCGCCAGCGCATCCGCGAGCGACGCTTGGGGTACGCGCATAACTATCGCCAAGGCGGCGGCCGGTACTCTTGCAAGCGCCTGCACCTGGTCAGCGACCCCAGCATCACCCCCCTGCGAGAGGCTCGCGATAAGACACCACAACCGTTCCCACGCGGCATCGGATGGCGCATCGAGCAAACGCAGCCAGCCTTCAGCATAGGCTGCGGTTCGATCAGCGCGCGTTGATGACGGTGGCATCGGTGACGGACCCCACGTTACCGCTCGCTGCACCCGATCGGCGAGCTTGCTCTGGATCAGCCATGGGCCACCGACGCCGCCGAGTAGGGCTCGCAGATCGCGCTCCGGTGTATGTTCGATTAGGACAGCCTTTGCTGGGGCGGTAAGATCGACGGCATGCAGCGTGATCGGCCGCCGGTCGAGCGCCGCCGACAACGCCGTCTCAGGACCGGGTCTCGTGTCTCGCGCGATACCAACTCGAAGCCGGTCGCCTTCGACGACTGCCTGGTCGTGGTAGCGGCGGATCTTCAGACGCCGTGCCTGCGCACCGCTGACGATCAGTCGGAGATTTACCTGCGCATCCGGCCCCTTTTGCGCCAACATTGCGCGAACGAGCGGGACATATGGGTACAACGGCACTTCGCCTGTGACGGGAACTGCCATAGCCGGGCAGCCGACAAGCTCGAGTTCCAGGTCGCCCGAGGCACCCTCTGGTACCAATGCGCGCCAGCCGCGCAGCCCTTCAACCGCGAGCGGCTCGTCGCGGTCGAGACGTGCGTCGTCGGGCTTGAGAATGAGCCCAGCGCGCGCGGGCCACGCTGACACGAGCTCCAACGCGTTGCCAGCGCCAGGGTCGGAAAGCCGGAGCGTGACCTGTCCGGGGGGGGCGCCTTGTACCGCAAGAGCGATCTGTGCGGTATCGCCGACGAGGTCAGCGCGCGCCTCCTCCCCACCTGCACGCAGCACCAGACGAGTGCCCTTCGGCAACCCGCTGGCAATCAAGCCCAACTGCCCCGCGCCTTTTTCGGTTATGGAAATTCGGGCCGCTTGCGGAAGGTAAATGAGGCGCATCCGCGCCCGCACCTCGTTGTGTTCGACCCACTCCACCATACGGTCGCCGAGCACCCGGCTACTTAGGCCCAAGATCCTTAGCATTCGCTCGGGAATCTGCTTCACGCCCGCGGCGCCAACCTCGCCGAACAGCCGTGGCATGCCGCAATACACAAGTCCCCTGTCCCGCTCCGTGCGCCAGCCCCGAAGCACATCGCCCAAGGGCACGAGGCGGGCCTCCAGTTCTTCTGTCTCCGCTACGGTTTCAATTCGGAAGCTGTGCCCCGTGCTGATCGTCAGCGTCCCGCGGCCCGCAACGCGCCACAACTTGCCCCCGGGGATATCTTGAGGGTCAGCAAGCGACACACCCTCTTCCGCGATGGGGGTGGCGGTCTTGGACGCAAGCAGCCACAGAAACGCGGCTCGTGCGCGGCCCGATCCAGGCTGCGACACCAACCTCCGCGCGTCTTGGCCCTCCGACGGGTCAGCGGCCCGCCAGAAGCTGGGCGCGTCGGCCGGAGTCGGCAGATCCGGCGCAATCACGACCTCACCTTTGGGCCGCCCGTCTGCATAGGCACCGAGCGCGAAGGGGATATCCGCCGGGAGCGGGATCAGGCTTACGCCCGATCTGCCGAAGCGTTGAAGCTGCCAGCCGCCCTGATCAGGCGCCGCTGTATAGACGAGCGTCGCGGCACGCTCTGCCGCCACTCCTAAGGGCAACAGGCGCAACCGCAGATCGGATGCGCCCGGAAGTAGGACGTCAGGCAGAAAACCCTCATTGGCGACGCGCAAGAACCAATCCCATCTTCCCGTCTCGTTCTGATGGAGTTCCCGCGTCGCGAGCGGCCCACCAGTAGGCCTATGGCCATCGCGCTCGCTCTGGAGCGCGGGACGGATCAGCTGCTCCAGGATCTCCGGCGACAGCCGCAAGGGTAGTTCGGTTTTCCAGCCGGGCCGATTGGCATCGAGCCAGCGTTCAGCTGCTTGCTCGGGTAGATCTCTAGGCAAAATTGGCGTAGCGCAGCGAGAGCGAGCGCGAACTCAGCCAGAAGCCGCGCGAAATCCTGGCTCTGAAACGTCTGCGGTAGCGCAGCGATCCAGCGCGCGGCGATTCGGTCGGCAAAGGGGCGGGCTTGCGCGCCGCCTTCAGCCCCGATGTCCTTGAGTAACCCAAGGACAGCGCGCCGGTACAATCCCTGCTGCGCAAGGAGCGTCTGGGGCAGCCCTCCTTCCGCCATCAAGGTGTAGAGGAACATACGGTGCCCGGCGTCAGAAATCCGGACCCGTCGCCTCCACCATGGCAACCCGTCTGTGACGAGCTGCACTCCAAGGTTGCGATCTTCCGGTAGACCGAGGCCTCCGAAAATGAAGGCCCACGTAAGCTGGCCACCAGGGAAACGCTCGCGGACATGCTCCGCCGCCCAGAAGACGAACGCAGCTGCCATGGGCACGTGCCCGATTCCGGGCGCGAGTCGTACACGCAGCACGCGCTCAAGTTCCGTGATGTGCGGCGGAGAAGCCGAGTACTGATGCAGTGGCCGGCCGTCGGGAGTCGCTAACCCAGCATTAGAAACGATACACTGCAATAGTTGAGGCGAGGAACCATGCATCGTTCCGCCCATCTGCATCGGGGCCCATTAGCCGGCATTTGTTACGGCAATTACGGCATCTGATCCAGTATCAAGAGATAATTCGCCCGTAACAAGCCCTCGACGCAGCGCGCAGGGATGCCAGCAGCGGGGCCCGCGGCGATGACGCGCGGGCGGGCGATCTTCTGCCACGGGTCCTCGTCCTCGCCCGCATCGCCGATCGGCCGAGGCTAAGGCGAATCGCCTCTGCCGTGCCATGGTCGCGTGGTGCCCATGACAACGATCACAGACCGCGCCAAGATCCGAGAGACGCTACCGCTGTTCGCCGATCTGGAGATATCGCGTCCCTCCCGAGTGGAGGCTGGTAAAGACTTCCTCGACGCCGTTCGCGCCTTCTCGTTCACCGGAGAGTCGACCGACGAATTCGAAAGCGCGGGCCTACGCTATTTCGTGAACGAGTTCTGGACGTCCGGGCAGCGCCAGGCGCACAGCCTGCACGAGATCAGCTATCGTGCGATGTTCAAGCCCCAGCTGCCGCGGTTCTTCATCGAGCGCCTGACCGCCCCGGGCGACACCGTCTATGATCCGTTTTCCGGTCGCGGCACCACGGCGCTCGAGGCGGCGCTCATGGGCCGGCGTCCAATCGCCAACGACATCAATCCTCTCAGTGAGATCCTGGTGCGCCCGAGGCTCGATCCGCCGTCGCTGGGCGCGGTAATGACTCGACTTCGGGCTTTGGATTTGAGTCGCCTGCACCCGGCGGACGCCGAGCACGACCTCCTCGTCTTCTATCACCCCGAGACGCTGCGCGAGATCCGCGCGCTGCGTTCGTACCTCCTCGAGCGTGCTGCAAACGGCGGACTCGACAAAGTCGACGACTGGATCCGGATGGTCGCGATCAATCGCCTGACGGGCCACTCTCCCGGGTTCTTCTCGGTTTACACGATGCCGCCCAATCAGGCCCTTTCGCTCGACTCGCAACGAAAGATCAACGCGAAACGGAATCAGGCCCCGCCACGGCGTGACGTGGCCGCCCTCATCCTGCGAAAGACGAAAGCCCTGCTCGCCGATGGTCCTCCGCCGGCGCACCCGGCTGCGACGCTATTGACGCGACCGGCATATCAGACCCCCGAACTACGCGATGGAGGAGTCGATCTGGTGGTCACCTCTCCTCCATTTCTCGACGTTGTCGATTACGAGGGCGACAATTGGCTGCGCTGCTGGTTCGCAGGGATCAAACCGAAATCGGTCCAGATCGCCAGTCACAAAGAGGTCCACACGTGGGAAGCGTTTGTGCGGGACACGTTCAGGGAGCTCGCCCGACTGGTTCGGGCGGGCGGTATCGTAGCCTTCGAGGTGGGCGAGGTGCGCGGCGGAAAGATCCTGCTCGAGCGCCATGTCGTGGACGCAATCCGTGGCCTGCCATTTAAGGTGCTCGGGGTCATGGTCAACCAGCAGGAGTTCACAAAGACCGCAAACTGCTGGGGCGTGTCGAACAACACGAG
>Ga0209656_10000753_pt1 | contig 21019 bp, 16 predicted proteins | sample BogFormECP12_OM2_FD_188239 | JGI IMG/M metagenome (GOLD analysis project Ga0209656, IMG submission 188239) | Bog forest soil microbial communities from Calvert Island, British Columbia, Canada - ECP12_OM2 (SPAdes) (version 2) | ecosystem: Environmental > Aquatic > Freshwater > Wetlands > Bog ... | reverse complement strand
CATGTACAACCTGCGTGGCGGCTTTTTGGTCCGCCCGCTGACCATCGCGCTGGCGCTGGGTTTTGCTGGCGCCTCGATGTCGTGGATGGAAGAGGAGTATCCGGGGGTCAGCGCCTGGGTGCCCTCTACCCTGTTCCCCTCGCACGCCGACCCGCAAGTTGCCCAAGTCATTCTGGCGGGCATCGCCGCCTCCATCATGACGGTGGTGTCGATCGTGTTTGCCATCCTGCTAATGACGCTCACCCTTGCGTCGATGCAGTTCTCTCCACGTATCATCGTCAGTTTTTCTAGAGACCGGGTGACGCAATGGACGCTCGGTATCTTCCTCGGCACCTTCTCGTACTGCATGGCGGCACTTCCGGCGGCACGCTCGTATCCTCGGCCTTTCGCTCCGGTGGCCACTGTCCTGGGCGCGATGGTGCTGGCGTTAGTCTGCGTCGGCTTGCTGCTTTTTTTCATTCACCACATCTCGCAGGCCATCAGCGTCAATCACATCGTCGACCGAATTGCGGAAGAAACGGAAACCATGATTGATGAGATGATGCCCCTGCCGCACTGGCCGAACCGCCCGAGAACCGCGGAACCGCTTAGAGCCAACCCGAGCGAGGTTGCCATTTCGAGTGACAGTTCCGGCTACATCCGGTTCATCGACACGAGACGCCTGGTCGCCCTTGCGAAACACCACCACGTCAGCATCCGCGCGCTTCGGCGGGTCGGCCAATTTATTCCGGCGGGAGTCCCTCTGGTGATGGTCTCCAAGGGAAACCGCCTACCCCCCGAAGCAACCGCCGAGCTGCAGGCGGCGTTTGATATCGGCCCGACCAGAACCTTGCAGCAGGACGTGGAGTTCGGCGTCCTGCAGATTGTCGATGTTGCGTTGAAGGCGATCTCGCCCGCCGTCAACGACCCTACTACCGCTATCACCTGCGTCGATCAGTTGAGCCGCATTCTGATCCGCTTCGTGTCTCGAGAGCCGCCGGACGAGCTGCTCTACGATCCGCCGGGCATCGTTCGCGTCAGCATACGATGGATCCATTTCGAGCGGCTGTTGGAAGCGGCTTTTGAGCAGATCCGCATGTATTCGAAGACGGACGTCGCCGTCAGCTTGCGGTTACTGCGCGCCCTCTGTGACATTGCTGCCTCCACGCCTGATCCACAGTGCCGGCGAGTCCTCGCGGAGCACGGAACGCGGGTAGTCACAGGCTGCGCCGATAGGCTTGCGGATGAGGAGTTGAGAGCATTGCAAGTTCGTTATGCCGAGCTGGAGATCGTAACCACGTTCTCGCAGTCGCAGATTGAAACCGCCGATGGGGGTTGATTCGGCCATCCGAACTCAACTGCAAGCGGCTCCCCAATTCGGAAGGGCGCGGATACCCCGACGCTGGCGTGCCGGGATACATGGCGCGTAGAGACGCATGCATCACCGGAATCAGGGCTTCTTGGGGCTTTTACGCTTTTCGCGCTTTTCGGCTGCCCAATGTGGCTTATTCACCTGCCGGCCGCGGCCAATGGCCAGCGCTTCGGCGGGAACGTCGTCGGTAATGCACGAGCCAGCGCCTACGTATGCGCCCTCGCCGATCTTGACGGGAGCAACCAGCGTCGAATCGCTGCCGACAAACACGCCATCTCCGATGGTGGTTTGGTGTTTGTTCACGCCGTCGTAGTTGCAAGTGATGGTGCCGGCGCCGATGTTCACATCCGCGCCGATCACAGCGTCACCAAGATAGGACAGATGGTTGGCCTTGGAGCGCTTGCCAATCTTCGTTTTCTTGGTCTCGACGAAATTGCCGACGTGCGCACCCTCGCCGACATCGCTTCCGGGACGGAGATGCGAGTACGGGCCAAGTTGCGCGCTGTCGCGAACGACAGAGTCTTCCATGATGCATCCGGGCCGGACGAGTACCTTGTCGCCGATCTGGCAGTTGGTTATGACGGAATACGACCGAATGCGGCAGTCGGATCCAATTTTGGTTTGGCCGATGATCTGCACGAACGGCTCGATCACCGTGTCCGGACCGATCTCCACATCTGCGTCGATGTCGCAGGTGTCGGGACGGAAGATGGTGGTGCCCGCCTCCATCAGTTCGCGCGCCTTTTTTGCCCGGAGCTTGGCATCAAGTTCGGCCAATTCCATGCGGGTGTTTACACCCAGGACCTCATTCGAGTCGTCGGCCCGCAGCGCCAGCACCTTGTTACCCGACTTGCCGAGGATCGCTGCCATGTCGGTCAGGTAAAACTCGCCGGCGGAGTTTTCCGTGGTGAGCTGGTCAATGTGGGCATAAAGCGGCCCTACAGCAAATGCATAAATGCCAGAGTTGATTTCGCGCTGCTCGTCCTCGCTGTTTCGCAGGGATTTCTGCTCGACGATGCGATCGACCTCATCGGTCGGTTCGGCATTCTTGAACTTGCGAAACACGCGCCCGTATCCGGTGGGGTCGGCTGGCTCAGCAGTCAGGATGGTCATCGCGGAGCCGTTGACGATATGAAAGTCGCGCACCCGCGCAATGGTTTCAGAGTGGATGAGCGGCACGTCTCCCGACAGTACCAAGACGTGCGAGAAGCCCTTCAACTCCTCCCGAGCTGCCATCAGCGCGTGCCCGGTTCCACGCTGTTCGCGCTGCAGAATGAACTGAATTCCGGTGGACTGCAGCGCGTCCTGTACCAGCTCCGCCTCGTGACCAATGATGGCGAAGATTTTGGCAGGTGGGACTACTTTGCTCGCAGCAGCTACAACATGTCCGAGCAGCGTTTTGCCGGCAATCTGATGCAGCACCTTGGGGTGGCGCGACTTCAGGCGCGTGCCCTTTCCGGCGGCGAGAATTGCGATGGCAAATTCGGTCGTGGTGTGATTGGCGGAGGCGGAAGGCTTCATCATCACCTATCAGGTTATCAAGAGAGGTCTAAGCCTGGCGCTTAGCTGTAGCGACGGCAGTTTCGCGCGTCTCGAGCATCAGGCGCAACAGGTCATGGGCAACGTGATGGGTTTCATGACGAGCGATCAGGCCCTCAACCGGATGCACCTCCTCGCCGAGGTAATCGCCCAGTATCGGTTTCACGCCCAGAGCCTCGATGCGATCGGCGTCCACCACGATCTGCGACTGCTGTTTCTCCGCGTACTTCTTTGCCATGGTTGGCGATGCGGGAGTCTGGTTCACCAGGGCATAGTCGAAGAACTCGTGCCGGGCGTGCTTATAAATTGCCAGGATGTGCTGCGACGCTGTGAGGTTCAGGCTCTCGTTGGCCTGAGTCATCAGATTGCACACGTATACCTTGGTCGCGTGCGACTCTTTGATCGCTTTCGACAGATCGCGCACCAGCAAGTTGGGCACCAGGCTGGTGAACAGCGATCCCGGGCCAACAGTAATCAGGTCGGCGCTCTCGATGGCCCGCAGCGCTGCGGCAGCAGGTTTAGCATTGACCGGCGCCATTCGCAACTCCGTGATGCGGCGGTTGCTCGCGGTAATGTTGGTTTCACCGCGTACCACCGAGCCGTCGTCCATGATGGCGTAGAGCTGGGCATTGCTGGTGGTCGCGGGAAAGATATTGCCACGAGTGGCGAGGATTGCTGCGGCATGTTTGACGGCTTGGCTGAAGTCGCCGGTGATGTCAGTCATTGCCGACAGGAAAAGATTTCCGAAGCTGTGTCCTTCCAGACCTTCTCCAGCTTTGAAGCGATACTGGAACAGACGCGATAGGAGGGCTTCTTTCTCCGCCAGCGCGACGATGCAGTTGCGGATGTCGCCGGGTGGAGGAACATTCAACTCCTTCCGCAGGCGGCCGCTGGAGCCGCCATCATCACTCACCGTTACGATCGCAGACAGATCAGAGATGAAGGGCAGAACCCGGTCGAAGGGTTCTTCTCCTGCCAGAGTGACGTGCTGCTTTAAGCCGTGCAGGAGTGTAGAGAGTCCGGTGCCTCCCCCCATGGCGACAACTCGAAGGGGACGCGCCTCGGCCGCCGCATTGGATTGACTGCGCATTACCAGCTAGCACCTTACTACTAGAAGTGCCACTTTTGGGCGTCAGGGTGCACTTCAGCGCTAGTATCAGGATATAGCAGTTCGGTAAACCGAGGGTCATCCGAGAGGCTCTTGAAGTCGGAATCATTCCTGGCTTGGAATCGGTTTGCTGGATTCAGCCGAATGGCCTCGTTCAAGCCAGTGATGGCATCAGGAAAATGCCCCATCAGACAATTCAATGCGGCAGCCCCGTACCAGACGAAATCGAGCTTGGGGTGCTTCCGGGTGAGCTCATCGAAAATCTCACGTGCGCTCACGTAGTCGCCCATGTTCATTAAGGAGACTGCATAGTCGTATCGCTCCTCGGGCGACTTAAACGACGTGGCATCGCGATTGAGCTGTTGGACGCAGGTGTTGAGATGGACTGCAGCCCGGTCAGCCAGTTCAGGACTGGGTCCCGCCGTGACCTTCTCGAATAGCGCTTTGGCCCGGTCGTATTTGTGAGACTGTAGGGCCGCCAGCCCCGCCTCATAGCTTTGCACAGCCTGTGAAAATCGTGGGTCGTCACTGAGCCTTGCCGGTTTGGAGCTGCGGTCCCGGATATCAGTCCGAAGGGATGCCTGTTTCAAATCACTTGTTTTCTGAGATTTAGAGTCGGCCCACTGAACGTTTTCTGCCTCTTTTTTCTTCATTTACCTACATCCTTTGAGTCGTAAACGGCAGGCAACCCATCGGGGTTGTGGAAAACCCAAATGTCACAGGCTATTAGTCGTGAGTTATACCCGCAACCCGCGGCCGCGTCAACTGGGTCGGGCAATCGCAAGTAAGTGGGCTAATTCACGCTGGTTGCGGCTTCCAGATCCACTGACTTCCACTCGCCCTTGATGATTCCGTCGCGTATCTGGGCGGGTGTCTTCTTGAGTTTGGTCTGCTGATATGCATAGTAGATCTCTTTCATGCAAATCCCGCAATGCGCGCCGTGGTCGGATTCAAAGCAGGTGTGCAGGCTCTTGTGGCCGATGCGCTCGCAGTAGCAATAGCAGGGTAGTTGGCTGATCACGCCGGGAACCTTAGAGGCCAATTCATAAGCATGGACCTGGTATGGGAAGCGGAAGTTTTCTCCCACTCGCTGGTCGGCTGGCAGGATAGGCAGCAATTCTCCCGGCAGCGGCGGCTGCGAATTGTAGGCGGGAACGTGGTCTCCCTGCGCGACCGCAATCACAGCCAGCGCGACAACCAAGGCGAGCACGGCGGGTTTACTCATTACGAGACCTCGGCGCCTATTCTAGCCGAGAACTGCGTCGCCGCCCAACCGGTGCGAGCGCCACAGGACGTCCGTGCTACGATTGCGACCTGACGGCGGTTCACTATAATGGTGAAGGCATCTTGAGAGTTTGATGAATTCCATACCCGACGGCAAATCCAATCATTCAAGTGAGTTTCCAGCTTCGGGAGCGGACGGCCAACCTACCGGCACCGTCGCCGGCCGCCAAGCAAAACGCGTGCTAGCCAGGTGGGTACGCGACATCCTCATTTCGTTGGCCGTTTCTGCGTTCTTCATCATTTTCCTCTACCAACCTGTGAAGGTGGAGGGAACCAGCATGATGCCGACGTTGGAAGACCAGGAGCGGGTCTTCATCAACAAGTTTGTTTACCGTCTGGAACCGATCCAGCGGGGTGACGTGGTGGTCTTCCGTTATCCTCGCGACACTTCGAAGAGCTACATCAAGCGCGTAATTGCTGTACCTGGCGATCGCGTGCGGATCGAGGACGGACTGGTGTACGTCAACGATCGTCAACTGAGCGAAGAGTATGTGCCGCAGATGTACGAAGACGTCCGCTCGTATGCGGATATTGTCGTGCCGCCGCATGAATACTTTGTCCTGGGCGACCACCGTAACCTGTCGAATGACAGCCGAGACTTTGGCCCAGTTGACCGGGGCTACATTTATGGCAAGGCTGTCTTCGGCTATTGGCCGTTCGCCAAGCTGGGCAAACTGCATTAGAGCAACAATCAACAATTCAGGAGGCGCCGATGGAAGCGGCCGTACGGCCGGGAGGAGTGCCTCCGCGAGAACTCGGCGGAAATCAATTCGGTTAATTTCCTCAACGGGCCTCTTATCGAGCGCTTCAATCCCTGATAAAATCGTTAAAATCCACTCCCCGGAGTTGCGATGCAGGCAATCCTTGCGCTGGAAGACGGTAGAATCTTCCGCGGCAAAGGCTTCGGCGCCAAAGGCGAATGTTACGGCGAAGTCGTTTTTAATACTTCCATCACCGGCTATCAGGAAATCTTCACCGATCCTTCCTACGCCGGGCAGATCGTAATTCTCACCAATCCCCAGATCGGCAATTACGGGACCAACTCCGAAGACAACGAGGCCACCCGTCCCTACATCGAGGGCTTGATCGTCCGCGAATTCTCCCGCGTCAGTTCTAACTGGCGCTCGCAGGAGGTCGCAGAAGAGTATCTGGAGCGCTACAAGATTCCCGTGTTGGCGGAGATCGATACCCGTGCTCTGGTGCGTCATCTCCGCACCTACGGAGTGATGCGCGGCGTGATCTCGACCCTCGAATTTGACCCCGAAAAGCTGGTGGCCAAGGCGCGCTCCATACCGAAGATGGACGGCACCGACCTGGCGAAGGAGGTCACGACGCCACGCGTTTATCAGTGGGAGGAGGGCGTCCGCTCGTACGAGCCGACAGAGGTCGTGGGCGTCAAGGACGATGCGCCCAAGTACCGGATAGTCGCTTATGACTACGGCATCAAGCAGAACATCCTGCGCCGTCTGGTTGGCGAATCGTGTAGCGTGACCGTGGTTCCCGCGACCACCAGCGCAGAAGACGTTCTCGCGATGAAGCCGGATGGAGTTTTCCTGTCGAATGGGCCGGGCGACCCGGAGCCCGTGACCTACGCTCAGGAGAATATCCGCCGCATGATGGGTAAGGTCCCGATCTTCGGGATTTGCCTCGGGCATCAATTGATCGGCCTTGCGCTGGGAGGGAAGACCTACAAGCTGAAGTTTGGTCACCACGGTGGCAATCATCCGGTGAAACAGATGGCGAGCGGGAAGATCGAAATCACCGCCCACAATCACAACTTCGCGGTCGATCCTGACTCGCTGAAACAGAGCGATGTTGAACTGACGCACATCGACCTGAACGACAACACGCTGGAAGGATTAAGACACCGCTCTCTTCCCCTTTTCAGCGTGCAGTATCACCCGGAAGCCGCTCCCGGCCCCCACGACTCGCACTACCTTTTCAAGGACTTCGTGAAGATGATGGAGGAATGGAAAGGGAGATGAGGCAAAGGCTCGTTCAACCTCTTTGGCCCAGACGATGTGTTGTATAACGACAGATTCGGATTGAGAAATGGCGACCGTTACACTCCAAAAAGCGCTCGGGGCATTCTACACAGACGAACCAGCCGTTCATCGGTTGGTGGAGTGGACAATCTGCTCCGGATCGAACTCAGTGTTAGATCCCAGCTGCGGTGATGGGGCTTTTCTCGCGGCATCGCACGACCGCTTATTGAGGCTCGGTTCCGCCTCTACCAAGGTGTACGGCGTCGATGTCTCTGCTGACGCTCTGCGTATTGCACGTGAGCGGGTTCGATCAGCGCGATTATTTAACAAGGACTTCTTTGATCTGACGCCCGACGCTTTACCCCGATTCGATTGTGTTGTTGGCAATCCACCATTCATTCGCTACCAAACGTTTAATGGAGAGAACACCTCGAAGGGACACGTGCGTGCGAAGGAAGCCGGTGTCGCCTTGCCGCGACTAGCCTCGTCTTGGGCGCCATTTGTTGTACATGCCACGCAATTCCTGCGCGAGGGCGGACGGATGGGTATGGTTATGCCCGCTGAACTTGGGCATGCCAAGTACGCGCGTGACGTACTACGGTTTCTTTTAGAACAGTTCAGACATGTCGGCATCGAGATGTTCCGCGACAAAATGTTTGGCGGTCTGAGTCAAAGCACGGTTCTGCTGCTGTGTGACGGTTACGGAGAACCTTGTCGCAAACTAATCATTTCGTCATCGGACGACATGAAAGGAACGAGCCGACAACTTGTAAGAGCCGACGTTGACGCTGTCAAGAGTGGGAGATTCAGATTTACGCACTATCTGGTCCCAGAATCAGTGCGCGTACTGTACGAGAGCCTCGCGGCAGATTCTAGGGTGAAAAGGCTTGGCGAAATAGCAGATGTTGGGATCGGGTACGTTACTGGTGCGAACGATTTCTTCCACTTGTCACTTCAGGAGCGTCAAGAACTGGAGATTCCCGCGCAGTTTCTGCGACCTGCTGTGTTGAATCTCAGGAATGTGCGAGACGTTCAATATACGCGGGATCATTGGCTGGCGAGGCGAGCCGCCGGCGAAAAGGCGTATCTCCTAGCGATTCCCGCAGTTCCCAAAGACACTCTGCCCCTGCACCTGCAGAGTTACCTTCAGAAGGGTGAGGTCAGTGGTGTCTCGGACCGCTATAAGTGCCGTATTAGACAGTATTGGTATGTCGTGCCTCACGTTCGGACGGCCGATGCGTTTCTATCGTATATGTCGGGTGGGCAGCCGTTGCTTGTTACGAATGCGGCGAATCTCGTAGCACCTAACACCGTACATCTTCTTCGCTTCGCGCGAGGGCATGATCCCCTCTGTTATGCAAGTTCATGGGGGAACTCACTTACTCGCCTCAGTTGTGAATTGGAGGGCCATGCGTTAGGCGGGGGTCTATTCAAACTCGAGCCGTCTGAGGCCGAAAACGTACTAGTGCTACAGCCGTCTGCTGCACAGGTGAAGGTGCTTACGACCCAGTTGCCCTGCCTCATGGCACACTCGCCCGAACGTGCTGCCGATGTTGCCGACCGGTACGTCTTGAAGGGGCGGTTGGGGCTGACTGCATCCGAGATTCATGCGCTTAGAGATGCCGCACTGAAAGTTGAATCATGGCGAAAACACAGATAGTCGGTATCCCGATTCAAACGCTTGAGAGAGCTCTCGCCGCCCTTTGCGGGGCAATCAAGACTCAGTCAGGGCTTCACATCAAGCCTATTCATTCCCATTGCGCGAACCGCCTTGTCGTAGAGGGAGGTTTTCGGCCTGAGTGGGTGCTGCCTCGCCCTGGGCTAGAAAGCAAAGCGGGCGCCAATAATCGGTATGCGCTGAAGTATTCGAGAGAATCCGAGAACCCTTCCGAACAGAGTGTCCTTGGCGGGATGAAGTACAAGAACGTCGACGTAACTGCCGTAATTCCGGGGGTAGGGCCAGTATTGGGCATTTCAGCGAAGAGCACGGGAACTGCGTTTCGCAATCTGACCAACCGCATGGAAGAAGCCCCGGGCGATTGCGCAAACATTCATATGATGTATCCGGGGTTCGTTTTCGGGTTTCTGCATTTCATTAAGTTCGCCAAGACTAGGGAGGTGGATAGCCCGAACAACGTGTCTTTCGATGCCCAGGATAAACCTCTAGAAAGCATCGTTCGGTACCACAACGCGTTGAGTGCTCTGACCGGACGGACGACTATCACCGACCCGCCGATGCGTTACGAGGGAATCGCACTGGTGGTGTATCGGTGCACCGGCGACAAAGCTGAAATATGGCCTCACTATCCGGCGGTTGACAGTCCGCTGCATTATTCGAAGTTCTTTCAGCGTTTGTACGATATCTACGATCCGAGGTATGCATACCCGGACTCAAGCGGACGCAATCACCGCAAGATGTGGGTTGTGCCAGATGGGGCTCTGAACGGAGAATTTGACGCGTCAATAGGCCACCCTTGGGTCTCGCGGCTCTCTGTGGATATGGATGAGGCTGGTGAAGTTTGACCTAATTCTCTGTAATGCATTGGATTCATAGGGTTATTGAGGTTTAAATGCCACGCCGCAACGACATCGCGAAGATTCTGATCATCGGCTCCGGCCCCATCGTCATTGGGCAATCGGCTGAGTTTGACTACTCGGGCGCGCAGGCTTGCAAGGCGCTCAAGTCCGAGGGCTACGAGGTCGTGCTGGTGAACTCCAACCCGGCCACCATCATGACCGACCCGGAGATGGCCGACCGCACCTACATCGAGCCGCTCACGCAGACTTATCTCGAGGAGATTATTCGCGTGGAGTCAGAAATGCTGGCGGCCGGCGGCAAGCAGGGAATATTCGCCGTACTGCCGACCGTAGGCGGACAGACAGCGCTGAACCTTGCAGTCGAACTGGCGGACAACGGCGTGTTGGAGAAGTACGGCGCGCAATTGATCGGCGCGCAACTCGGTGCCATCAAGAAGGGCGAGGACCGACTGCTCTTCAAAGACGCGATGACCAAGATTGGGCTCGAGGTTCCGAAGTCGTCGCTGGTTAACAATCTCCGTGACGGCCTCGACTTCAGCGGAAAGATCGGCTTTCCGGTGATTTTGCGCCCATCGTTCACTCTCGGAGGCACAGGTGGCGGCATCGCGTACAACCGCGAAGAACTGATGGAACTCTTAGCCCGCGGACTCGATCTTTCGCCGGTGCACGAGGTGCTGCTGGAAGAGTCGGTGCTCGGCTGGAAGGAATACGAACTGGAGTTGATGCGCGACTTGGCGGACAACGTCATCGTCATCTGCTCCATCGAAAACTTCGATCCCATGGGCGTGCACACTGGCGACTCGATCACCGTCGCACCGGCGCAGACCCTCACCGACCGCGAATACCAGGCCATGCGTGATGCGGCCATCGCGGTAATCCGCGAGATCGGGGTTGAGACCGGGGGATCGAACATCCAGTTCGCGGTCAATCCGCACAACGGGCGCATGGTGGTCATCGAGATGAACCCGCGTGTCTCGCGGTCGTCGGCGCTGGCATCGAAGGCCACAGGGTTCCCGATCGCCAAAATCGCGGCCAAGCTTGCCGTGGGCTACACACTCGACGAGATCACCAACGACATCACCCGGAAAACGCCCGCCTGCTTCGAGCCGACACTGGACTATGTGGTGGTAAAGATTCCCAAATGGCAGTTCGAAAAGTTTCCCGGTGCCGATGAATCGCTCGGCCCGCAGATGAAGTCGGTTGGCGAGGTGATGGCCATCGGGCGCACCTTCAAGCAGGCGTTGCTGAAAGGCGTGCGCTCGCTCGAGACAGGTAAACGTATCGGTTCCGAAAAGATTGAGCCGCGCATTCTGACGAAACGGCTCGTCACGCCGCATCCAGAGCGGCTACAGTACATCCGCTACGCGCTCGCACAGGGCATGAGCGTGCGCGAGATCGCGCAGATGACCAACATCGACCCCTGGTTTCTGCACCAGCTCAAGGAGATCGCCGATGAGCAGGCCAGTCTGTCAGGAATCTCGGCTGACTTGCTGACTGCGGACCAACTTCGCGAGATCAAGCGCGTGGGCTTCTCAGACGCACGACTGGGGCAGGCGTTTCATCTGGGCGAAGGCAAAGGCATTCTGGAGGCGGTTCATCGGCTGCGCGGAATGCACGACGTCAGGCCGGTGTACAAGCGCGTGGATACCTGCGCGGCCGAGTTCGAGAGCTTCACGCCATATTTGTACTCGACCTACGAAGAAGAGGACGAGGCGACTCCTACCGATCGGAAGAAGGTCATCATCCTGGGCAGCGGGCCCAATCGCATCGGGCAGGGAATCGAGTTCGATTACTGCTGCTGCCATGCGGCGTTCGCCCTGCGCGACGATGGCTACGAGACGATCATGGTCAACTGCAACCCGGAAACCGTCTCGACCGACTACGACACCAGCGACAGGTTGTACTTCGAGCCCTTAACGTATGAAGACGTCATGGCGGTGTACGAGCATGAAGCCGCGAGCGGTGCACCGATCGGTGTGATTGTGCAGTTCGGCGGGCAGACTCCGCTGAACCTCGCCTTGCCGCTGAAAGGTGCGGGCGTGCCGATCATCGGGACTTCCCCAGAAAGCATCGACCTTGCCGAAGACCGCAAACGTTTCGGGAAATTGCTTGAAGAGTTGGAGATACCTCAGCCGCCGGGAGCGACTGCTGCCAGCGTCGAAGAGGCGCTGGCCAACGCCAACCGCATTGGCTATCCCGTGCTGGTTCGCCCGTCGTATGTGCTCGGCGGCCGCGCCATGGTGATCGCCTACGATGATGAGTCCATCAGTCGCTACATGAAAGAGGCGGTCGAGTATTCGCAAGAGCGGCCGGTGCTGATCGACCACTTCCTCGAATCGGCCACCGAAGTCGATGTGGACGCACTGTCAGACGGCGAGGATGTGGTGATTGGCGGCATCATGCAGCATATCGAAGAGGCCGGCATTCACTCGGGCGACTCGTCGTGCGTGCTGCCGTCGGTTGACCTTTCGGACAGCGTACTGGCTACGATCCGCGACTACACCTTCCGGTTGGCACGCGCGCTGAAGGTCATTGGCCTGATGAACATTCAGTACGCGATCCAGCGCGACAAGGTGTTCGTGATCGAGGTCAATCCCCGCGCTTCGCGCACCGTGCCATACGTCTCGAAGGCAACCGGCGTCCCATTGGCGAAAATCGCTGCCCGGCTCATGACTGGCCGCAAGCTGCGGGACTTCCTGTGGGAAAACGTGGAGCGCGGCACGGATCTCGATACCGGCAATTGCTACTACGTGAAGTCGCCGGTGTTTCCGTGGGGCAAGTTTCCGGGTGTCGACACGGTGCTCGGACCGGAGATGAAATCCACGGGCGAAGTGATGGGAGTGGCCGACAACTTTGGCGAGGCTTTTGCCAAGGCGCAGGCTGCCGCTGGACAGATGCTGCCGACGTCGGGCCATGTGTTTATCAGCGCCAATGATCGCGACAAGCCATATATCGCGGACTTAGCGAAGCGCTTCGCGGAGTTGGGATTCAGCCTTGTGGCCACGCACGGAACAGCAAAAATCCTCGAAGACGCCGGACTGCAGGTCGAGCGCGTATACAAGGTCAAAGAAGGCCGCCCCAACGTGGTCGATCTGATCAAGGGCGACCGCATCCAGCTGGTGATTAATACGCCGCATGGCATCGAGCCTTGGTTCGACGAGAAGGCGATTCGGCGGGCGGCAGTTACGGCGCGGATCCCCACGATTACGACCCTGTCAGCGGCGCGCGCAGCGTGCGAAGGCATCGCGGCGCTACAACGGGGAGATGTGAAGGTATACGCGCTGCAGCAGCTTCACGCCGAGCGGGCTGCGGCCGCCCAATAAGTTCGTGGCACGAATTTATCGCGTCCGATTTAACTCACAACTGGCCACTGGCCGCTTGGTGTTCATTATGTTCTTACACGGAATCTTTTCTCCCATTACAACCCCGTTCTATCCGGACGGCAAGATTTATCACCGCAAGCTCGAGCAGAATGTCGAGCACTATTCGCGCACGCCTACCGCAGGAATCGTCGTGCTGGGCTCGACGGGCGAGGCCATCCTGCTCAGCGACGACGAGCGCCGTGAAGCGCTGAAGACGGCCCGCGATGCTGCCGCGAACGAGAAAGTGTTGGTCGCGGGGACCGGCATCGAGTCCGCTATCGAGACTCTGCGGCTCACTGAATATTCCTATGACATTGGCTATGACGTCGCCATGGTGCGGACTCCGCATTACTACAAAGGCCAGATGGCCGACCCGCAAAACATGCTGGCGTTCTACCGCTTCGTCTGCGATCGCTCGCCGCTTCCAGTGATTATCTACAACTTCCCGCAGGCTACCGGATACGACATTCCTGCCGAGCTGGTGATCGAGCTGGCTGAGCACCCTAACCTCATCGGGATCAAGGAGTCGTCCGGTTCCACCGAGAAGGTGCAGAAGATGGTGGAGGGCACGCGCCATATCCAGCGCAAAGCGACTGTAACCGAGACGTTCGCGGCCGTGACCAAGCGCATGATGAAGGCCGCCCACACTCCGGCAGCAAGCGACGGTGGAAACCTGGTTCCCGTTGGAGCGCTGGCGGGCGAAACGGCGCCTAAGCCGTCGTCGAGTGCGGTCAAAGTTGTCGGCGGACTCAAGACCCGCGAGAAGGAAGTCGGCTTCCAGGTGCTGGTCGGGGCCGCGCAGAAGCTTGAACCCTCGCTGGCTGCCGGGGCCGTGGGTGCGATTCTGGCCTTTGCCGATTGCGCTCCGACCGCATGCTACGAAATTTTCGCCGCATGGAAAGAAGGCGATATCGCTCTCGCTCGGGAAAAGCAGGAGCGCATCGCCAAGGCAGCGCAACGCATTGTTGGAGAGCTCAGCATTCCGGGTGTGAAGTACGCCATGGATTTCAACGGCATGTATGGCGGCACGCCACGGCTGCCCTTGTTGCCCCTGACCGCTGACAAGAAGGCGGAAGTCGAACAGTTGCTGGATCGCATTAGGAACTAATCTCCTGCCCTCGTACTTTTGCGAGGAACTCGCACGCGCGTTCGGCTATATTGGCAGTTATGCCGTCGATCGCGCTCTCCGAGCTCATTGGCGCGCCCGTCTACGATCCGACCGGCACATCGCCGGTGGGAAAAGTGCGCGAGGTCGCGCTTGTCCCGCAGGAAGACCCCGGCCGCATTTCGGGATTCGTCGTGAAGACGCGCCAGGGCGAACGGCTGCTGGCTATCAAGTCGGTCGAATCGGTCAATGGAGGCGTGCGCGCCGACAGCGTAGCCGCTGACTGGACTCCGTATGCGAGCGGCGAAGGCATGCTGCTGCTGGAACGCGACCTGCTCGACCAGCAAATTATCGACGTTTATGGTCGCAAGGTTGTGCGGGTCAACGACGTTGATATCCACGAAGAGATGGGCGACGCGCACATCGTGCTCAAGCTCGCCGCAGTGGACGTGGGGGCACGAGGCGCGATTCGGCGCCTGTTGAGGGGCGTCGTCCCTTCGTCGGCGCTACGGTCGATGATGGCGAAGATCCCGCCGCGGATGATTCCGTGGGAGTTTGTTGACCTCATCGAGACCGATCCTGCGCGCCGCATCAAGCTGAAGATCTCGCTCGACCGCCTGGCGAAACTGCATCCCGCTGACATTGCCGACATTGTGGAAGAACTGGCTCCGACGGAGCGCGAGGCGGTGTTCGAGACGCTGGACGAAGAGGTCGCCGCACAAACGCTGGAGGAAATCGATCCCAAGATGCAGGTGTCGATCCTCAGCTCGCTGGACTCGGATCGGGCGGCCGACATCGTTGAGGAGATGGATCCGGACGCGGCTGCCGATTTGCTGGGAGACTTGCCTCCAGAAACGACGCAGGAAATTCTCACCGAGATGGAGCCGGAGGAGCGCGCCGAAGTTGCCGAACTGATGACCTTTGGGGAAGACACGGCTGCAGGCCGGATGACCACTGAGTACATGGCCCTGAAGGCGGGCTCCAAGGTTTCCGACGCGGTTGAGATGTTGCGCAACTTCGAAGGTGGTGTGGAGAGCCTGAGCACCATCTACATCATCGGTGAGCGGGAGAAGTTGCTCGGCCATGTGCCCCTGGCAAAAATTGTCCTGGCGACGCCGGAGACGCCCCTGATGCTGCTCAGCACCGGCCACATGCAGACCATTCATCCGGGCGCGGATGAAAAAGAAGTAGCCGAGCTGTTCGACAAGTACAACCTGCTGACCCTTCCGGTCGTCGATGAAGAAGGCATTCTGACCGGAGTCATTACGGCCGACGACGTAATCAACATGCTGCGCGCCAAGCTTTAGCTGCGGTTCCCTCCCGCAGTTTCGGGCAATATTCAATCGGTATTGGCGCATTTCACCGCGGACAGTTATTCTGGAACGTCTTCACCATCTCACCTCGAACTCCGGTGTCATGTCAGGCTCTCGACGTCTGAAAATTTGGAGGATTCGTCTGGTGATGTTCCTGGCCGTGATCGGGCCGGGGTTCATCACTGCCAACGTCGATAACGACTCCGGGGGTATCTACACCTACTCCGCTGCCGGCGCGCAGTTCGGATACCAGTTGCTGTGGGTGATGATTCCCATGACGATTGCGCTGGTAGTTGTGCAGGAGATGTCAGCGCGAATGGGCGCTGTTACCGGCAAGGGACTGAGTGACCTCATTCGCGAAGAGTACGGATTTCGTATCACGTTTTTCATGATGCTTGGCTTGATCATCACCAACTTCGGGAACGTCGTAGCCGAGTTCGCGGGAATCGCCAGCAGCCTGCAGCTGTTCCACATCTCGCGCTACATCAGCGTGCCGGTTTCCGGCCTTTTGGTCTGGTTCATGGTGGTCAAGGGGAGCTACAAAAGTGTCGAAAAGGTTTTTCTGGCTGCGTCATTTTTCTATTTTGCCTACATCATCGCAGGTGTGCTAGCAGGTCCAAGTTGGAGGGAGGCGTTCGTCGCAACCTTCACGCCACCGCACAGATCGGCGTTCCAGAACTCCGCATATATCTACATGGTCATTGGCGTGATCGGGACGACAATCGCGCCGTGGATGCAGTTCTACCTGCAGTCTTCGATCGTGGAGAAGGGAATTACGGCGCGAGAATACAGGGCATCGCGCTGGGACGTGATCGTGGGTTGCCTCTTCACTGACATTGTTGCCTGGTTCATTGTTGTTGCATGTGCAGCAACGCTCTATGTCCACGGCGTGCGGCAGATTCGTGACGCTGCCGATGCAGCCCAGGCATTGCGGCCGCTCTCCAATGAGTTTGCCTACATCCTGTTTGCTGCGGGTCTGTTCAATGCGTCACTCTTTGCGGCTTCGATTCTGCCGATCTCAACCGCGTACACGGTCTGCGAAGGGCTGGGATTCGAGTCGGGCGTGGACAAGAAGTTCAGCGAAGCTAAGGTTTTTTATTGGCTCTACACGCTGCTCCTCATCGCGGGTGGCGCGGTGATCCTGATGCCGAATATACCGCTCGTGAGGATCAGCATTCTGTCGCAGGTGGTGAACGGAATTGTCCTTCCGTTCGTCCTGATCTTCATGTTGCTATTGGTGAACAAGAGCGAACTGATGGGCAAGCACGTGAACGGGACGTGGTTCAACTTCATAGCATGGGCGACGACGATCATCATGATCGGGCTGACGATTGCCTGGTTCGTCACCGGTGGAGGCAGCTAGAGTAGCTCACCAGCAGCCAGCTTCCGCACCAGCTCTTTGTCGGCGTCTAGAAAATCGAGAGCGGGCAGGTCGCCGAGCTTTACCCACCGAAGGTCACGGAAAATGCGATTTTGCATTTCCTTCTCGTAGCGGTCGACCACGTAGAAATGCAGGTTGACTGAGTTACCGTTCTGATAGGTGTGCAGGACTTGAGTGACCTCGCGGCCGATTTCGGCCACGATGCCGAGTTCCTCCTGCAATTCGCGGCGAAGGGCCTGCTGAGGCGTCTCTCCCGGCTCGATCTTGCCACCGGGGAACTCCCATTTGAGCGGGAGGGCCTGATGTTCGGTTCGCTGACAGCACAGGACCTCCGCACCTCGCAGAATCAGCGCAGCCACCACTTGCTTGGTCAAATGAGGGTCCTCGTTTGAGCTGCTGTCCTTGGATGCGAGGCTATCACAACGAAGTGCTGGGCCCCGACGGGGGCCTGTTCGTCCGGAATAACGCCGAGCAGTCGCCACTAGGGTGAGGGGTGAATTTGCCGGATTCCCGCGGGACGAGAAAATCGTGCGGGATGGAGCGCCCATGCGATGGCACGTAGCCCGTCGACAAGGCTCGTCGCCGGAGTGTTGAGCAACTCATCGCGAATGCAGAAAACACGCCCGTCGCGGACGGCCGGAATGTCGCTCCAGTCACGTTGTTGAACGATTTTCTCCAGGGGAACACGATCTCCGGCTCCGCACCAGGCAGTCAGTAGGACTTCCGGACGAGCTTTGGCTACCCCTTCGGCCGTGACGACCTTACCAGGTTCGCCGATGAACTCGCCACCGGCGGCACGAATCAATTCGGCCACCCAAGTCTGTGAGGCGATGATCGGCTTGCCCCATTCTTCGCAGAAGACCCTCGGCCTTGCGCTTTCGTTCTTGCAATGCTCACGCACTTCGTCAATGGGCATGTGCATTTTTGCGACGACGTCTTCTCCGCGTTCAGGCACACCCATGACGCGAGCAATTGTGGTGATGTCGGCGTAGATGTCGACCAGGGTTCGGGGCGCCAATCCCAGGAACCGGATTCCCGCCTTCAGAATTTCGCCCACTGCCTCCAGTTGATAAGGCACGCTCGCGATTACGAAGTCGGCATTGGCAGCGCGAATCTCCTCCGCCTGCGTGCTCCACGAGTCGGAGACGATCTGGCGGGTGCCATCGGCGGCTTCAGGACAAACGTCAGCGCAATACTTCGTGCAGGCCACAACCCAGTCGAGCAGTCCAAGGTCCCACATGGTCAGAGTTGCGCTGGGTTGGAGGCAAACTACGCGTTGTGGAGTGTGGCTAAGCACAGTGATTGGCCTTGATTATACGGAGGAGCTACGAATGCTTTACCCTATGGAACAAGAATGTACTCGCCCCAACTTCTCGACCACTTCGAACACCCTCGCAACGCAGGCGACCTCAGCCGCGCAAGTGCGCGTGTGCGAGTCGAGAACCCGGTCTGCGGCGACGTCCTGGAGTTATCGGTCAGAGTGGTTAGCGGACGTATTGGTGAAATTCGTTTTCGCGTTAAGGGCTGCGTGCCGGCCATGGCCTGCGGTTCGCTGATTACCGAGCTGGCGAACGGGAAAACGATTGAAGAAGCCAGTGGAATCGGCAAAGAGACCATCGTGAAAGAAATCGGCGGGCTTCCTTCCGCATCGGGACATGCGGCACAGTTGGCGGTGGATGCGCTTAGAGCGCTAGTGCGGAATATAGCGAACCACGAATCGCACTGACCGACGACGCTGCGTCAACCGGAGATTTCTGGCCGGCAACACATCACTTGACAAATAATAATCAACTTGATTAATATGACACAAATTCACCGTAGGTGTTGCCTTGCACATTCATGAAGAGATTCTTCAGACAGCTAATCGTCTCGCAGGCCCAGAAGGGAGTTTCGAACTCAGCAAGGTTGTTCGCGAGCTCGGACACCTGAACGAGAATACTGTTCGCACTCACATAGTGAGCCGCTGCTGTGTGAACGCCCCCAAAAACCATCCGCACAAGTGGCGTTATTTCCGGCGAGTGAGCCGAGGAGAGTACCAAATCATGCCCGAGTATAGAGCTAAGGGATCGAAACTGCCTGCGCAGAACAAGCCGCAACCTGCGGGGCAGCCTTTGAAACTCGCCGCAGGCTCAGTTCGTTCGACTGTTCATGCCGTCGTGCAACGAGATGGAGCATTCTATGTTGTGGAGTGCCTTGAGCTTCCAGTTGTGACCCAAGGCAGAACTCTCGACGAGGCCGTGAGCAACATCCAGGAGGCACTCTGTCTGCATTTAGAGGATGAGGACCGGGCAGCACTCGGTCTAGTGGCAGAGCCACGAATCGAAATCATCTATGACATGGCCCTGGCGTGCCCCGCCTGAGGCAACTATCGGGTCGTGACCTTTTGCGCATCTTCGCCGCATTTGGGTTTCGTGCCCTCAGTACTCGCGGAAGCCACGCGAAGCTGCGTCGGACGCTCGCCGATGGTGAGCGACAAACCCTCACTATTCCACTGCACAAGGAGCTAGCTCCAGGAACGCTGTACGCGATTTTTCGGCAGGCCCTGCGGTATGTTCCCGAAGTCGATCTAAAGCCCTGGTTCTTTCATGGCGAGCGATAGCCAAGCCGGATAAAATCCGGTCGCTGCCTACACCGTCTCCAGCTCTTCTTCGAGCAACTGCTTGTTGTAAAGCTCGGTGTAATAGCCGTTGCGGTCGATCAACCCATCGTGTGTGCCGTATTCGACGATTTCGCCGTCGTGCAGTACGGCGATGCGGTCAGCGTTGCGCACCGTGGACACACGGTGCGAGATGAAAATAGTCGTGCGGCCCTGCATGATTTCACGCAGGTGGTTGAGGATGCGGTCTTCAGTCTGGGTGTCGACGCTCGAAAGCGCGTCGTCGAGCACCAGGATGCGGGGATTGCGGATCAACGCTCGAGCGATGGCCGTTCGCTGCTTCTGTCCGCCGGACAGCGTCAGCCCTCGTTCGCCGACAACTGTGTTGTAGCCCTCAGGGAAACTCTCGATGTCGGTGGCGATACTGGCCGCTTCCGCAACACGCCGCACATCGGCGTCGGTGGCGTTCTGGGCACCGAATGCGATGTTCTCGCGTACGGTATCGCTGAACAGAAACGTTTCCTGCGGCACGAAACCTATGTTCTTGCGCAAAACCTCCAGCGGAAATTCGCGGATGGGGCGACCATCGATGAGCACCGATCCCGGCGCTGCATCATAGATCCGCGGAATCAGTGAAACCAACGTAGACTTTCCCGATCCCGTCGGCCCGACGATCGCAAGGCTGGTGCCAGCGGGAACCCTCAAGTTCACATTCCTCAACACGTATTCGTCGCCAAGGGTTCGGCGCTTTCCGTTGTCGGTGGTTTGCAGAGTCCGGCCATAGCGGAAGCTAAGATTACGGAACTCGATGACGCCTTTGATACTGGCGGGCGCGTCCACCAGCGGAACCCCGGCGTCGGTGACCTCAGGTTTCTCGTTGAGAATGCTTTCGATTCGCTGCAACGATGCCGTGCCGCGCTGCAGGATATTAATGACCCACCCAAGGGCGATAATCGGCCACGTTAACTGCACCATGTTGGTGTTAAAGGCGGCGAAGTCTCCGACGTTAATGCGGTGCTGGATCACTTCGCGGCCACCGACAAATAGCACGATCACGATGGCTATTCCAAGCAGCGTTTCCAGCGTGGGCCACAACATTCCCATCAACCGAACCAGCTTCAAGCTGCGCCCGATGTACTCCTCGTTTGCGCGTTCGAATAATTCGATCTCGGCCTCTTCCTGCACGTAGGCGCGAATCAGTCGGGCGCCGGAAAAATTCTCCTGGGCGCGAACGGAAATGTCAGAGAACATCGCCTGAATTCGCTCGAAGCGTTCGTGAATCTGGCGGCCGAAGTGCTGCACCACTATGCTGAAAATGGGGAGTGGCAGGAAGGCGAACAGCGTCAGCCTGGGGCTGATACTCAGCATGAAAACCAGCGATACCGCGGTGAAAATGATCGTGTTCGCGGTATACATAATGCCGGGACCCAGCAGCATGCGCACGGCGTTCAGATCGT
>Ga0209656_10000751_pt1 | contig 21053 bp, 25 predicted proteins | sample BogFormECP12_OM2_FD_188239 | JGI IMG/M metagenome (GOLD analysis project Ga0209656, IMG submission 188239) | Bog forest soil microbial communities from Calvert Island, British Columbia, Canada - ECP12_OM2 (SPAdes) (version 2) | ecosystem: Environmental > Aquatic > Freshwater > Wetlands > Bog ... | reverse complement strand
GTCGTGGATGACGCCGAAACCCGCCAGGAGCACGTGGCCGGGATCATGCACGCGACGACCGCTGGCCCGGTGGCAGCGCCGATTCGCCTGCTGTTGCTCGCCCGCTGGCCGAGCGGCTGGCCGATCTGGGCCGGGCTGACCAGGCACTCGCAGTCGCGCAACGGTCCGTGGAGGCCGCCGGGCGGCTGGTCGGGCAGCTCGACTATCCGGCCCTCGCCGCGGAATCATTGCGCAGAGCCGCCGGACTGGCTCGTCGAGAGCGCTGAGACGTTCCATCGACCCGGTGAACGTCTCTGGCCAGTGTGCTAGCTGGCCGGAGGAGGGGTGGTGCAGCCGACGCACGTCTACCGACGCACGTCTACTTGATCAGCGCCTGTGAGGCTTGCTCGATGATGGCGTTCAGGTCATCCCGGCTGCCGACGCGGTAGAGCGGGCCTCCGCCGTCGGTCAGCAACTGGCTTACCATCGCGACGCCCTGTGCCGGGACCGGGCCTTGGTCTGTGAGGAACCCGGCCAGCCCCGCCAGCCCGGCAGCCGACCCGGCGATCCGGTCCCGGCGGAGCGGGACATGAGGCCGGCGCGCCACGCCTATGGTCGGCGGCCGCGGGGGCCCGTCCGGGGACGGGGACGCGGACGCGGCCAGAATCCGTTGCAGGCTCGCAGCCAGGGCGCGACGGAACCCGACGGAGGTCAGGAACATGGCCCGCGCGGCCAGGATCGCGCTGGCTTCTGGCCGGGCGCCATTGGCGAGCTGGCGGTCAAGGCGCGCCGCCAGGCCGCGCGCCAGCATCCGGTGCCAGGGTCGCAGCCCCCGAACAGTCAAGCGGCCGAGGTCGTCGTCAAGCAGGACATGCATCGCATGCCACCTCCTACGTAGTGACCTATAAATCTATTATACTGGTCATGGATGACCTGTAAACAGATTTAACCGGTCACATCTAGGAAATCGCGGGCGTCGCGAGACGAGCCCGTCGAGCACGAAAGCGAGTGATCATGGCGGCTAGCCTGATGGGCATGACGTTGCCGTCGTGGGCGTCCCATCTGGAGCACAAGCTGGCGCCGGCGCCGCTGCTGCTCGTGCAGGCGTTCGTCAACACCCTCGACTTGGACCTGCGTACCGACGTGCTGGCCCACGCCGACGACGCCCGTGCGTGGCTAGCCGATGCAGGCCTGCGTGACCTGGGGCCAAGCCGCCCGGGGCAGGCGGATCCGGACTTCGCTGCGGATCTCCAGCTAGCCCGAGACGTCAGGGCGAGCCTGCGCGCCATGATCGCGCACAACACCGACGGCCGGCCGCTCACCGACGCCGACCTGCTGCCCCTGGAGCAGGTCACGAAACAGGCCAGGCCCCGGCTGGAGGTGACCGCCGAGGGCGAGGTCAGGCTCGGGCCGGGGACACCCGCTCAGCGGCTGGCGGACGGCCTGGCCGGGCTGCTGCTGACCATCCGCGACGCGCAGGCCGACGGCAGCTGGGACCGCCTGAAGCTCTGCGGCAATCCGGACTGCCTCTGGGCGTTTTACGACCGGTCGCACAGTCGCCGCGGCGCGTGGTGCGAGATGGCCTCGTGCGGCAACAAGCTCAAGAACCGGAACCTGCGCGCCCGCCGCGCCCAGGCCAGCTAACCTCCGCGGGCCGCCTCGCGCTCGCGGGCCGCCAGGGCCAGCAGTTCCTCCGCGTGCGCCTGGCCGAACTCGGAGTCCTCCAGGCCGCCTAGCATCCGGGACAGTTCGCGGGCCCGGCCGGGCTGGTCCAGCCGGACCACGCCGCTCGCGGTGACCAGGCCGTCGCCGGACTTCTCCACCGCCAGGTGGTTATCGGCGAACGCCGCGACCTGCGGCAGGTGGGTGACCACGATCACCTGCGAGGAACGCGCCAGCCGCGCCAGCCGCCTGCCGACCTCCACGGCCGCCTTGCCGCCGACCCCGGCGTCCACCTCGTCGAACACGAACGTCGGCACCGGGTCCGCGCCTGCGAAGACCACCTCGATGGCCAGCATGACACGGGAAAGCTCGCCGCCGGAGGCGCCCTTGTTCAGTGGCAGCGGCGGCGCGCCCGGGTGCGCGGCCAGCCTGATCTCCACATCGTCGGCCCCGTAGGGGCCCGGCGCGTCGAGCTCGCTGACCACCGCGGTGAGCGACGCGTGCGGCATGGCCAGCGCGGTCAGCTCGGCGGTCACCTCCGACGCGAACCGCTCCGCCGCCGCCGAGCGAAGCGCGGTCAACTGTCCGGCCCGCGAGGCCACCTCAGCCCGCAAGGCTGATTCCTCCGCAGCCAGCGCGGCAATCTTGTCGTTGTCCCCTTCGAGCTCGGCCAGCCGCGCCCCGGCCTGCTTGGCCCAGTCGAGCACGGCGGCCACCTCCCCGGCGGCCGCCCCGTAAACCCGGATCAGCCGGCCGAGCGCCGCCCGGCGCTCCTGCACCGCGGCCAGCCGGGCTGGGTCGGAGTCCAGCGACTCAGTGTAGGAGGCGAGCTCCCCGGCCACGTCGGAAATCAGGTAGCTGGCCTCGGTCAGCCGGTCGGCGAGCCCCGCCAGCACGGGGTCATGGGCGCGCACCGCTTCGAGCGCGCGCCCCGCGGCGCCGAGCAGGGTGATCGCGTCCGAGCCGTCGACCGAGGCCGACGCCGGGTCGCCGAGCAGCGCCTCGTGCGCGGTGGTGGCCGCGGCGTGCAGCGCGTCGGCGTTCGCCAGCTTCTCCTCCTCCGCCAGCAGGGCCGCGTCCTCGCCCGCTACCGGGGCGACCGCCTCGACCTCGGCCAGGCCCAACCGAAGCGTCTCCGCCTCGGTCGCGCGCTCCCGCTCGGCCTGCGTCAGTGACTCGAACTCCTCGCGGACCGCGCGGTGCCGGCTGAACACCCGCCGGTAGTCGGAGAGGGCAGCGGCCAGCTCGGGTCCGGCGAACCGGTCCAGCGCGTCCCGCTGCCGTCCCGGCTTGAGCAGTTGCTGCTGATCCGACTGCCCGTGCACCGCCACCAGGTCGTCGGCCAGCAGCTGGAGCAGCGACACCGGGACCGAGTGCCCGCCCGCGAACGCCCGCGACCGGCCCTCCGCCGACACTGAGCGGCTGAGCACGAGCGTGGATCCGTTGTCGTCGAGGTCTCCCCCGGACTCCTCGACCTCACGCGCCACCTTAGGGGAGACCAGCAGCCGCCCCTCCACCGAGGCGCGCGCCGCGCCCGGCCGTACCCGCGCCGGGTCGGCCCGGCCGCCGAACAGCAGCCCCAGCGCCGTCACGACCATGGTCTTCCCGGCGCCGGTCTCTCCGGTCAGCGCGGTGAACCCGGCCGAAAGCTCAAGCACCGCGTCGTCGATGACGCCGAGGCCGGTGATCCGGACTTCCTCAAGCATGCTCGCCTGCGTCCTCCCAAGTACGGCCGCGCCAGCCCGCCACGGACAGGCCGAACTTGACCACCAGCCGGTCGGTGAAGCTTCCGCCGTGGGTGCCCGTCGCCTGCAGCCGGGCCAGCAGGACCGGCAGCGCCCCCCGGCGGACCTCTACCCGGGCTCCGGCTGGCAGATCGACCTTACGCCGACCATCGCACCACAAAACCGCCCCCGATGTCTCGGACGCCACGATCAGCTCGACCGCGAGGACCGATCGCGGCGATACCACCATCGGCGGGGCGAACAGCGTGTGCGCACTGATCGGCACCATGAGCAGCGCCTCCACCTCGGGCCACACGACAGGCCCGCCCGCGGAGAACGCGTAGGCGGTCGAGCCCGTGGGGGTCGAGCACACCACTCCGTCACAGGCCCAGCGGGACAGCGGGCGGCCATCGACTTCGGTGATCACCTCGATCATCCGCTCCCGGGCCGCCTTCTCCACCGTGGCCTCGTTCAGCGCCCAGGCAGAGGCGAGGAGCGCGCCGTTGCTGCGCACGGTCACGTCGATCGTCATCCGCTCCTCGACCCCGTACTCCCGCGCCACCACCCGGTCGACGGTGTCGGCCAGCCCGTCCGGCTCCGCCTCGGCGAGGAACCCGACATGGCCGAGGTTGACCCCGATCAGCGGCACGCCGGCCGGGCGAGACAGCTCGGCGGCGCGCAGCAGGCTGCCGTCGCCGCCCAGGACGAATACGAGCTCGACGCCCTGCGCCGCGTCGGTGCCGGCCGGCACCTGTTCGGCACCCGGGGAGCTGAACTCGCCCGCCAGGGTGCGGACGACGACGCCGGCCGCGGTCAGCCGCTCGGCCACGAGCCGGGCGCTGCGCAGCGCGTTCTCCCGCCCGGTGTGCGCCGTGACCAGCACCGTCCGCTGTCCCACTAGCTGGGTCCCTCCTCGATTGCCCGCTCCAGCTGGCCTTCGTCAAGCGGCGGCGCGCCCCGCCGCAGCCAGACGAAATATTCCACGTTGCCCGCGGGTCCGGGCAGCGGGGAGGCGGTAACCCCCAGGACGCCCAGGCCAAGCTGGCCCGCCGCGTCCGTTACCCGGCGCACCGAGGCCGAACGATCCGCGGCCTGCCGCACCACGCCACCCGCGCCCACCCGGCCCTTACCCACCTCGAACTGCGGTTTCACCAGCAAAACGAAATCCGCGTCCGCCGCGGCGCAGGCGACCAGGGCCGGGAGCACCAGGGTGAGCGAGATGAAGGAGAGGTCAGCCACCACGAGCTCGGGCACCGGGGTCACCCGGTCCAGGGTCCGCACGTTGACCCGGTCCAGCACGGTGACCCGCGGGTCGGTCCGCAACGACCAGGCCAGCTGGCCGTAACCCACGTCGGCCGCCACCACGTGCCCGGCCCCGGCCCGCAGCAGCACGTCGGTGAACCCGCCGGTGGACGCGCCCGCGTCCAGACACGGCCGGCCGGCCACCACCAGGCCCCCGGGGCCGAAGACCGCGAGCGCCCCGGCCAGCTTGTGACCGCCGCGGGAGACGTACCCGGGTTCGCCGGTGTCCGCGATGGTGATCGGGACGTCCCTGGCCACCTGGGTGGCGGGCTTGGCCGCCCGCTGCCCGGCTACCGTCACCAGGCCGGCCGCCACCAGTTCGCCGGCCTGCTCCCGCGACCTGGCCAGGCCGCGCCTGACCAGCTCAGCGTCCAGTCGCACCCGTACCGTGGTCAAGGCTGGCCCTTGGCCCCGTCCGGCTCGACGAGGCGGTCCTGGCCCTCGTTGAGCTCGCCCAGGATGTCCCTGAGCTGCCCGTGCACCTCTTCGAGCACGGCGACGTGCTCGTCCGCCGGTGTGCCAGGCAGGCGGCTCAGCCCGGCCACGGCCGCGTCTACCCGGTCGTCGCCCGTGGGCGGCAGTTCGATCGCCGGCGGCTGGCTGTCAGCTGGCACGGGCGCACGCGCCCACTCTCGTTCGGCATAAGGGTCTTGACCTTCGTCCTGTGTCCCGTGGTGTGGGTATTCCTCGTTCATGTGCGCTACCCTCCGCGTGGAACGCTACCGTCCGATGTTGACTAGAGCGAGGCGCACATGGCTTCAGCGGAGGAGTGCCGCGAGGCACTGCAGACCCTCACCGGCCGCCTAGCCGAGATGAACCCGCATGACCGGGCCAGCTACTTCGGCCAGCGGTCGATGAGCTGCCATGTGACTGATCTCGGCGTGACGTTCGTGACCAGGTTCACCGACCACGGCGCCGAACCGGTGACCGAGGCGAAACCGGACGACCCGCCGGCCGACATCAGGCTGACCGCGAACAGCGACGACGTCATCTCGCTAGCCGCCACCCCGGCTAACATCGCCCGGATGTGGATCTCGGGCCGGGTCCAGGTCCAGGCCAGCATGCGGGACCTGCTAGCGCTCCGCAAGCTTCTGTAGGGAAGCTGCGGCAGGCCGCGTTTACCTGGTCACGCCTGCCTGGTGGGGGTTCGGGTTCCCACTACCGATATGTTGTCGAGCCATGGGCGACCTAATCCTGCTCAGGCACGGTGAGACCGAGTGGAGCCGGGACGGCAAGCACACCGGGCGGACGGACGTCCCGGTCACCCCGCACGGCGAAGCCGCCGCGGCGGCGCTGGCCCCGCTGCTGGCCCGGCGACATATCGTGGCCGCTTTCACCAGCCCTGCCCAGCGCGCGATGAGGACCGCCGCGCTGGCTGGGCTGGTTCATGCCAAACGGGATCCCGACCTGTGGGAATGGGACTACGGCGGCTACGAGGGGCTGACCACGCCGCAGATCAGGGAAACCAGGCCCGGCTGGTACCTGTGGCGGGACGGAGTGATCCCCGGCGACGCCGAACATCCCGGCGAGACCGTGGAACAGGTAGGCGAGCGGGCCGACCGGGTGCTCGGCCGGGTGACGCCGCTGCTGGCCGATGGCGATGTCGCGCTGGTCGCGCACGGGCACGTGCTGCGCGTGCTCACCGCCCGCTACCTGCGCCTGGAGCCGATGGCCGGGCGGATGTTCCGGCTGGACACCGGGACGGTCAGCACGCTCGGCACCGAGCGCGACGAGCCGGTCATCACGTCCTGGAACGTGCCGTCCCCGGTCAGTTCCGCAGGATGAGGCGCTGGTGCCTGACGCCGGTCAGGCAGACGGCCAGGCCGAGCACGCCGATGTCGCGCAGCGCCGTGGGGGACTGGCCGGTCATCGCCACCGCGATCACGATCTCCAGCATCAGTACGCTGGCGACCGCCGCGGCCGCCCGCGGCGCGATGCCCGCGACCAGCGCCGCGCCCGTCACAAGCAGCACCCAGCCGTGCACCAGCACCAGGAAGACCGCCAGCGAGGACGACTCGGAGACGAACGGCACGTACTGCGTCCAGCCGTCGGGCTGCACCAGCTCGTGGTACCCGAACCAGAGGAACACCACGCCGAGCAGGATCCGCCCGGCGGCCGGCGCCCACTCCGCCGTGATCGCGCCCGCACGCTCGGCGGCGGCGGCCAGGCCGCCGACCGGCGCCGCGGCGGGACTAGCTGCGGTCCTGGGCGCCTCAGACGGCTCAGACGGCTCGGGCGGCTCGGCTGGCTTGACCGGGACGGGCACCGAGAGCTTCGGCCGGCCGGTGGCCCAGGACTTGGTGGCGGAGGGCTTGCTCATCGGGCGGCTCCGGTGCCGGCGACGTAGACCGCGATCCGGCCGGACTGCTCATCCACCGGCGCAGTGCCGCTATGGGTCCAGCCGAGCATGGCGAGGGCGAGGCCGATGATCCCGACGAGCAGCAGCACCGTCAGCCCGCGTGGCCCGACCGAACCGGTCATGGTTCAGACTCCTTGCCGTCCTAAGGCGCCCTGAGCGGGGCGCGTCTCCTCTCGCATCCAATTCAGGTACGCGGCCGAGCCCGCCACGATGGGCAGCGCGACGATCTCGGGCTCGTCGTAGCTGTGCCGTTCGGTGATGAAAGCGGCGAGTTCGTCGTAGCGGTCGGCCGGGAGCTTAAGCAGCACCAGCCACTCCTCGGCACGCTCAAGACCGTCTTCCCACCAGTACACCGACGCCACCGGGCCGGCCACCTGCGCGCACGCGGCCAGCCTGGATTCGACCGCGGCACGGGAGAGCTCCATCGCCTCTGCCCGCGAATCGGTCGTCGTCTGCACCTGGAGGTACTGAGCCTCAAGGTCCGCCATGGCACATGATGGTACGCGCACCGTCCCTAGTACGCTGTGCCCGCACGCCGCCGGGGCTGCGAGGGGATCTTTCCGGGTTGGGAGGAGCGCGGATGGAATTGGTGCATTCCGGGAAGGTCCGGGAACTCTACGCTGACGGTGACGACATCATCATGGTCGCCTCCGACCGGGTGAGCGTCTACGACGTGGTGCTGCCCACGCCGATCCCGGGCAAGGGCGAGGTGCTGACCCAGCTCTCGCTGTGGTGGTTCGGGCAGCTCAGCGACGTGATCCCCAATCACGTGATCTCCGGCACCGACGTGCCCGAGCAGTGGGCGGGCCGGGCCATCAGGTGCCGCCGGCTGCGGATGCTCCCGGTGGAGTGCATCGCCCGCGGCTACCTGGCCGGCCTCGGGCTGGCGTCCTATAACGAAACCGGCACGATCTGCGGCGTGCGGCTGCCGCCTGGCCTCGGCGAGGGCTCCCGGCTGCCCGAACCCGTCTTCACCCCCACCACGAAGGCCGCGACCGGCCACGACGAGCCGATGAATGCGGCCGAAGTGTCGGCACTGGTCGGTGAGCCAGTAGCCGCCGAACTCGAGCGGGCTACCCTGGAGGTCTACCGGCGGGGCGCGGAGCTGGCCGCCTCGCGCGGCATCGTCATCGCGGACACCAAGGTGGAGTTCGGGCTGCTCCCGGACGGGACGCTGATGCTGGCCGACGAGCTGCTCACGCCGGACTCGTCCCGGTTCTGGCTAGCTGGGGAGTGGCAGCCTGGCCGTCCGCAGCGCTCGCTGGACAAGCAGTTCCTGCGGGACTGGTCGGCAGGGCTCGACTGGGACCGCCGACCGCCGGGACCGCCCATCCCGCCCGACGTGGTGGCCGCGACCCAGGCGCGCTACCAGGAGCTCTATGCGCGGATAACTGCCCGTGAGTGACCCCGTCCTCATCCTGCGCGCGGACTTACCGGGTCTGGCGGGCAAAGCGCGCGGTAAGGCAATCTGTACCCTGTGCCGGATGCTCAGGAAAGGTGATGCGATGAGCGAGCTCAAGACCGAGGCCGAGCCGGCCGAGGTAGGCCTGGACCCGGACCGGCTGGAGCGAATCGGCCGGCACTTCGCTCGCTATGTCGACGACGGCAGACTGCCTGGCTGGCTGATCACGGTGAGCAGGTACGGCCGCCTGGCGTACGTATCGAGCTACGGGTCCTGTGACGTCGAGGCCGGGCGGCCGGCCGGGACGGACACGGTGTGGCGGCTGTACTCGATGACCAAGCCGATCACCTCGGTGGCGGCGATGATGCTGTATGAGGAGGGCGGATTCGAGCTCACCGATCCGGTCAGCTCGTTCATCCCGTCCTTCGCCGACGTCCGGGTGTACGCCGGCGGCTCGGACCTACGGCAGGTCACCGTCCCTGTCACCGAGCCGGTGCGGATCTGGCACCTGCTCACCCATACGGCCGGCCTTACGTACGGGTTCCACCGGGTGCATCCGGTGGACGCCATGTACCGGGCCGCCGGGTTCGAATGGTCCGCGCCCCCCGGCGCGGACCTGGCGCGGGCGTGTGATCTCTGGGCGGGTATCCCGCTGCTCTTCCAGCCCGGCGCGGAGTGGAACTACTCGGTCGCGACCGACGTGCTCGGCCGGGTGATCGAGGTCGTATCCGAGCAGCGTCTGGACGAGTTCTTCGCGGCGAGGATCCTGCGCCCGCTCGGCATGACCGACACCGGCTTCTACGCCGGGGACACGCAGCTGCCCCGGCTGGCCGCTCTGTACACGCCGGGGAGTGGCGGCACCGCGGTCAGGCTCGACGCCCTGGGCGACGCCGCCCGCCGCCCGCCGGCCATGCTCGGCGGAGGCGGCGGCCTAGTCTCGACCGCTGGGGATTATCACCGGTTCACCCAGCTGCTGCTGAACCGCGCAGACAGCCCGGCCGGAGAACTGGACGGCACGCGGCTGCTGAGCCCGCGCACGGTCCGCTACATGACCCGCAACCAGCTTCCTGGCGGCCTTGACCTGCAGACCTTTGGCAGGCCGCTGTACGCCGAATCCCCGTTCCGCGGAGTCGGCTTCGGACTTGGCTTCGCCGTCGTCATCGATCCCGTGCCCGGTAAGGTGCTGTGTACCGCGGGCGAGCTGTCGTGGGGTGGCGCGGCCAGTACCACGTTCTGGATCGACCCGGCGGAAGAGCTGACCGTCTCGTTCTTTACCCAGCTTCTTCCATCCAGCGCATACCCGATCCGCTCTCAGCTGCGCCAGCTTGTGTACCAGGCGCTGACCAGCTAGACCGGTCGGTCCATTCCCCGCCTCGGGGTGCTGGGCTCTGTCAGGCGGACCTCTTGATGCAGGTATAGGCACCGTAGAGATGACGCTCGAAATCTACGGTGAGGATCTCGAAGCCTGCTGCGGCGAGCATCGGCTCTAGCAGCCAGCGGAAGGTACTGAACTCGGTGCGGATGTGTTCGGCGTAATCCTCGCTGGTGTAGCCGGCGGCGGGGTCGGCCGCGGCGTTATCGAGCCAGTCCAGGAAGATCTCCCCGGCGTCGGCGGGGCGGAAGTCGTAGATCAGGTCGCGCAGCCGCAGCACGCCGCCGGGCCGCAGCATTCGCGCGATCCGGTCCAGGGCCAGCGCCTTCCAGAAGTCGGGGAGCTGGTGCAGGGCATGGCGGGTGTACACGCCGTCGGCGGGCGGGCCGGGATGGGAGTAGCTGAGGAAGCCCGCGTGCACGCAGTCCAGGTTGGCCAGACCCGCGGCGGCAGAGCGCTCGCGCAGCACGGTGAGCATGGCCGGAGAGACGTCCACGGCGGTCACGTGCCCGAACCGGCGGGCGGCGGCGAGGGCGAACTGCCCGGCGCCCGCTCCCAGGTCCACGACTGCGGAGCTCGCGTCAAGGCCGTGGGCCGCGAACGCGTCCAGATCCTCGGCCGGGTCGGGATGGCCCTGCTTCCGGTCGTAGCCGGCCACGAAGGCCGGGTCGAGGTGCTCAGGTCCCGCGTGCGCCAGTTCGTCGATCATCCATGCCTCAGCCACGAGGCCATTGTCCCGAGCATGGCAACTGGTTTCTCACGTTCGCGACCGTAGCGCTAGATACTTCATTGTCGTATAGTTCATTTTCGTGATATCCGAAAGTGGACTACCTGATGCGGTGCTGGCGTTGCAGCGGGCCACGCATCGCACGCTGCATGTGCTGAGTGCCGTACTGGCGGACCTGAACCTGTCGGGAGCCGAGATCAACGCGCTCGCGAACCTGGGCGACGGCGGGACCCTCAACGTCCGTCAGCTCAGTGAGCAGACCGGCACCCGGGCCAGCACGCTGACCGGCCTCCTGGACCGGCTGGAGAACCGCGGCTACCTCACTAGGGAGCTAGATCCCGCCGACCGGCGCTCGTTCCGGCTGCCGCTGACCGAGGCGGGCCAGGCGGTGGCCACCCGGGTGCTCACCGCGATCGGGGACCTGGAGCACCAGGCGCTCTCCCGGCTGTCCGCCACCCAGATCGCCGGCTACCACGCCGTCATCTCCGCTCTGCAGGAGGCCTGCTAATGCCCCGTCACGAGGCGGCGGCGGGATCACACGGTTCGGCTGACGCCGAACTGGCCGGGATTCTGCCTGGGATCACCGGTCCCAGCGGGCAGTTCCGGCACCGGCAGCACATCAACCTGGCCTTCGTGGCCGTGCGGCGCTACGGCATGCCGGAGGCGACGGCCAGGATCTGCGACTGGATCCAGCACATCGCGGCGTACGAGCGGGCGCCGCAGAAGTACCATCACACGATTTCCCAGGCCTGGGTGGAGATCGTCGCCCACCACGTCGATGCCGACCCGCACTGCGCCGACTTCGACACTTTCGCCAGGCGCAATCCCGCACTGCTCGATAAGCGCCTGCTTAGCAGGCACTACCGGTCGGCGACCCTGGCCGCCGACCCGGCCCGGCACGGCTGGGTCGAGCCCGACCTCGCGCCGTTCCCCTGGCCGGGACATCACGCATCTCCTCCGAGCCGGGGTGGCTTACCTGGGCTGGCCGCCGCGCCGGGCCTGCGTGACGCTGACCGATACGGCGAGGAGGACGGCACCCCACGGGCCGGCGACCCACAGCGGCCAGGGATAGACCAGCTGGGCGGTGGTGGCGGAGACCAGTACCCAGACCACAAGGTTGACGGACACGACCGCGGCCCAGATGGTCCACAGCACCTTGAGCGGTGCGGGAAGGCCGGCGAACCCCCGTCGGTTCACGGCGCCGGCCTGCGAGGCGGCGGGCGGATGCGCGACGGGCGGCGCGGCCGGTGGCCCGGCCGGTTCCCGCCGGGCCACCGAGCCGGTCTCTGGCAGGTCCGCGCACAACGGGGCGAGATCGCCGTAGGTTACCGCCTCGGATGCGAGCCCCATGCGTTCGAGGTACTCGTCCATCTTCAGGCGGCCCTCATCCAGGGCAGTGCGCAGGCGCTCGATGACCTCCTGACGATCCGCGTCCGAGGCCCGCATCCGCTGGCGATCATCCATAGCGCCCCTCCGCCTGGTGTCGCTTATCTGCCCCTTCTTAAAGGATAGCCGGGGCGACGTCGGCGTTGCCGCGATGTCACGGCGACTGGCAGCATGACGACGTGGACTATGTACTGGCGCAAGTGAACATTGGCCGGATGCGTGAGCCGCTGGACAGCCTGCCCGGCCTGATCCCGAGCGTGACCGGCTGGCGATGCGGACGGCCTTAGAAGGGAGAGTGGCGTGATTCTGGTGACCGGGGCGACCGGGCGGGTGGGCTACCGCCTGATGGAGGCGCTGGCGGACGCGGGCGCTGATGCCACCGCCATGGTGCGGGTAGAGGCGAAGGCCGCTGACCTGCCGGGGGTGCCGCGGTACGTAGTCGCGTCCTTCGACGATCCGCCGGCGGCGGAGACCTTGCGGGGATTCGACCGGATCTTCCTGCTGAGCCCGGCGCACGAGGAGCAGGCCACGCTGGAGACGGTGTTCATTGACGCGGTGGCCGCGGCCGGCCACCGCCCGCACATCGTCAAGATCGCCGCGGACGGCTTCCAGGATCCCGACTGTGAGGTGCGTTTCATGCGCAGCCACCGGCAGGTCGCCGTTCACCTGGACGCTCTCGGCTTTCCGGTCAGCTACGTTGCCCCCAGCCTGTATATGGAGAACCTCGTGGCCGCCGCGGACACTATCCGCAAGGAGGCCACGATAGCCGCGCCCGCGGGCCAGGGCAGGGTCGGGTTCATAGCGGCCACAGACGTGGCCGCTGTCGCGGCCCGGGTTCTCACCAGCCCGGGCCATGACGGCGAGTTGTACGTAGTGACCGGGCCGGAGGCGCTCGGGTACGCGGACGTCGCGGCGCGTATCTCGGCCGTCTTCGCGCGGCAGGTGGACTACGAGGACCAGCCGGCCGGGCGCGCGCGAGAACTCATGCTGGCCGGCGGGATGGGCGGCTGGGAAGCCGACGGCAACCTCGAGCTGTTCGAGTGGATCCGGAACGGGGGCGCCGACACGGTGACGGATACCGTGCGCGAGGTAACCGGAGCCGATCCCCGCCCGATCCAGGACTGGCTCGACGACGCGCGGGCGAGCTTTATCGGACCGCCACCGGACCGGCCCCTGCCGGCCTTCTAGCCGGAATCCCAGTGCGGCGGGCGCTCGCGATTGAGTCGCTCATCATCGTCGGGCGCGGGCGGTTCACCCCAGCCGACGTCGGTATCATCCTGGCTCCGCGTCGGCAGTACCGGCTCGTCGCGCGGGTCCGGCGGGCTGACGCGGACCGGCTGCTTCGCTGCTGCATCCGGCGGCATGCGGCCATCATCCCAGTCGCGGCCGGCGAGCCCGCGGCTGGCCACGGACTTAACGACGTGGACGTCACCGACACGATCGACGCGGGCGTCGCGTCGCTGCGCGAGCACCGTGCCTACATCGAGGGCCTGGGCGCCGGATGCGAGTACGCCGTGGCCTTCCACGGCTATCCGATGGGCTAGGCCTGCCCGACTATGGCGGCGACCTGGTCGTGGAGTGACACGGTGGCGGTGAGGCGGTTATCCACGGTGAGGTGGGGAGCGGCCGGCCCGGTCCCGAGGCGCATGGTCCGGCAGAATTCCCCGAACTCCGCCAGCTTGGCGGCATCGCGCTCCAGCCCGCGGGCGGAAAGCCGGTGCCGCAGCGTCTCCTCGTCTGACCTGACCCAGACCAGGCGCACGGTCCCGCCGCCGAGTTCGGCGACCCAGGACCGCCACCGCTGAGCGTCGTGGATCTGCCCGGTAAAGGGGCCGGACAGCAGGACCGGACAGCCGTGGGCGCGGATTTCGCGGGCGGTGGCCGTCATTCCGGCGTACTCGTGGATCTTGACATGCTCGTCGTACCACGGCCCCTCGCGCTCGCCCGGCGGGCGGCCGGCGGACGCGAGGACAGCGGCTACGAACGATCCGTACATCGTGTCCTTGTCGAGCAGCGCCGGAGTCGGCTCGAGCGCGGCGAGCAGCCGGTCCGCGACCGTGCTCTTGCCCGCTCCAGGCGGTCCGGCCACCACCCAGGCCGCCGCGTGGGCGCTCACGAGCTCAGGATGACCCAGCTGTGCCCGGGCACCAGGGCGGGATCGGCGGGCCGGGCACCGGGGTCGGGGGTCTGCGCCACCGCGAACCCGGCCACGTCGACCGGGAACCGGAACGAGGTGTCGCCCGCGTTCAGCAGGACAAGTATCCCGGCGTCGTCCGCGGCTATCCCGGCGTCGTCCGCGGCTATCCCGGCGTCGTCCGCGGCGGCCCGGAAGGCGATGGCTTCGTTGGTCAGGTGCTCGACGGACGTCCGCGCCCGGACCAGCCACGGGTGGCGGCGGCGGAAGCCGATGAGGCGCTGGTGCAGCCGGTAGACCGGCCAGCCCTCGGGTGCCAGCTCGGCCGGGCTGGCCGGGAAGGCCGGGCGGATCTCGTCGTCACCGCCGGTCCGCTCTTCCTTGACGCCGCGGAACGCCTGCTCGTCGCCGTAGTAGATGCTCGGTATGCCGCCGACGGTGAGCAGCACGGCCAGCGCGTGGCCGAGGTGCCGTTCGTCCGTGAGCTGGCTGGCCAGCCTGGTCACGTCGTGGTTCCCGGTGAACGTCTGCGGCATGACGCCGTCGAGCACCTCGTTATGCCGGTCCAGCGCCCAGGCCAGCTCGAAGAAGTTCCTGTCGTTCAGCGAGCTCCAGATCGCCTTCCACAATTCGTACTCGGTGACCGAGTCCAGGCCGCTGTCCGACGCGTAGGCCGCGTAGTCGCCGTGGATCATCTCGCCGAGGAACCACGTGCCGGGATACGATTCCCGGACTCTCGGCAGCACCTTGGACCAGAAGCTGGCCGGCACCGCGTACGCGGCGTCAAGCCGCCATCCTGCCGCGCCGCGGCTGAGCCAGTAGGTCATGACCTGAGCCACGTAGTCGAGTACCTCGGGCTCCTCGTGATCCAGGGCAATGAGCTGGTGGTGACCCTCGAACGTCGCATACTCGCCGCTGCCCGGATCGCGCCCGAACCATCTGGCGGCGGGCGAGCCCGGCCCGGCGGCGAGCGCGGCCCGAAACGCCGGGAACGAGCGGCCGACATGGTTGAACACCCCGTCGAGAACGATGCGCATGCCACGTCGGCCGGCTTCCGCGACCAGGTGGTCGAAGTCCTCCTGGTCGCCGAGCCGGGGGTCTACCTCGAAGTGATCGACGGTGTCGTAGCCGTGGGTCTCGGCCGCGAAGATCGGCCCGAGCAGCAGGCCCGAACAGCCGAGTTCGATCGCGTAGTCGAGCCATCCCTCCAGCTGCCGCAACCGGTGCCGGACGGGCTCCCCCGGCGCCAGCGCCGTCTTCTCCGCGCCCGTGAAGCCCAGCGGGTACACATGCCACCAGATAGTGCGCTCAGCCCATGACACCACCTGGGTAACCATAGCTGGCGCATGTGACAGGCGGGCACCGGGTGGCGGCGGTCCCTTAACGAACGCTGGGGTCCGGACCGCCGATGGCTCGCCTCAACGGGATCCGATCCCCGCTGTCCGGCCTGGTCTCCGGGGAGATGAATCCGAGCACCGCGGCGCCGCTCAGCACGGCGGCGGCCAGGCCGAAGGCCGCGGCGTAGGAGGCCGAGTCGACGAGGAAGCCTCCGGCCACGGGCCCGATGACGGAGCCGACGTCGCCAGCCATCTGGTAAGACGCGACCAGGGTCCCGCCGCCGCTGTCGATGATGTCGCCGATCATGGCCGCCGGGGCCACGTCCAGCAGGCCCGAGCCGAAGCCGGCCACGGCCAGCGCGGCTAGGAAGGCGCACGGGCTGGGCAGCACCGCCAGCATGACCATGCCGACGGCCGAGATCGCGCAGCCGGCGATGATGACCGGGCGCCGGCCGAGGGTATCGGCCACCCGGCCGCCGGGTAGCAGCGCGGCGCCGTTCAGCGCGGCGAACAAGAGGAATCCGATCCCCGTCCAGACCGCCGACTGGTGCAAAATCTCGTGGACGAACAGCGGCACGAGGGCGCCGCGCATGCCCAGCGCGCCGAAGCCGTCGGCCAGGTTGGCTGACGCCGCGGCCCGGTAGGTGCGGCTGCGCACCGCGCGGCCCAAGGTGGCCAGCGAGCGGGCTGGCGGCTGGCGGGCGGTCGCGGGCCGGTGGTTCGGCGCGCGGCGCAGCACGACCGCGGCCAGTATCGCGGGCACGACGAGCAGGCCGCCGTAGATGAAGAACGGCGCCCGCAGCGACCACGCCGCGATCAGCCCGCCCACCGCGGGGCCGCTGATCCCGCCGAGCAGGAATCCGCCGCTGAACAAGCCGCTGGCCCGGCCGCGCTGGCCGCTGGACACCGTGCCGAGGAGCAGGGCCTGGGCGCTGATGCTGAACATCGCCGAGCCCACCCCGCCGCCGCCGCGCAGCACCAGCAGTTCCGCGAAGGAGCGGGAGCACCCGGCCAGGACGCTGCTCACCGCGACGAGCGCTATACCCGCCGCCATCACCCCGGGCTCGCCGAAGCGGTCCACCAGACGCCCCGCGGGCAGCGCCCCGACCACCCGCATCAGCGCGAACACGCTGATCACGCCGGCCGCCGCGGTCACGCTGACACCAAACTGGCGGGCGAAGGCAGGGATCGCCGGGGCGACGATCCCGAACCCGAGTGCGACCGTGAACGAGACCGCAGTGAGGATCGCCACTTCCGGGGGCAGATCCCGAAACGGGCCTCGCCGGGCTCCACGCACGAAACGGCATTGTGCCAGCTAACTCGGGAGCACCCAAGGGACAGCCGTTCCCGGGGCACGCAGCCGCCTCGTTCGGGACAAATCTTGACAAGAACCTGCCGCGGCCGTCAGCTGCTGGCAGGAGCGGGCACAATGACGCCATGGCATCACACGTCGCACTGCTGCGCGGCATCAACGTCGGCGGCCGGAATAAGGTCCCGATGACGGACCTGCGCGAGGTCGTGACCTCGCTCGGGCACACCGGGGTGACCACCTACATCCAGAGCGGTAACGTGCTGTTCAGCACCGCGGACACCGACACCGCCAAGCTGGCCGCAGAACTCGAGTCGGCCATCGGCGAGAGGTTCGGGATCTGGTCCTCGGTGGTGGTCCTGAGCCGCGACGAACTGGCCGAGGTGCTGGCCAGCAACCCGTATCCGGATGAGCCGAACCCCAAGCTGGTACACGTGGTGTTCCTGAACGCCGAGCCGCCGGAGGACCTGCTCGCCCGCATCGCAGCCGCCGAGAGCGCCGCCGCGGCCAAGGGCAGCCGGGACACCGTCCGGGTGGCCGACCGCGCCCTGTTCCTGCATACGCCGGACGGCTACGGGACCAGCGAGCTGGCCCAGGCACTGTTCCGAATCATCAGCGCCCCGGTGAAACAGAAGAAACAGCAGCCGGCGGCCACGGCCAGGAACTGGGCCACGGCGACCAAGTTGCTGTCCCTGTGCCAGGAGAGCCGGTGAAGCGAGCGGTACTGGTGACGGGGGCGTCCCGGGGCATCGGCCGGGCGGTGGCGCAGGCGTTCGCGGAGCGGGGCGACCGGGTGGCGGTGCACCACCGCGGGTCGCCGGAGCTGGCCCGCCAGGTGCTGGCGGGGCTGCCGGGTGGCGGCCACACGGCCGTACAGGCCGATCTAGCCGACGCCGACGCCGTCCGGCAGATGGTCGACCAGGCTCAGGCGGACCTCGGCGGCCTGGACGTGCTGGTCAACAACGCCGGGATCTACGCCTGGCATCCGATCACCGAGGTGTCCTACCAGCAGTGGCAGGACGCCTGGCGCGAGACCCTCGCCGTCAACCTCACCGGCGCGGCCAACGTGACCTGGTGCGCCGTACAGTACATGAAGGAGACCGGCGGCCGGATCGTCAACGTGACCTCGCGCGGCGCGTACCGAGGTGAGCCGCGGCATCCGGCGTACGGGGCGAGCAAGGCCGGCCTGAACTCGTTCGGGCAGTCGATGGCACGAGCCCTGGCGCCGCTCGGCATCGCGGTCGCGACCGTCGCCCCGGGATACGTCGAAACCGACATGACGGTGGACGAACTGGACACCCCGCGGGGGACGGAGATCCGGGCGCAGAGCCCGTTCAACCGGGTCGCGACGCCGGAGGAGATCGCAGCCGCCGTCGTCTACCTGGCCTCCGCCGAGGCCGAATGGGCCAGCGGCGCCATCCTTGACCTCAACGGAGCCTCCTACCTGCGGTGAGGGGCGCTACGGGGGCCGCGGCGGTCTGCGGGTGAGCTGCGCGACGGTGAGTTCCAGGCCGTCCCAGGGCCGGTCCAGCTCGCGCAGCGCCGTGTCCAGGTCGCCGCGCCACGCCAGCCCGATCTCGGGCCGCGGCAGCCGGACGGCCGCCGGGTCCACGCGGTGCAGCGCGGCCAGCATCTCCACCAGTTCGGCCCGTTCCGGCGCGGATGGGAGCTCGCCCCACTGGCCCAGGACGCCGCGCAGGAACGGGAAGACGGCGACGGTGTACCGGGCGCCGAGCGACCGCACCGTCTGGCCGTCCCGCGCCGGGACCGGGGCCACCACGAACCCGAGGGCGGCGTCGCGGCGCAGGATCACGGCGGCGTCCATCGCCGCGCGCAGGCCCGCGAAGACGGCCGGCCTGGTCCGGCCCAGCCAGCCCTTGGCGTCCAGGTCGTCGACCGTGACGAACCGCTGTTCCCCCTGCTCGTCGCGGGCCATCCAGTGGTAGCTCCCGCCGCCCACGGGGGCATAGCTGAGCGCTGCGGCTCGGATGCCCCAGCCATCGACCAGGGCGTGCACCAGGTCTCGTTCGGTAAGTCCCGTGGGCCTGTCCCTCACGGTGCCTCACGGTACGACGGACGGCCGGCCCGCAGTCAACCGATTTTCGGGCCGAACGGGCTGGGCTAGAGCCCGGTCAAGACGGGCGGGCTCCGTCCGGGGACGGGGTGGGCAGCACGATCATCACCCGGCCCCAGGCGAGCTCGGTGCCGGACGCCAGGCAGCCGTCGGTCACCGCGTCGGTGCCGAGCGCGCTGACCCTGATGGCCGGCATGACCGGCGCGATGCACTCGAGCTCCCCGGTAACCACCTCGGCGAAGCCGGGCGCGCGGCCGATCCCGCCGCCGAGCACGATCAGGTCGGGGTCGACCACGGTGATCACGGCGCAGATCGTCTTGGCGATAAGCCGCGCCTCCTCCGCGACCACGGCCATCGCCCGCTCGTCGCCGACCGCGGCGGCCGCGAAGACGCGCCGGGCCGACACCGGGCCGCGCATGCCGCCGTGGCGGGCCGCCCGGACCACCCCGGACGCGGACGCGGCCGTCTCGAGCGTGCCGCGCTTGCGCACCTCGTGCTCGTCCGCGCCCGCTCCGCCGGACAGCGGCATGAATGCGATCTCCCCGGCCACGCCGTGCGCGCCGCGGAGCAACTGGCCGCCGAGGACCAGTCCCATGCCGATGCCGGTGCCGATGTGCACGAAGGCGAAGTTATCGACTTCGCGGCCGTGGCCGAGTGCGCGCTCGGCCAGGGCGGCAGCATCCACGTCGTTCTCCATCACCAGCGACGCCCCGAACGCCTCCCGCAGGCCGGCTAGCGCCGCCGGGCGGTCCCAGCCGCGCAGGCCGCCGGTGAGCTTCATCGCGTTTCGCCGCGGGTCGTACACGCCCGGGCTGCCGATCACGGTCTGGGTGATCGCCGAACGGGACACACTCGCGTTCTCGCACAGCATGTCGGCGAGCCCCACGAGCTCGGCCACCCGGCTGCGGACGCTGGTAGCACGGGCCCGTAGCGACTCCCTGGCCCTGATCTCCCCGGACAAGTCGGCGATCGCGCCGCGGACGTACTCGTGCCCGATGTCCAGCCCGAGCACCAGGCCCGCATCCGGCCTGATCTCGTACAGCCGGGCCGACCGGCCAGGCACCCCGGTCCGCTGGCCGGCGATCCGGACTAGGCCGGCGCGCTCCACGTTGTCCAGGGCCAGCGACACCGTCGGCTTGGATAGCCCGGAGACCCGGGCAAGTTCGGCCCGCGAGCAGGCGCCGCGCTGGCGGATGTGCTCCAGCAGGAGCTGCTCGTTCATCGCCCGGATCAGCGATGGTCGCGCCGCGAACAAGGCCGCGCCGGAGTTCTCCGGCGGTGGCAGCGCCAGCGCCGACTCCGACGCGAACGCGGCCGGCTCCGGCTCCGGCGGGCCCGTGGGCACAGCCGCGCCCGCACCTGCCGACATGGCTGTCACGGCCACCTCCTCCATCGTGGTGCGCGGCGTCCGGGGTGCGTTGCCGGACCCGGATGCCCGAAAGTTACGGCCTCAGGCACCCGAACGTTAAGACCTGGCGTCAGTTCGCCATGACCCTTGTCCCGGCCAGATAGTTAGGATACTGTCCTAACAAAATTCACGGAAGTGGTTAAACCTAAGACATACAAGTACAGGCGGCGTCCCGATGGACATCGACGTCAGATAAGCGCGAAGGCTGTTTCGCGCGCAGGCACCAGCCCTGCACGTACGGCAGCCACGGGCTCTGCGCGCAGCTACCGGCTCCGCGCCCGGTCAGGACCAAACGGCAGTAAGGACGAACGGCATGAGACGCCTCACCAAATACGGGGTCATCGTCGCGGCCGGCATGCTCGCCGCGGGCTGTAGCGCCGGTGCAGGCTCCAGTTCCAGCCCCGGTTCAAGCAGTAGCGCCAAGACCACGACCAACAGCGTGCTGACCATCTCCAACGAGAACGGCGCGTTGTGGACCTGCGGCTTCAGTCCACTCAACACCACCACCACCCTGCTGTCGGTCGGCTTCATCTACGAGCCACTGGTCTTCGTGAACCCGCTGCAGAACGGCAAGACCACACCCATGCTCGCTACCTCCTGGGCCTGGGGAGCGGGTAATAAGACGCTCACCTTCACGATCCGCCAGGGGGTCAAGTGGAGCGACGGCACGCCGATGACCGCGGCCGACGTGGCGTACACCTTCAACCTGATAAAGAAGTACCCGGCCCTGGACCTGACCGGTGCCTGGTCGGTGCTCTCGAGCGTCACCGCGACCAGCCCGACCACGGTCACGATGAACTTCAGCACGGTCGCCGTGCCCTACTTCTACTACATCGCGGACCAGACGCCGATCGTGCCCGAGCACATCTGGTCGAAGA
>Ga0209656_10000749_pt1 | contig 21098 bp, 22 predicted proteins | sample BogFormECP12_OM2_FD_188239 | JGI IMG/M metagenome (GOLD analysis project Ga0209656, IMG submission 188239) | Bog forest soil microbial communities from Calvert Island, British Columbia, Canada - ECP12_OM2 (SPAdes) (version 2) | ecosystem: Environmental > Aquatic > Freshwater > Wetlands > Bog ... | reverse complement strand
GCACGTCAAGAAGTGGGTGCAGCGCAAGCACCGGCTGCTCGAGCTGGCGCAGCTGCCCGGCCGCGGCTGGGTGGAGTACGAGCCCTACGGCACCGTGTTGATCATCGGCGCCTGGAACTACCCGTTCTACCTGACGCTCGGCCCGGCGGTGGGAGCGATCGCCGCGGGAAACACGGTGTTGCTCAAGCCATCCGAGATTGCTCCGGCGTCGGCGTCGCTGATGGCCGAACTGGTGCCGCGGTACCTGGACAACGACGCGATCGCGGTGATCGAGGGTGACGGCGCGGTGAGCCAGGAGTTGATTGCGCAGGGATTCGACCGGGTGTTTTTCACCGGCGGCACCGAGATCGGCCGCAAGGTCTACGAGGGCGCCGCACCGCACCTGACGCCGGTCACCCTGGAACTCGGCGGCAAGAGCCCGGTGATCGTGGCGGCGGACGCCGACGTGGACGTTGCGGCTAAGCGGATCGCCTGGATCAAACTGCTCAACGCCGGCCAGACGTGTGTGGCGCCCGACTACGTGCTGGCCGACGCGACGATCCGCGACGAGCTCGTCGACAAGATCGGCCGGGCCATCACCAAGTTCCGGGCCGAGGAGAAGACCAGCGGCCTGCGCATCGTCAACCAACGCCAGTTTGATCGGCTGACCGAATACCTGGCCACCACCAAGGGCACGATCGCGCTGGGCGGCAACTCCGACGCCTCGACGCTACGGCTGGAACCCACTGTTGTCGTCGACCCCGATCCCGACGAGCCGCTGATGAGCAACGAGATCTTCGGCCCCATCCTGCCGGTGATCTCCGTCCAATCCCTTGATGAGGCAATACGTTTCGTCAACTCGCGACCCAAGCCGCTGTCGGCGTACCTGTTCACCAAGACGCGCGCGGTGCGCGAGCGAGTGATCCGAGAGGTGCCCGCGGGCGGCATGTTGGTCAACCACCTGGCCTTCCAGGTGTCGACGGCCAAGCTGCCGTTCGGCGGCGTCGGCGCATCGGGCATGGGTGCTTACCACGGTCGCTGGGGTTTCGAAGAGTTCAGCCACCGCAAGTCGGTGTTGACCAAGCCGACCCGACCCGACATATCCAGCTTCGTCTACCCGCCGTATACAGATAGGGCGTGGAAGTTGGCGCGCCGGCTTTTCTAGCGTCGCCGCGACTGAACCGAACTGACCTGAGAAGAGTCGGGCGATGACGCCCGAGAAAGAGAGGAAGTCCATGCCCGGAGTGCAGGATCGCGTGGTTGTCGTCACCGGCGCCGGCGGCGGCCTGGGCCGCGAATACGCCCTGACCCTCGCCAAGGAGGGCGCCAGCGTCATAGTCAACGACCTCGGCGGCTCCCGCGACGGCACCGGCGCCGGACACAACATGGCCGACCAGGTCGTCGAAGAGATCAAGGCCGCTGGAGGCCGGGCTGCCGCCAACTACGACAGCGTCGCCGAGCCCGAAGGCGCGGAGAACATCATCAAGACCGCCATCGACGAGTTCGGCAAGGTCGACGGAGTGGTGAGCAACGCCGGGATCCTGCGTGACGGCACCTTCCACAAGATGTCGTTCGAGAACTGGGATGCGGTGCTCAAGGTGCACCTCTACGGCGGCTACAACGTGATCCGCGCCGCGTGGCCGCACTTCCGTGAGCAGAGCTTCGGCCGGGTGGTCGTCGCCACCTCCACCAGCGGTCTGTTCGGCAACTTCGGCCAGGCCAACTACGGCGCGGCCAAGCTGGGTCTGGTCGGGCTGATCAACACGCTGGCCCAAGAAGGCGCCAAGTACAACATCAAGACCAACGCGGTCGCACCGATCGCCGCGACCCGGATGACCGAGGACATCCTGCCGCCCGAGGTGCTCAAAAATCTGACACCGGATTTCGTGGCGCCGGTGGTGGCCTACCTGTGCACCGAAGAGGTGCCTGACACCGATTCGATCTTCATCGTCGGCGGTGGCAAGGTGCAGCGCACCGCGCTGTTCCAGAACGAGGGTGTCACCTTCAAGGCGCCGCCGTCGGTCGACGACATCGCCTCGCACTGGGCTGAGATCGACGACTTGTCCGCCGCGAAGCAGGCCAACTTCTCGCTCCGGTAATCGAGCATTCATGAAAGCCTGTGTAGTACAGGAGCTTTCAGGACCTCCCGGCCTGGTGTACACGGATGTCGACGACATCACCGGCAACGACGACACGATCGTCGTCGACGTCCGTGCCGCCGGGGTGTGCTTTCCGGACCTGCTGCTGAGCAAGGGTGAGTACCAGCTCAAGCTGCCCCCGCCGTTCATTCCCGGCATGGAGGCCGCCGGCGTGGTGCGTTGGGCGCCGGAAGACTCGGAATTCAAAGTGGGTGACCGGGTCTCGGCGTTCGGCGTGCTCGGCGGATATGCCGAACAGGTGATCGTTCCGTTGGCTAACGTGATCCACAGTCCGGCGGAACTCGACGACGCCGAGGCGGTGTCGCTGCTGGTGAACTACAACACCATGTACTTCGCGCTGGCCCGGCGTGCGGCGATGCGCGCCGGTGACAGCGTGCTGGTACTGGGGTCGGCCGGTGGAGTCGGCACCGCGGCGATCCAGGTGGCCAGGGCGATGGGTGCGGGCAAGGTCATCGCGATGGTGCACCGCACGGGCGCAACGGATTTCGTTGAGTCGCTGGGCGCCGATGTGGTGCTGCCGTTGACCGACGGCTGGGCTCAGGCGGTGCGCGAGCGTACTGACGGTCGCGGCGTTGACATCGTCGTCGATCCGGTCGGCGGGTCCGCGTTCGACGACGCCATCCGGGTGCTGGCCATCGACGGCAAGCTGCTGGTGATTGGTTTCGCCGCGGGCGCGATCCCGACGGTCAAGGTGAACAGGCTGCTGCTGCGCAATGTCGGCGTGCTCGGCGTCGCCTGGGGCGAGTATTTGCATCAGGTGCCCGGCTCGGCGGCACTGTTCGCTTGGGGCCTGAACCACCTGGTGTCGGCTGGGTTGAAACCCCCACCTCCGCAGCGCTATCCGCTCTCGGAGGGAAGTGCCGCGCTGCAGGCCCTGGCCGACGGCGGTGTGTTCGGCAAGCTCGTGCTGGAGCCCTAGCCGACGAGTTACGGGATGAGGCTGCCGCTACCGCAGACCGGTGGCGGCGCGTTCCGTATCCCCCGTTACTAGAACAGACCTGAGAAGTCAGCAGCGACCTGTGAGAAGGCATCGCTCAGGATGGAGACCTCGAATCCGGCCGCCAGCGTGCCGATCGCCGTGGTCCCCGCGATCGGTAAACCGAGAGCGTCAAGGAAGTCACCGGTCGACAGGTTGTCTATGAAAATTGATGTTTCCCACGCGGGCAGGCTGGTCACCAGTGAGTTGATGATGTCCGCGGTTGGCAGCAAGGTGGAATACAGTGTCGAGGCCGCACTCGAGAGTGCGTTGACGAAGTCGGTGAACGACGCTGCCGGATTTGCGGCGTCAGCTGACAATGCCGACAGCAGATCCGTGAGGCTCTGCCCCGACGAGGTCGCCCCCGAGGCCGCCGAATCCACCGCCGCCGAGTAGGGGTCTGTGCCGCTCATCAAGTTCTGGATGCCTTGCTCGGTGTCGGTGACCAGTGTGCTGAACACTGTTGAGAGACTGACGTCGGGGAACAGCCCGAACGGGGTAGGCATGTTCGCCGGTGAATCAGCCGTCACGGAGTAGCCGAGGCTGCCGTCGCCGTAGCCCAAGTTGATCAGATACGTCAGGTCGGGCCCCAGCAATTCTCGGAGCTGTGTCGGCAGCAGCGACACCAGCGGCGCAGTCTCATCGATCATGTAGTAGTTGGTGAGGCTGTCCGCGGTGCCGGAGTCCATCGAGCCCGGCAGCAGAATCGCGTTGGCGATCTGTTCCGCCGTGGGACCGCTCCCGTCGACGCCCCCGTTGAGATACGTGCCGTGGAGGTCTTCGATGCCCAAGAAGGCGTTGAGGTCGGACAGCAGATTGATCGGATATCGCGGGAAGTCCGTGAAGCCGTCGTATTCCAGCGAGTAGATGTTCGTCAGGTAGTCATCGGACGGCGTTGCACCGTTGAACGCGATACCCAGACTCGCCAGGTTCAGCTGGTCGACGGTGTTCGGGTTCGTCGTCGTTTCGAAGCCATTGAAGCGCTCGAACAGCCCGCCGTTGGGATTGTTGGGGTCAGCGAGCAGCAGGAATTGCGGGTCAAGCGGTCCCGTGTGCGGCGTGCCGGACGGGTCGAGCAGCTGCATCGTGACACCGGATAGCGTGGAACTCTGCGAGTAGCCCAACACCGTTGAGCCGTCTCCGGCAGCCTGGTTGGCGAGGATCGTGCTTTCCAGGATGGCGGCGCCCTGGCCCACCGAGGTGCTGGGGCCCGCAAGGCCATCGGAATTGAGTGGGTAGTTGTAATACAACTGCTGGACGCCTTGGCCGAACAGCGGATAGGCCCCCTCGGGAGTGAACAAGCCGTTCCCAAAGAACCCTGGGTCGTCGGGGTTGGTTGAGGTGGCCTGGTAGAAGGTCAGGTCGGGGTAGAGCGGCGTCATCTCGGCCTGGTTGTTGAGGTAGAGCAGGTCAGCGGCCTCCACGTACTGCGGGCCGGGGATGGGGACCGTGGTGCCGCCGATGACCAACCCGATGTCGTCTGCGTGCGCGAACGCCGGATTCATCATCGCCGTCAGGCCCAGGAATCCGGCACCGGCGGTTGTCACCAGCCCTGCACCCAACCAACGAAGCTTGCGGTCTGACATTGGGACCTCCCGGAATTTGGGCGGATCGTCAAGGGCAGGAGACTGCCCCAGCGGCGCGGGTATTCAACGTATGTTCTACTCCCCTTCCGCCTTAATGTCTAAGAAATCCACAGGTTTTCCTTTAAGTAAATTAAGTGCCTGCTGCCGGCGCGCACAGGTTGTAGCGGCAGTTGTAGTGAGGGCCGCCGGGAGTCGGTGCGCCGGGCACCGGGACGCTTGAGCAGGCTGAATTCAGCCCAGCAGCGCGCTGCGCAGCCGGTTCACGTCGTCTTCGGTGATGTCCGCGCTGCGCAGGTAGCCGTCGAGCGAGCCGAAGTTTTCATCGATGGTGCGCCGCGCGGTGTCCAGGTATTGCTCGCGGACGCCGAGGACTTCGTCGGAGAGCCGCGCCTCGGTGAATGCCATCAGCTCCGGCGTCACTTCGACGTCCGATCGCTCCCGGACCGCTTCGAGGATCCGGTCCCGCAGTTGGGGAACCGCCCGGTTGCTGCCCAGGAAGTCGGCCATGATCGCGTCCCGCTCGACGCCCGCGGCTTCCAGCACCAGCGCCACCATGAAGCCGGTGCGGTCCTTGCCGGCGAAACAGTGGGTGAGCACCGTGCGTCCGTCGGCCAGCAAGCTGACCACGCGATGCAGTGCCTGCTGTGCGCCGTTGTAGGTGGGAAACCTGCTGTACTCCTCGGTCATGTAGCGGGTGGACGCTTCGCTGACCGGTTCGTCGTCGGCCTTGTCTTCCAGCAGCCGCCGGAACGCGTGCTCGTGCGGCGCGTCCCCGTCCGGGTTGAGCTCGTCGGGCCCGAGATCCGGGATGGGCAGTAGATGGATCTCCACGCCGTCCGGCACCAGACCGGGCCCATGACGTTCGACCTCACGGCGTGAGCGCAGATCAGCGACATCGGTGAGGCCCAACCGGTTTAGCTCGTCGCGGCCGTCGTCGCCGAGGTCGCTCAGCTCGCCGGACCGAAAAAATCGTCCCGGTCGCACGACACCCGTGCTGTCGGCAATGTCGCGAAAGTTCCAGGCGCCCTGCAGTTCCCGCACGCTCAAAGCCATCTAGGTGACCGCCGCAGCGAAAGCGCTTTGCTCCCGGCCGATTTCGGCACGAGCGATCGACCGCATATGCACCTCGTCGGGCCCGTCGAAGATGCGCATCGCGCGCTGCCAGGCGTATAGCCGGGCCAACGCGGTATCTTCGCTGACGCCAGCCGCGCCGTGCACCTGAATGGCGCGGTCGATGACGTCGCACGCCATCTGCGGCGCTACTGCCTTGATCTGTGACACCAGCAGATGCGCAGCCTTATTGCCGTGCTGATCGATGGTCCAGGCCGCCTTCTCGCACAGCAGCCTGGCTTGATCAATCTCGTTGCGGGACTTTGCAATTGCCTGCTGTACCAGGCCCTGGTCGGCCAGCGGGCGGCCGAACGCGATCCGGGTGTTGGCCCGGTGCACCATCAGCGCCAGCGCACGTTCGGCGCCGCCGAGTGCGCGCATGCAGTGGTGGATGCGGCCCGGTCCCAGCCGCGCCTGGGCGATCGCGAAGCCGCCGCCTTCTTCGCCGAGCAGGTTGGTGATGGGCACCCGGACGTTGTCGTAGATGATTTCGCAGTGTCCGGGCTGATCTTGATAACCGAAGACTGTCGTTGAGCGCACCACGGTGACGCCAGGCGTATCGATCGGCACCAGGACCATCGACTGCTGCTGGTGGCTGGCCGCCTCCGGGTTGGTGCGGCCCATCACGATCAGGATCTTGCAGCGCGGATCGGCCGCACCCGACGTCCACCATTTGCGGCCGTTGATCACGTAGTCGCCGCCGTCACGCACGATGGAGGTTTCGATATTGCGGGCGTCGCTGCTGGCGACCGCCGGCTCCGTCATCGAAAAGCCGCTGCGGATCTCGCCGTTCAGCAACGGCTCGAGCCACTTCTTGCGCTGCTCCTCGGTGGCGAACAGGTGCAGGGTCTCCATGTTGCCGGTGTCCGGCGCCGCGCAGTTGATCGCCTCGGGCGCGATCTCCAGACTCCATCCCGTCAACTCGGCCAGCGGGGCGTAGTCCAAGTTGGTCAGGCCCGACTCGGCGGGCAGGAACAGGTTCCACAGACCGGCCGCTTTGGCCTTGGTCTTCAACTCCTCAATGATCGGCGGAACGGTGTGATCGTTCGGGCCGGCCTCGTGGCGGTAGCGGTCGTACTCGGCCTCGGCCGGAAAGACGTACTCGGTCATGAACTCGGACAGCCGCTTGTGGTAGTCGCTGGCTTTGGCCGACATTGCGAAGTCCATGCCCGTCACGATAGGACACCGCGGGAAAGCCTTTAACGGCGGAGGACGATAGAAACCGTGACCGACAAACGTCCCCCACTTCCGCCCTTCACCCTCGAAACAGCGATCCAGAAAGTGCAGGCCGCCGAGGACCTGTGGAACACCTGCGACCCCGAGCGCGTCAGCCTCGCCTACACCGTCGACTCGGAGTGGCGCAACCGCGACGAACACGTCGTCGGCCACGACGCGATCGTGGCCTTTTTGACCCGGAAATGGCAGCGCGAGCACGACTACGTGTTGCGGAAGGGCCTGTGGAGTTATCACGACAACCGCATCGCCGTCCGGTTCCAGTACGAATGCCGCGACGACGCCGGACAGTGGTGGCGCAGCTACGGCAACGAGTTGTGGGAGTTCTCCGACGCCGGGCTTACCGCCCGTCGCGAGGCCAGCATCAACGATGTGGCGATCGACGAATCGCAGCGCCGCTACTTCGGGCCACGATCGGAGGCGGAGCACGGCCAAGACTTCACCCTGTGGTAGCGGGCCGACTGGTGACCGGGGCCGTCAGACCGTCAGGTGACGATGCGGGCCGTGGAGCGGCCCGAGGAGGAGCCGGACAGTCAGGTTAGGGTTGGTGCCGATCTAGCCGGGGTAGGAGTTCATGACAGATACGCAGACGACGGTGGGGGTGGCCGCCGAGTCCGGGACCGACGAGCGACGGGTCGCGCTGGTGCCGAAGGCGGTCGGGCCGCTGGTGAAAAGCGGGGTCGCGGTCGTGGTGGAGTCGGGCGCCGGCGAGGGGGCGCTGCTTCCCGACGAGCTCTACACCGAGGCCGGCGCGACGATCGGTGACGCCTGGGCTGCCGACGTCGTCGTCAAGGTCGCGCCGCCGACCGCCGAGGAGGTCGGCAAGCTGCACAGCGGGCAGACGCTGATCGGCTTCCTGGCGCCGCGCAACGCGGACAACTCGATCGGCGCCTTGAAGCACGCCGGTGTGCAGGCGTTCGCGCTCGAGGCCATCCCGCGGATCTCGCGGGCCCAGGTGATGGACGCCTTGTCGTCGCAGGCCAATGTCGCCGGATACAAGGCGGTGCTGCTGGCGGCCTCGGAGTCGACCCGGTTTTTCCCGATGCTGACGACGGCGGCCGGGACCGTGAAGCCGGCCACCCTGCTGGTGCTCGGCGTCGGTGTGGCCGGGCTGCAGGCACTGGCGACGGCCAAGCGTCTCGGTGCTCGGACCACCGGCTACGACGTGCGGCCCGAGGTGGCCGACCAGGTGCGGTCAGTCGGTGCGCAGTGGCTGGATGTCGGAATCGAGGCGTCCGGAGAGGGCGGGTATGCCCGTGAGCTCACCGAAGACGAACGCGCGCAGCAGCAGAAGGCGCTGGAAGACGCAATCAGCGGATTCGACGTCGTGATCACTACCGCGCTGGTCCCGGGTCGCCCGGCGCCGCGCCTGGTGACCGCCGCGGCCGTGGAAGCGATGAAGCCCGGCAGCGTCGTGGTGGATCTCGCCGGCGAGACCGGCGGCAACTGCGAGCTCACCGAACCCGGACAGACGGTGGTCAAACATGACGTCACCATCGCTTCGCCGCTGAACCTGCCCGCGACCATGCCCGAGCACGCCAGCGAGCTTTATAGCAAAAACATCACCGCGCTGCTGGACCTGCTGCTCACGGACGGCAAGCTGGCTCCGGACTTTGACGACGAAGTGGTCGCCGAATCGTGTGTGACGCGCCGCGCCGACGACGATGCAGAGCGAAGCGATGCGGAGGAGCGGCGCGATATGGGAGAGGAAGCATAGATGCACGGGATGTATGACGAGCTGCTGTCGAACTTGGCGATCCTGGTGCTGTCCGGGTTCGTCGGGTTTGCCGTGATCTCCAAAGTGCCCAACACACTGCACACCCCGCTGATGTCGGGGACCAACGCCATCCACGGCATCGTCGTGGTCGGCGCCCTGGTGGTGTTCGGCGAGGTCGAGCACCCGTCGCTCGCGGTGCAGATCATCCTGTTTGTCGCGGTGGTGTTCGGCACGCTGAACGTCATCGGCGGCTTCATCGTCACCGACCGGATGCTGGGGATGTTCAAGGGCAAGAAGAAGGCCCCGCCCGCCAAGAGCGAAGAGGCCGCCAAATGAACTATTTGGTGATCGGCCTCTATGTCATCTCGTTCGCGCTGTTCATTTACGGCTTGATGGGCCTGACCGGGCCCAAGACCGCAGTGCGCGGAAACCTGATCGCCGCGGTCGGCATGGCGCTGGCCGTGACGGCGACGCTGATCAAGATCCGGCACACCGACCAGTGGGTACTGATCATCGCCGGCCTGGTGCTCGGCGTCGTGCTCGGCGTCCCGCCGGCGCGCTACACCAAGATGACCGCCATGCCGCAGCTGGTGGCGTTCTTCAACGGCGTCGGCGGCGGAACCGTCGCGCTCATCGCGCTCGCGGAATTCATTGAGACGAAGGGCTTTTCAGCCTTCGAGCACGGCGAGACACCGACCGTGCACATCGTGGTGGCGTCGTTGTTCGCCGCGATCATCGGGTCGATCTCGTTCTGGGGATCGGTCATCGCGTTCGGCAAGCTGCAGGAGATCATCTCCGGATCGCCGATCGGCTTGGGCAAGGCTCAGCAGCCGATCAATGTGCTGCTGCTCGCCGCGGCCGTCGCGGCCGCGATCGTCATCGGCCTGGGCGCCCATCCCGGCAGCGGCGGGGTGTCGCTGTGGTGGATGATCGGTCTGCTCGCTGCTGCCGGTGCGCTGGGCCTGATGGTGGTGTTGCCGATCGGCGGTGCCGACATGCCCGTGGTGATCTCGCTGCTCAACGCGATGACCGGGCTGTCGGCCGCGGCCGCGGGGTTGGCGTTGAACAACACCGCGATGATCGTGGCCGGCATGATCGTCGGCGCCTCGGGTTCGATCCTGACCAACCTGATGGCCAAGGCGATGAACCGCTCCATCCCCGCGATCGTCGCCGGCGGGTTCGGCGGCGGCGGCGTGGCACCCAGCAGCGACGACGGCGGCGACAAGCACGTCAGGTCCACCTCGGCGGCCGACGCCGCGATTCAGATGGCCTATGCCAACCAGGTAATCGTCGTCCCGGGCTACGGCTTGGCGGTCGCGCAGGCCCAGCACGCCGTCAAGGACATGGCCAACCTGCTCGAAGACAAGGGTGTGCCGGTGAAGTACGCGATCCACCCGGTCGCCGGCCGGATGCCCGGGCATATGAACGTCCTGCTGGCCGAGGCCGAAGTCGACTACGACGCGATGAAAGACATGGACGACATCAACGACGAGTTCGCCCGCACCGACGTCACCGTCGTCATCGGCGCCAACGACGTCACCAACCCGGCGGCCCGCAACGAGGCGTCCAGTCCGATCTACGGCATGCCGATCCTCAACGTTGACAAGTCGAAGTCGGTGATCGTGCTGAAGCGATCGATGAACTCCGGATTCGCCGGTATCGACAACCCGCTGTTCTACGCAGACGGCACCACGATGCTGTTCGGTGATGCCAAGAAGTCGGTGTCCGCAGTCACCGAGGAGCTGAAGGCGCTGTAGAGCCGCTAGCTAAACGGGCGGGTACGCCTGTGGCGGGTAGCCGTTACCGTCGACGACACCCCGCAGGCCCCACGTCAGGTACCTGAAGTAGAACTCGGCTTCGTCGGAAAAGTCGTAGCTGGGATCGGGATCTGGATTCATCAGACCACCCTCTCGATTTACAGCGAATCGCGACCTGCCTCGTGCAGCAGTCTAGCCCCACCGGGCAACGTGGAACAGTGAAGAACAGTTCTGCCTAGACTATCCAACTAGTTGATTGACTCCGGGCACCCCCGGCCTCCCGAATAGCGAGTAGACATGCCATCCGAGAACGGCCTCTCCCGCCGCGAGGAGTTGCTGACTGTCGCCACCAAGCTGTTCGCCGCCCGCGGCTACCACGGCACCCGGATGGACGACGTCGCCGACGTGGTCGGGCTGAACAAGGCCACCGTCTACCACTACTACGCCAGCAAGTCGCTGATCCTCTACGACATCTATCAGCGGGCCGCCGAACGTACGCTGGCCGCCGTGCACGACGACCCTTCGATGTCGGCACGCGAAGCGCTCTACCAGTACACGGTGCGGCTGCTCAACCAGATTGCCGCCAATCCCGAAGGGGCGGCGGTGTACTTCCAGGAACAGCCCTACATCACCGAGTGGTTCACCGAAGAGCAGGTCGCCGCGATCCGCGAGAAGGAAACCCAGGTTTACGAGCACGTGCACGGGCTGATCGACCGGGGTATCGCCAGCGGGGAGTTCTACGCGTGCGACTCCCACGTGCTGGCACTCGGCTACATCGGGATGACGCTCGGCGCCTACCGATGGCTGCGCCCGAGCGGACGCCGCAGCGCCAACGAAATTGCCGCGGAGTTCAGCACCGCGCTGTTGCGCGGTCTGATCCGCGACGAGTCGGTCCGCAACGAGTCACCTCTCGGGGTCAGAACCGAAATCGGTACAGCCGGTCGTAGTTCCTCATAAACGGCACGGCGGCCACCATTCGATAGATCAGCCGTTGCGGCTTCAGCGGGACCTTGGCGGCGTCGAGGAACATCGACGTCTCGACGAGGTGTAACCGCGAGTTCCACCCGGGCAGTTCATGGCCGTCTCGGGTACCCCATTTGGTGATTCCCGACGTGGAAGCCTTCGCGAGCAGCGGGGAGTTGGAGAATGGCGGGCCCCACGGCGAGAGCAGGTCTGCCAGCAGCTCACCGGTGCCGAAGCGATCGGTCAGGCGCTGCAGCAGATCGCGTATTTGCGCCTCGGTGAGATACATCAGCAGGCCCTCGGCGACGATCAACGCCGGACGATTCGCCGGGATCAGGTCCAGCCAGCGGGGGTCGGTGACTGACGACCCGATCATCGTGTAGCCGGGGCGTTCCGCGTACAGCCGTCGCCGTAGCGCGATGACTTCGGGCACATCGACGTCGAACCAGGACACCGCGGACGGCACGTCAAGCCGGAACGCGCGACTGTCCAGTCCACAGCCCAGATGCAGTACGACGGCGTCGGGGTTGCGGCGGAGGAAGTTATCGGCCCATACGTCGAGTTGCTTGGCGCGCAACGCAACCAGGAACTGGTTGCCCCACGGTTGGGCGGCGCGGTGCATCCGGGCGAAGTCGTAGTCGATCCGGTCCACGGCCTCGGCAGCGTGCCGGTCGCCGAGAACTGGTCGCTCCAAATGACTTTCGTAAGCCCGCAAGTACAGCGTGCACAAGTTCGTCCATTCGACTGAGCCCCAGCGCACACCGGAGAAATCGAGCTTGCCGGATTGGTCGGTCACCGCTCTCTCCTTCTCTCCCGGTACTGCTTCCAAACTAAACGTCCTATACGTGGTGCCTCTGGACGCCGCGGCACGACCTGCATCCAGACTGATGGCCATGAGTGACTTGTTTCGTCTCGATGGGAAGGTCGCCGTGGTCACCGGCGGCGGCCGTGGCATCGGCGTGATGATGGCGCGCGGGCTGCTGCAGGCGGGCGCGACGGTGTATCTGTGCAGCCGCAAGAAGGCCGAGCTCGACGCCGCCGTCGCGGAGTTGTCAGCGCACGGGTCGGTGCAGGCGATCCCCGCCGACCTCGGCACCATCGACGGCGTTCAGGCGCTGGTGGCCGACCTCGGCGAGCGGGAGGACGTCGTCCACGCGCTGTTCAACAACGCCGGCGCGGCGTGGGGGGCGCCGTTCGGCGAGTTCCCCGAATCCGGCTTCGACAAGATCTACGACGTCAACGTCAAAGGCGTGTTCCTGCTGACCCGTGCCCTGGTGCCGATGCTGACGGCGGCCGCGACCGATGACGACCCGGCGCGCGTCATCAACACCGGCAGCGTCGACGGAATCGTTCCGCCGGGACGCGGCCGGAACAACTTCTCCTACAGCGCGAGCAAGGCCGCCGTGCACATGCTGACACAGCATCTGGCGGGCGAGCTCGCGCCAAGGATTCTGGTCAACGCGATCGCGCCCGGGCTCTTCCAATCCCGGATGACCAAGGAGCTGCTGGCGGCGGGGCCGGACGCAATCGGCGCCCATTTGCCGCTGGGCCGCATCGGCCAACCCGACGACATAGCCGGCATCGCCGTCTTTCTCGCCAGCCGCGCCAGCACCTACATCACCGGCGCGGTGATCCCGGTGGACGGCGGCATCAGCGTAATCCGCTAGCTCACCGTTTTCAGGTTCTTGTCGAGGAATTCGAGCTGGTCGGCGACGACGCGCTCGAATGCGTCGTCGACATAGATCTCGAAATGGCCCTCGGGATAAAGCTTGATCTGACCACGCGGCGCCATCGCCGCGTAGCGACGGGTCGGCCCCGACGGTGCGACCGAGTCGGTTTCGCAGACGCAGAACAGGATTGGGCACGCCACCTTCGCCGCGAGCCGGCCGGGACGGTAGGGCGGGATCTTGACTCCGATCCGGGCGGCGACCTCGTTGCGCAGCGTCATGCCGTCAGGCACCAGCCTCAAAAAGCCGGGATAGGCGTCGGGGGCGTGCATCAGCGCCACTTCGCCCGGCCTGCCGGCGGTCGGCACCATCACCGGCGACCCGCCGAGCCGGGCGCCGATCAGATCGCGTACCGCCAACGCGGTGATGCGTGCGCTGATCAACGGGTTCATCGCCCCCAGCGAGGCGAGGCCGTCGGTGAACGGGCACTGCGAGACGACCGCCGCGATGCCGGGCAGCCGCGCTGCCGTGGCGATGACATGTCCGCCGGCAAAAGATGTGCCCCACAGGCCAATCCGATTGGGATCGATACCGGCCAGCGTCCGAGCGTAGGCGACGGCGACCGTCCAGTCCTGCAATTGCATCCTGATATCGAGTAACTGACGCGGCGCGCCCTCGCTGTCGCCGAAGTTTCGGTAGTCGAACACCAGGCAGGCGTAGCCCGCCGCGCAGAAGCGTTCGGCGTAGGCGTCCAGCCGCATGGTGCGAACCGCCCCCAGCCCGTGGGCCATCACCAGCAGGGGTGCGTTGCCGTCGCCCGCCGGTCGATACAGCCACGCGCTGATCCGGTCGTGGCCCGAGTTGAACCAGACATCCTCACGTTGCGTGCTCACGGCCCTATCCTGCATCAATCCCGGCGGGGCCGTGTGGTAAAAGGGGCGGCATGGCCCAGAGTGTGCTGCGAGCCGTGTCGTCGGTGGTGGGACCGAGTCACGTCAGCACCGACCCCGACGTGTTGGCCGGCCGCAGCGTCGACCACACCGGACGCTATCGCGGACGGGCCAGCGCCCTGGTGCGTCCGGGCTCGGCCGACGAGGTCGCCGAGGTGCTGCGGATGTGTCGAGACGCCGGGGCGCACGTCACCATCCAGGGCGGCCGCACCTCCTTGGTGGCCGGTACCGTCCCCGAGCACGACGATGTGCTGTTGTCGACCGAGCGGCTTTGTGCCGTAAGCGATGTCGACACCACCGAACGCCGCCTCGAAGCCGGGGCGGGCGCAACCTTGGCCGCGGTGCAGCGCGCGGCGACGGCGGCCGGGCTGGTGTTCGGTGTGGACCTGGCGGCACGCGACACCGCCACCGTCGGGGGAATGGCGTCGACCAACGCCGGCGGATTACGCACCGTGCGGTACGGCAACATGGGCGAGCAGGTCATCGGACTGGACGTCGCTTTGCCCGACGGGTCGGTGGTACGACGGCACTCCCGTGTGCGGGCCGACAACACGGGTTATGACCTGCCGGCGCTGTTCGTCGGCGCCGAAGGAACGCTGGGCGTGATCACCGCAGTTGACCTGCGGCTGCACCCGGATCCGGCGCATCGGGTGACCGCCGTGTGCGGCTTCGAGGACCTCGACGCGCTTATCGACGCCGGACGGCTGTTCCGCGACTTGGACGGCATTGCCGCCCTGGAATTGATCGACGGCCGGGTCAGTGCGCTGACCGACGAGCATCTGGGTGTCGCCGCACCGGTGCGCGGTGACTGGCTGTTGTTGGTGGAACTGGCATCCGATAACGATCAGACCGAGCGCCTTGCCGAGGCGCTGGACGACGTGCGGACCTGCGGTGAGCCGGCGGTGGGCGTCGATCTTGGTGCGCAACAACGGCTTTGGCGGCTACGGGAATCGATAGCCGAGGTGCTCGACGTGTACGGACCGCCGGTGAAGTTCGACGTGTCGCTGCCGCTGCAGGCCGTCGCCGCGTTCTCTCGCGACGCGGACGCGCTGGTGCGCCGCCACGCGCGCGATGCCATTGGCGTTCTGTTCGGGCACATCGGGGAGGGCAATCTGCACTTCAACGTGCTGCGCTGCAGCGAGGAGCAGGAACACGATCTGTACGCGGCGATGATGGACCTGATCGCCGGATGCGGCGGCAATGTCAGCTCCGAACACGGGGTCGGCAGCCGCAAACGCAAATACGTCGGTATGTCCCGCGAGCCCGCTGACATCGCGGCGATGCGCACGCTCAAGACGGCCTTCGACCCGACCGGCTACCTGAATGCCGCGGTGCTGTTCGACTAGTCCGGTCCCGGCTTGATTCCCACCGCATGGCGCAGCTGGGCCAGGAATTGATCGGCGTCGTCGCTGCGGATCATGTAGTGCGAAAACGCCACCCGGATCGCCGTGGCCGCTTTCACCGCGGCATTGGGACCGGGGATCAGCCGCTGCAGACCGTCCCGCATCTGCGGGATGACGTTGGAGAACTGGCTGATGACGTGCTCGGGTTCGATGTCGACCATCCGCACGCCCGTGTAGGAATGCTGGTACTCGACGATGAACCGTAACGCGGCGTCGAGCTTGTCGGGACCTCTGAGGCCGGCCGTCGCCCGGCTCATACCGCTTTCAAAGCTCTGTCGCTCGTAGCGGGAGAACGCCGAGAGCAGTTCCTCCTTCGAGGCGAACCACCGGTAGAGGGTCGGCCTCGACACCCCGGCCTGGATAGCAACGTCGGACAGGCTGAGCTTGCGTTTGCCGTTGCGGCCGAGGACCTCGGCGGTGGCCGCAAGGATCCGCTGCTGCGTCGAGGTGTCGCCTTCGATGGTCGGCGTCTGCTCCATACCCCAACTTTACAAAAATAGCCCGAAGTGTCACGCTGTTTTCGTGTCACTGGTAGCTGACCACCAAATTCTAGCCGGGGTCCAGCGCATCGCCGCAGATCGGCGCTCGTCGTGAGCCCCTCCAGGGCCGTCGTCATCACCGAAGCCTCATCGTCCGTCGCGCTTGCGACTGCAGCGCGGTTGGCCGCCGACGGGGATCTGGTGTTGATGGGAACCCGCCGGACCGACGTCTGTGAGCGCTTCGCGGCCCAACTTCGGTCCGACGGCGCGGCGGCCTTCGCCGTTCACCTGGATCTCGCCGATCCGCTGTCCATCGATCGGTTCGTCGCATCCGCCGGCTACCTGATCGGGACCGTCGACGTGCTGGTCAGTGCGGCGGGTCTTGCCGACGGCTCGTGGGTCGGCGCGCAACACCTTGCGGCACAACTGATCCCGCCGATGATCGAACAACGGCGCGGTGACGTGGTGTTGATCAGCGCGGGTCTGGTCGGGGTGTCGACGGCGACAGCCGACCGGATGCTCGAGGTCTGGGCGGCCGGCTTGGACGCCGAATTCGTCGGCACCGGTGTGCGAGCCTCGATCATCCGATCGACCGGCGCCGCCGGTCCGCTACCGCCGGGCGACGTCGGATGCTTGATCGCCGCGGCGATCAGCTCGCCGGAGCCCGAGCGGATGCACCTGCGCGTCGTCGACGTCATCGCGCCGGTCCCCGCGGTGTCGAGATCGACGCCGGCGCGGTAAAACTCAAGACGGCTACGGCCGGCGTCGCACCAACACCGACTGCTGAATGCTGCCCACTGCTCCGGTCTCGTCGAACAGGGTGCCTACCGTCGTGCCGATGCCGTCCGGTCCGTAGTTGGTTTCGGCGCGGATGCCGACCCAGTCGCCGTCGGGAATCCGGTGCACATGCACGACGAGGTCGTTGTTCAGGAATGTCCACTTGGTGATGTCGAGCTTGGAGCCGATGCCGTTGGCGCAGTCGGCGACCGCGAACAGCCGCTCCAACGGCGTCATCTCCTCGCCGTTGACCAGGCTCGCCGTCGGCGTGATCCAGGATTCGCCCGGGCCCTCGTTGAGCGGCGCGGTCAGCCACCGCCAGTCCAGGCTGTGCACATAGTTGCGGTCGAAATTCTTTGCGAGATCGCGGCTGCGGGCCTCGCTAATCGGACGCGGCAGCGGCGCGGCGGCGTGCACCAGCTCGGCGGTGTCGAGCTGCTGCAGCCGCCATCCGCTGGCTCGGGCCGTCGGCCGGGGCTGGCCGTCGGGTCCGAGTGCCAGCATCTCGGCAGTGATCAACTCGATCTGCTTGCCGGGGCGCTCGACTCGCGAGTGGACCCACAAGTCGCCGTCTGCTGGAACAGGTCCCAACAGGTCGATGGCGACTCGGCTCAGCCGGGTGTCGTCGCGCACAGCGCAGCGTTCGAGCGCGCGGACCAGCAACGCCGACACCGGCGCGGCATGCTGAATCTTCGCCGTCCAGGTGCTTCTGACTAAGTCTGTGGCACGAAACTTTTCACCCAGCGGGTCGGCGCCATCGATTACCTCGTAATAGGAATCGGTCATCGTTCACCTTTCACGGCAGGCCGGCGCCAGGAGTATCCACGATCACCGTGTCGAGCCGGGAGAGCCGGGTGCCGATCAGCCGTTTGGGATACGCGTCGGTGCTCGACAGCATGAACAACGTCCGGCGCGCGGAGCCGCCGAGCATGCAGGCGATCGCGGTGCGGTCGCCGATGTCGATGCGGTGGGTTACTTCGCCTCCTTCGACGATGCGCTCGAATTGGTGCGCGAGCGTCATCGATGTCCACACGCCGCCGTCGGCGTCGAGACTGATGCCGTCGGGTGGGCCGTCGAGACCGTCGGCGAAGACTCGTCGGTGCGACAGCTCGCCGCCGTCGCCGATGCTGAACGCGCTCAGTCGCCGGCCGATCGACTCCGCGACGATCAGGGTTTTGTGGTCGGCGGTGATCGCCATCCCGTTGGGGAAGTCCAGATCTTGCGCTACCACGCTCACGCTGTCATCGGGATCGACGCGCACGAGCACGCCGCCGTGGAAGGCCTGCGACCCGATGTAGGCGCGGCCGAGATGGTCGACGACCATGTCGCCGAGGTCGGCCGGCGCGACATCGCTCAGGTCGGCGATCGTCGTGACGGCTTCACCGTCGTAGCGCAGCAGCTGCCGGTTTTCGGTCGACACGATCAGCAGGGAGCCGTCCGGCCGGAACCCCAGGCCCGAGGGCGCATGCCCGGGCAGCGGCAATGTGGTCAGCGAGCCATCCGGGTCGACGGTGTGCACGGTCTCGCCCAGCATGTCGGAGAACCACAGCAGTCCCTCGAACCAGCGCGGGCCTTCACCGAAGCAGAAGCCGGTGGCCAGCGGTGTCAGCCCGTCAACGGTCGCCGTCATCGAGCGCATCCAATTCTCGTGCGATCGCCGCGTGGTAGGCGTCGATCTTGGCGGGGTTGACTTGTTCGAACAACGCGTCGGGCAGCGGCGCGTGTTTATAGGCCTCGATCGTCATCGTGCGGGTAAACAGCGTGGTGTCCTGGCCCGGTTTGGTGAAGTGGTATTGCACCGTGATCCGGCCCTCCATGCCACCGTTGCCGTCAGGATCATGACCAAGCGGCCCAATGGAATTGAACATCCACAACTTCGGTCGCATCGCGATCGCCAGATGCCAGGTGAAAATTCGGTCGCCGTCCGGGCCGGACTCTTGCCAGGTGTCGCTGACCTTCAGTGGCAGTTCGTCGGGCAGGTTGGCGATGTGTGCGCTGCCCGGATATGTCTTCGTCCAGTTCGTCGGGTTCGTGACGAAGTCATAGATGACCTCGGGTGATCTAGCGAAGGCGGTTTCCGAACTGGTGGTCACAATGCCCAACTGCGTCACCTCCCTGTGGCGCTCGATCCGACCAGGCGGCCGCCCGGCTGGCTTTACAGATTATCGTATAAGTGTCACGCAGTACTTTTGCAGGGATACTTCTCGGCGCTGAGCAAAGGAAAGCGGCAGATGCATTTCACCATCACCCACCCGATGCACCGCCACCCGTACAACCCGGAATTGGTCAGCGGCGACGGCATTGCCGCGGTCGCCGCGGCCGCTGAGGCAGCCGGATTCCACGGCTTCGGTTTCACCGACCACCCGGCGCCGACGCAGCGCTGGCTCGAGGCCGGCGGGCATGATGCCCTGGACCCGTTCGTGGCGATGGCTTTCGCCGCGGCTCGGACCACCACCTTGCGGCTGATCCCGAACATTGTGGTGTTGCCATATCGAAACCCGTTCGTAGTGGCCAAGTCCGGTGCATCGCTGGATTTGCTTTCAGGTGGCCGATTCACCCTCGCGGTCGGGGTCGGCTATCTCAAGCGGGAGTTCGCCGCCCTGGGCGTTGACTATGAGCAACGGGCCGAGCTGTTCGACGAGGCCCTGGATGTCATCCGGGCGATCTGGACCTCCGACGACGTCTCGTTCGAGGGCAAGCACTTCACCGCGCACGGGATCACCGCCCACCCGCGACCGGTCAGCGATCCGTATCCGCCGATCTGGGTCGGCGGGAACACCGGTGCCGCGCGCCGGCGCGTTGCGCAGAAGGGCGACGGCTGGTGCCCGTTCCCCGCGCCCGCGGTGCTGGCCCAGACCGCTCGCACCGCGACGCTCGATTCGGTGCAAGGCCTGGCCGACGGCATCGCCGACCTGCGCCGCCGCGTCGACGACGCGGGCCGGGACTGGTCGAAGTTCGATGTGGTGTTCACCAACTTCGACGGCGGTAACCCGGCCGACGACGACTTCAGCGCGGACGCCTACCTGAGCGGGATGGAAAAGCTGGCCGAGCTGGGTGTCAGCTGGCTGCAAGTGGGGTTGCCGGGCGACAGCGTGGCGCACGCGACCGACACCATCGAGCGGTTCCGGACGCTGGTGATCGACGCGAGCTGAGATCGGGACAGCCGCCGATAAGCCTTTACAAGATTCGGTGAAAATGTCACGCTCGCTAGGTGACGACGGAATCTGAGCAGACGCATTGGTCCGTTTCCGGCCTGCTCGACTTGTTCGACGTGCGGCCCGAACAGCCGGACCACTTCACCGGCGATACCGGGATCGCCGGTGCGGACGAACGGCAGGTGGTGGAGGGCACGCAGGTGCTGGCGCAGGCGATCGTCGCGGTGGCGAAACGGTTTCACGACAAGTCGGTTCGGTCCGCGCACGCCGTGTTCTCCCGCGCCGTAATGGTCGGTCCGCCAGTCGAATTCGACATCGACGTGGTCCACGAAGGCCGCTCCACCGCGACCGCGGTGGTCGGTGTGAATCAGAACGGCAAACGCTGTATCACCGTCACCGCGTTCGCCGATGTGCCGTCGGCCGATGTGATCCGCCACCACTTGCCCCGCCCCGACGTGGTCGCGCCCGCCGACGCCAACTTCTCGCCGATGCCGATGGCGGGGCGGGAACTGCGGCTTGTCGACGTGGTCGATGTCAACAGCCCCGACGAAGTCGGTCCGCCCGAGCTGTTCGCCTGGCTGCACTACGACCCGATCCCGACCCGCGACGATTTGGCCAAGGCGCTGATCGCGTATTTCACCGGGCACCTGGGGATCTCGACCACGATGCGCGCCCACGAAGGTATCGGCACCAGCCAGTCGCACTTGACCGTGTCCACGGCGCCCCTGACGGTGACGGTGAGCTTTCACGAGCCGGTGTCCTGGTCGGGCTGGTTGCTCTACACGCACGAGAGCACCCAGGTCGGCGCGGGCATGTCGTATGTCCGCGGCGCCGTGCACACTGAGGAGGGCGAGCTGCTCGCCTCGTTCGCGCAGGAAGCGATGATTCGCCCGCTGCGCACCACCGACACCGCCATCAAGACCGAGGCGCGGCTGTAGCCGTCATGGACTTCGCGAGCGTCGAACTCTCCACGGAGGACAAGGAATTCCGCGATCGGTTGCGGGCGTTTCTGGGCGTCCTCGTCACCGACGAAGTGCGCCGACGGGACCGGGAGACCGGGGAGAACTTCGACGAGGGCGTGCACCTGGCGCTGGGTGCCGAGGGCTATCTGGCCGCCGATTGGAAAGACGAGTCCGACGGCGGCTTCAGCGCGCTGCGCCGGCGCATCTGGGACTTGGAGATCGGCC
>Ga0209656_10000747_pt1 | contig 21100 bp, 14 predicted proteins | sample BogFormECP12_OM2_FD_188239 | JGI IMG/M metagenome (GOLD analysis project Ga0209656, IMG submission 188239) | Bog forest soil microbial communities from Calvert Island, British Columbia, Canada - ECP12_OM2 (SPAdes) (version 2) | ecosystem: Environmental > Aquatic > Freshwater > Wetlands > Bog ... | reverse complement strand
GTGCAAGGCCAGGCGGCCATCCGAGCGGAACACGCCGAGATCGCCGGGGTAGAAGTAGCCGTCGCGGAAAAAGGCGCGCGATGCCGCCTCGTCGTGGAGATAGCTGGTCACGCCGGCGAAGACAGGGACCCGAATGAGCCCGACCTGACCGGCCGCAAGCGTTCGACCCTGCTCATCGACGGCTTCGATCCCACATGACGGGACGGGACGGTGCCAACGCAGGTCCTCCGGGGTTTCGACCAGAGTCCTGGCGTTGACCGAAGCCTCCGTCGAACCATAATGGATGTAAATCTGCCGCGTCAGCCGGGCCCGCGCCAAGTCGGCCAAAGATTGCGGCAGCGCGCCGGCCATCACGCAAAGCTGCATCGCGTCACTATGCGGCAGAGCGCCGTCCGGTGCCGCCAATATCTGCGCCAGCAAGTGCGGAATTACGTAGGTGTGGCTGATCCCCGGCCAGCGGAAGGCGTCGTGCAACGCCCGCCCCTGATAAATCACCACCGTGCCGCCGGCATCCCAGGTGCTTGCCGCGAAGTAATATCCCACGCTCGTCCACATCCCGAAATTCAACACGTTGACAAGCGATTGGTCGGTGATGCCGTGCAGCCCTTGAAGGTAACAAAAGCGGTGCCACTGCTGCGCCGGATCGAAGAATACCTTCTTGTAGCTGCCGGTCGTGCCGGAGGTTAACAGGATGTGACCCCCGAACGGGCCGCTCAGGTCCGGCAGGTCGAGCACGACGCCTTGGGCGGTCGCGCCGTCGATAATCTCGGCGGGCACACGCAGGAGCCGCCACCCGCCGGCTGCGCAGATGTGATCAAGCCCCGGATGCGCACCCGCCGTGGCGACCACGCAACGAATGTCCGGCAAGTTGAGCCTGCCGATCTCCTCCGCCGAGCTGACGGCAAGGGTAGTCATCCCCAGGCTGTGCAGCGCCAGGCCGAGGATCCACGTGCTCATCAGCGAGCCGCTCGGCAGAACCGCAACACCCTCGCCCGCAAGACCCTGGGCTGCCAGATACCGCCTGGAGATCTCGATCAGGCAGGCGAAGCGCCGGTAGGAGAGCTCACGATTGTTGAAGACGATGGCGGTCTTGTCGGGCGTCTCCCTCGCCTTCGCGCGGATCTTCGTCGCGAGCATGATCGCGCCCGGCTCCGGCTCAATCCGGCTTTGCCGTGCCGACGCGGACACCTTGTGAAGCTTTTCTTGCCAGCCGCTGGGACCGGCGCCGCTGCTGGCGGCTTCCGTTCGCAGTTAACGAGGCGGCGCTCTTCTTCAGCACGTCACGCTGGATCTTGCCCATGTCGTTGCGCGGCAAGGCGGCGATGAAATGGACGTGGGCGATAGGCGCACCCTGCAGCTCGCGGCCGAGCGCGTCCGCGAGCCGGGTCTGATCGATCGGCCGGGCCGTCTCGATCGCCACGTGGATTTCCTCCTCCGCAGCCTCGTTCTCCACCGAGAACACGCAGACGCCGCTGACCCCGAGCTTGTGCTGCAACGCCTCTTCGATCGGTCCCGCGGCGATTTTGCTGCCGAGGATGTTGACGACATCGGTCACCCGCCCGTGCAAAGCCAGGCGGCCATCCGAGCGAAACACGCCGAGGTCGCCGGGATAGAAGTACCCGTCGCGGAAAAAGGCGCGCGAGGCCTCCTCGTCGTGGAGATAGCTCTGTCTCATGCCGTCGAGCAGGCGAACCCTTACCCGTCCCACCTGCCCGGCCGGCAAGATCCGGTCTGCCTCATCGACAACCTGGACCTCGCGCGACGGCAGGATGCGGTGCCAGCGCAGATCCTCTGGCCCCCCGATCGGCGTTAGGGCGTATTGTAAGGCCTCTGTGGCGCCCGCCGACGTATAAATGCGCGAGGTCAAGCGCTGCCTAGCCAGGTCCCACACCGCTTGCGACAATGGGCCGGAGCCGACGAACAGCCGCATCGCGTCGTCACGCCTCAGGGCTTCCGCCGCCGCCGTCAGGATTTGCGACAATAAACGCGGGGTCACGAAGGCGTGGGTGATGCCGGGGTGCCGAAAAGATTCCCACGGGTGCGGGTCCTGGTACATCACGACAGTGCCGCCGGCATCCCAAGTGCTTGCCGGAAACCAATAGCCGGCTGCTGTCCATCCACCAAAATTCACGACATTAAAAACGGACTGCGCGGAAATCTCGCGATCGTCCTGCGGGCGACGCAGCAGGACCGTCTCGGAAGCCGGGTCGATCTGGAACTTCTTGTAGGCACCCGTGGTACCGGAGGTCAGCAGGATATGTCCTCCGAACGAGCCCATTGGCTCGGGCAGATCCGGGGCGGCGGCTTGCGCAGCGCCGGCGTAGATGTCCTTGGGCACGCTGATGAACCGCCAGCCGGAATCGGCGCATAGGCCATCGAGGCCCGCCCGGTGCTCGCCCGCGACGGCGACGACGCAGCGGATTTCGGGCAGGCCGAGCCCGCCGATCTCGTCCGGAGAGCTGACGATGAGGGTAGTCAGCCCCAGGCTACGCAGGGCCAGGCCGAGGACCCAAGTGTTCACCATCGAGCCGGTCGGCAGGACCACGACACCCTCGCCCGCAAGACCCTGGGCTGCCAGGTATCGTCTGGAGATCTCGATCAGGCAGGCAAAGAGCCGGTAGGAGAACTCACGATCGTTGAAGACGATGGCGGTCTTGTCGGGCGTCTGCCTCGCCTGCACATAGATTTTTGTCGTGAGCATGATCCCTCGGGCGCCGGCTCAATTCCGCTTTTCTGTGCCTACGCGGGCACCTTGTGAAGCTTTTCTCGCCAGCCGCTAGGATCGGCGCCGCTGCTGGCGGCTCTCGCCTGCGGTCAACGAGGCGGCGCTCTTCTTCAGCAGGTCGCGCTGGATCTTGCCCATGTCGTTGCGCGGCAAGGCGTCGATGAAATGGACGTGGGCGATGGGCACACCCTGCAGTTCGCTGCCGAGCGCGGCCGCGAGCCGGGTCTGATCGATCGGTTGAGCCGTCTCGATCGCCACATGGATTTCCTCCTCCGCGGTCTCGTTCTGCACCGAGAACACGCACACGCCACTGACCTGGAGCTGGTGCTGCAACGCCTCTTCGATCAGCCCCGTGGCAACTTTGCTGCCGAGGATGTTGACGACATCGGTCACCCGGCCGTGCAAGGCCAGGCGGCCATCAGAGCGGAAGATGCCGAGATCGCCGGGATAGAAGTAGCCGTCGCGGAAAAAGGCGCGCGAGGCCGCCTCGTCGTGGAGATAGGTCTGTCTCACGCCGTCGAGCAGGCGGATCCGCACCAGACCCACCTGCCCAGCGGGAAGAACCCGGTTTTCTTCGTCGACTACCTGGATTTCGCGCGACGGAACTACGCGGTGCCAGCGCAGGTCTTCCGGCCCTTCGATCCGCGTCATGGTAGCCACGGGGGCCTCTGTAGAACCGTAATGCGTATAAACGCGTCGGGTGAGTCGTGCCCGGGCCTCGTCCGCCAGGGTCTGTGACAGCGCGCCAGCCGTTACACACAGCCGCATTGAATCGTCGCGGCGCAAGCGCCCGCCGGCGCGGACAAAATGTTCGCCAGCATTTGCGGAACCGCGCAGGTGTGGCTGATACCGTGGTGGCGGAAGGCTTCGTGGATATCTGGTCCCTGATAGATGACGACGGTGCCGCCCACGTCCCAAGTACATACGGGAAAGTAATAGCCTGCCGAGGTCCAACAGCCGAAATTCAACACGTTGACAACCGATTGATCAGTAATTGCAAATATAGCCTGACGAAAAATACATTGGCGTGCCTGGTGAGACGGGTCGATCAAGAACTTCTTGTAGGTACCGGTGGTTCCCGAGCTCAGCAGGATATGTCCTCCGAACGAGCCCTTCAGCTCGGGCAGATCCGGGGCGGCATGTTGCGCGGCGCCGGCATAGATGTTGGCAGGCACGCTGATGAACCGCCAACCGGAAGCCGCACACAGGCGATCGAGGCCCGCCCGGTGCTCGCCCGCGACGGCGACGACGCAGCGGATGTCGGGCAGGCCGAGCCCGGCGATCTCGTCCTGCGAGCCGACGACGAGCGTGGTCAGCCCCAGGCTGCGCAGGGCCAGGCCGAGAGCCCAAGTGTTCACCATCGAGCCGGTCGGCAGAACCGCGACACCCTCGCTCGCCAGACCCTGCGCCGCCAGGTAGCGTCGGGAGATCTCGATCAGGTCGGCAAAGAACCGATAGGAGAACTTGCGATTGTTGAAGACGATGGCAGTCTTGTCGGGCGTCTCCCTCGCCTGCGTATAGATCTTCGTCGTGAGCATGATCCCCCGGGCGCCGGCTCAATTCCGCTTTTCTCTCCCTAAGCGGGCAGGTTTGTCGAGCTTTCTCACCAGCCGCTGCCGGCCCTCGCCCGCTGTCGCGAAGCGCGAGAGGAACTTGCATGCGCGCAGCAATCCTTGGCTTCCCGGGTGACGTAACTTTGGCCGCTAGGTCGGAGAGGCCGCTGCGGTCTCAACCAAGGCGCCCCTGGTCGAGCTTGGCGCCGCGCCGCCCGTCGAGCCGGCGGCCCAAGGCTGCCGCCACGGCGGGGCACCACTGGCGCGACCGCTGGGGCTACCGGCATTGGGGCCACTGCGTTCCGAAATGGTGATGTGGTAGCCACCTGCGGGCGATCTGCATCAACCTCGTCGGTGATCCCCTGCGCCAACTCCTTTCCACCAATCCATCGAGCAAGGCGCGCGGATGGTGTCCAAACATCCACGCTCCGAGCCTCAGAGGCTACTGGCGACCGTGCTGAACGTGCTGCTGAGGTTGGTCCCGACCGTCTGCATGACGGCAATCGCGGCAATCGCGATCAGGGACGCGATCAGGCCGTATTCGATCGCGGTAACACCGTTTTCGTCCTTGATCAGACGGATAATCAGAGTCAGCACTGATCATCTCCTTTTGAGAATTGGTTGTAATGGTTAGTAGTATAGGAGTATCTTGATAAAATACAGGGCAAAATGTAGTTAACGCCCAACCATTTATGGTAAACACTTCGCTGCGCTGGTCATTTCGCCAGGGGTCAGTACAACAGAAATAACGGCTTGTTAGGGGGTGGGCAGGCCGCATCAGGTTGTCGGTCTTGGTCCTATTGCCCGCTCAAAGGCGACACTGCCGGTTCTTCAACTGTGTCCCATCGTACATCAGATCACGCCCTCCTCGGCGAGCCGTCCCACCTCGGCGCGCGAGCGGCCGAGCAGCTCGGTCAGCACCCACATATTGTCCTCGCCATAGCATGGCGCGCCGCGGTCGGTCGGGCCGCCGATATAGGCAGGTGTGGCGCTAAACTTCATCGGCAGCTCATAGATCGGCCAGGTGCCGATTTTCGTGCCGGTGACCTCGGTCAGCCATTTGAGGTGGCGGAGCTGCGGGTCATTATCGCAGCGGTCCTCGGCGTTCTGGCACACCCCGGCCGGCACCCCGGCGCGCTGCAGTTTGATCATGCAGTCATAGCGGTCCTGCGTGCGGGTCCACGCTTCGATCGCCGCATCGAGCGCATCCTGATGCAGCAGCCGGTGCTCCAATGTGCCGAAGCGTCGATCATCGAGCCAAGCGCCTTGCTCTGCGACCCGCACCAAGGCGTGCCATTCGGCATCGGTAAAGCAGGCGATCGCGATCCAGCGGTCCTTGCCGGCGCAGCGATAAGCGCCGTGAGGTGCGGCCGCCTTATAGGGTGAGCGATTGCCGTAGCGCCGCCATTCGCGCTCATTGGCCGACCAGTCGAGGATCGTCGTGCCGGTCAGGAAAATGCCCGACTCGCACTGCGAGGCATCGATCCACTGGCCTTCGCCGGTGCGCTCGCGGTGATAGAGCGCGCCGAGCAATGCGAGCGCATAGCCATAGGCGCCCATCCAGTCGAGATAGGAATAGCCCCAGCCGACCGGCATCGCCGGCTCGGGAAGGCCCGACATGTCGCCCTGCCCGCCAAAGGCCGCGGCAACCGGCCCGACGGTACGCATCCGTCCGTAGGTCCCATGCGCACCCATGCCGGATTGCTGGATGTAGATGATGTCGGGCCGAATGCTCTTCAGCACGTCGTACCCGAGCCCGAGGCGCTGCAATACGCCCGGCGAAAACCCCTCGGCGACAATGTCGCAGACGCGCACCAGGTCCTTGGCGATCTCTAATCCCTTCGGATGGCGGATGTTCAACGAGATGCCGCGCTTGCCGGCATTTTTATTGTTGAACTGCCCGCCCATATCGGAATCGCGCACGCCGGGAAGCGGCCCGGTCGCGGCATCGCGCGCGGCACGGCCGCCGAGCGGCGCCATGGCAGCCAGTCGCGTATCGGGATTGTCCTTCCATTCCACCTTGAAGCTCTCCGCCCCCATAGCGGCGAGGAAACGGGTGCCGCCGGCGGAAGCGAGAAACCAGGCGAAATCGAGGATCTTTACCCCTTGCAGCGGGAACGGCTTGTTGTGCAATGCCGAGAGCCTCGGCTTCGCCACAACCCGGGGCTCGGCGGGCACGCTGGGACGCCGGCTCGCTTCGCCGAGAACCGCTTCCGTGTCCTCGCCGAGCAACGGCGAGCGGCGACCGACCTGCCAGCTGGTTTTGGTACTGAGCCACTTGCTGGTGGGATAGCGGAAATTGCGGCCGTGCTCGGGGTGATCGACATCCGCAAAGGTCTTGCGTGTCAGCCAGTGCTCGTCGAGCGCGTTCTCGTGCGGCTTGCGCAACGGCGCCCAGAGGAGGCCCGCATCCTGGGCCTCGCGCCACGGCAGGTCTTTGTAGGTCCAGGCGCGGACGAAGCGCTGCACAATGTCGAGCATATGCGCACGCCTTTCGTCACTGCCGGCGGTGCCGGGCACTTGACGCGCCCGCAAATCGGCATCCGGCGGCGGCGGCTGCAGATCGGCCTGGGCGCCGTATTTCGACAATAGCGGCACCAGATTCTTCAGGTCGCGCGCGCCCATGCCATGAGTGATGAACCAGCGGCCGTCTTTGGTGTGGCAGATGCCGGGCGAGTGGTTCGGGATCTCGGCGGCGTGCCGGTTGGTCAGCCGCCACAGCGGCACCCGGCGCATGACCCAATACATGATATCCTGCTCAGGGTTCTTCGACACCGCCTCGTGCACGGCGACCGATACGTCCTGCCCCCGGCCGCTGCGCTGCCGGTGGATCAGCGCGGCAATGATCCCGGTCGCCAATTGCTCACCGGCGATGTGATAGGCGTGCCAGACCTGTGGTGCAATCGGCGGCGTGTCGTATTGGAGGTTCGGATCCGGGTCGTAGCCGCAATTCATCATCACGCCGCCGAGCGCGAGATGGATCAGGTCCGAACTCTTGAAATGCTGCCACGGCCCGTCGTCGCCGAACGGTGTCATCCGCGCCGTCACCAATTCGGGAAATCGCGCGCCCAGTGCCGCACGATCGAGCCCCAGCGCCGTGTTCAGCGCGCCGCAGCTCGCATCGAGCAGGACATCGGCTCCCCCGAGCAGGCGGAGCAGATGCTCGCGCGCCGCCGGCTCCCGCAGATCCAGCACAACGGATTTCTTGTTGCGGTTGTAGTTCCAGAAGAACAGTGAGCGCTCCGGGCCCGGCTGATCCTCCAGGAACGGGCCGATCCGCCGCGTCGCGTTGCCTTCCGGCGGTTCGATCTTGACCACCTCGGCGCCGAGGCCGGCGAGCAGGAGCCCGGCATATTCGGCGCGTTCGTCGGCCACCTCGATCACGCGCAGTCCGGCCAGCATGCCGGGACCGGCATTGCCCATCATCTCGCCCGGTCCACGCGCGACCGCGTCGGCCTCCGACATGGCCTTTCCTCCTCTCAGTGTTGTGCCCGAGAACTTCGGCGGGGCCACCTTAGAGCCCGTCCCACAGCTCGCGGATCTGCTGCCGCTGGCGCGCATTGGGCATCCGGCCGAAGCCGGCGGCGAGATTGTCCTTCATGTGCTCGGGGTTGCCGGTCGCCGGGATCACGCAAGTGACGGCCGGTTCCGCCAGGACGTATTTGAGGAACAGCTGCGCCCAGCTTACGCAGTCGAATTCTTGCGCCCAGTCGGGCAGCGGGCGGCCGCGCATCCGGCGAAACAGATCGCCGCGCTCGAGCGGCTGATTGGCGATGACCGCGACGCCGCGCGCCGCGGCAACCGGCAGCAGCTCGGTCTCGGGCGCGCGCATCGCCAGCGAATAGCCGAGCTGGACGAAATCGACGTCCGGTTCTCCGGCGAGGATGTCGGCCAGCTCGGGTAGCGCTCCGGTCGTGTAATGGGTGATCCCGATATACCGTATATGGCCGTCGTCCTTCAGCCGCCGCAGGCTCGCCAGATGGGTGCGCCAATCGACCAGATTGTGGATCTGCATCAGATCGATCACCTCGGTCCGCAGCAGCTGGGCCGAGCGCCGCATCTGCTCGATCCCGCGCTCGCGGCCTGTCGTCCACACCTTGGTCGCCAGGAAGACGCGCGGCCGCGCCGCCAGCTCGGCGAGCAGGTCACCGGTGACCGTCTCGGCGCTGCCGTACATCGGCGAGCTATCGATCATCCGCCCGTCCGCATCGATCAGCAGCCGCAAAACCTCGCGTAGCGGCCGCTGCGCCCGCTCGTCGGCGCCGACATCGAAAGCCCGCCAGGTGCCGAGGCCGATGACCGGCATCGGCTCGCCGGTCGATGGAATCGGGCGCGTCAGCATCAGCGCAGCGCCGGCATCTCGCGGCTGGAGCCGACGAACTCCTGGAAGAGCGCGTCGCGCACCGTCTCGAGGTCGAGCCCGTGCTCCGCGATCAGCTGGCTTGTCTCGACGATGATGTCGTCGATGTCCCCGATCAGCTTGAGCCGTTTGTAGAGATCCTCGCTGCGCAGGCCCAGCCCCTCACCAAGGATCTCCATGAAGTTGACGACCTCGAAGCTTCGCCCATCCCCGACATCGCACAGCTCGCGATGGCAGGCGTGGTAGATCGTGGCCAATGTCGTTACCCCGGCATCGGCGACCGCTGCGAGCTCGCGCGCGGCGAGCTCGCGCTTGAAGGCCGGCAATACCGCGAGGCTGTTGGCCTGGGTCCCGACACGCGGCACATCGATCTCGACCAGCTCGACGCCGGGGACGATCGAGAGGAGCCGACGAACCGCCGCTTGCACCGACGGCAAGACCGGCCGCTCGTGCAGCGCCACACGCTTCTCGACACGGTGCCTCATCAGCCGGGCGAGCGCCTCGGCATGGTCGGCGAGAAACACCAGAAACGGATTGAGATCGAACGGCCGCACGCCAAACCGGGTCTCATAGCTCGGCAATGCCACTTCGCCGATCTGCACCTGACAGCTCGGGCACCAAGACAGCACCGTGGAAGTCCCGGCCGCGGCGAGCCCGTCGATCGTCGTGTAGCCGACCCGCGCGGTATTGTCGAAATCGCCTTCGCGGAACTGGTAGACGCCGCAGCATTGCCCAGGGCCACCCATGACCTCGTAGTCGACGCCGAGAAGGTCGAGGGTGTCGAGGCACAGAAGCGCGATGTGCGGGGTCTTCAGGATATTGCAGCCGGTATAGAAGACCACATCAGGCGGGTTCCGGCGCGGCGGCGCGGGCTGTCCTCTAACGCGTGCCAGGGTCTCGGGCGGCAGCTGCAGCCGCGACAGGATACGCACCCCGCGGCTCATCTTCTGGAAACCCTGGCGCCAGCGCGCCTTGAGCGGGGCCTCGCCGGTCTGGCGCCGGGCAAAGCCGCGAGCGAGCTGTACCATGAGTCGCGGGTTGATCCCGTGTTGGCACGCGGGGATGCAGTTGCCGCTGCCGCTGCACACCGACGCCCAGCGGATAGCCTCCGTGGTACCACTTCCGCCGGAGATCAAATCGACGATGCCGGCGGCGGTTTCCGTCGCATCCGCCTGCCCGAGACCTGCGGGGCCCACCATGGGGCAGGCGCGAAAGCAATCGCCGCAGCGGGTGCAGGCATCGGCGATCGCCTCGCCACGCGCGCGGAAATCATCGACATACCCGGCCGCTGAGCTGCTGTTGCTCATGTTAACTCCCAGAGTTTGTCAGCCCAAACTAACGAGGAAGCCCCCCGAATAAAAGGCGCGCGAGGCGCTTTGCTGCAGCCTGCCAGGCGTGTAATCCTGCGCGCGATCCTGAACGGGTCGCTTGGTCATCTCGAATATTTCGGGGTCGTTGGCGAAAGGAGGCAAGTGCATGCGGTTCCTTGTGAAAGTTTCGTTCCCGGTCGAGGCAGGGAATGCGGCAGCGAAAAAGGATGGTTTCAAGGTTATCCAGACCATTCTTGAGCAGCAACGGCCTGAGGCCGCCTATTTCATCGCCGACGGCGGCCAACGTACCGGCATTCTTATCATCGATATGAAGGACGCGTCGGACCTTCCCCGAATCGCGGAGCCGTGGTTTCTGGCGTTGAACGCCAGCATCGAGGCGCACCGGCCATGGTTCCCGAGGATCTACAGAAAGCAGCGCCGGCCATCGAGCAAGCAGTGAAGACGTTCGGGTAGGACTGCACCCGTCAAGCCGACCCGCCCACGCGCGCTCAACCACCGTAATATCGACCGTGACATGTGGGTTAGTTGAGTCCACTGGGTGCCCTCGTCAATTCCCGATCAGCTCCTGAACGTTGCCGGACTTAGTGGCGTTGGCGGTTTTTGCCTGCCCGCTTGAGGCCGGCAGGACCAAGCGTTCGTGCCCGCTTAAGAGCGGCGATGCGCGCTCTTTGCTATCGTAAAAGTGCGCCGAGAGGCCCATCCAGCTTTTGGCTTTTGGCTAGTCACCTGGGATAGGTATTCCCGAAGCTCTTGGGCGCAATCAGAATTATCCCGGAGATCCCCGGAGCCGGCTGCGGCCACAATTTGCTCGATAATGAACTGACCGATTGCATTCGGATTGGACGACCATAGTGCGAGAGCGGCGTGGAGTTCTTGGTCTCGAGAAAGCGATTGAAAATTGTTATTAACCTCGATGTTCAAAGCGGGATGACAAGCAGCGTATCGATCTTTTGGCTGTCGAGTACGACGAGGCGCTCGATGAAGCGATAGGGCCGGCTCGTCACATCGATGCGGTCGAGATAGCGTCCGGCGGCGAAGAGGCTCATCTCGCCGTCATGCATGATCCGCACCGCGATAAAGTTCGAGTGCGCCTGCGCTACAGTCGCGTCGGCCCGATCAATGCGGATCGGGCCGACAATATGCCGATAGCGGTGCGGCTCGAAGATGTTGGCGCGCCTGAGCGCCGTCACCCGATCGACCAGCATGCCGCGCGAGGCGGCATAGACGACGCCGTGCGGCAAGCCGGCCTCGTGGCTCGTACGGCTGGTGATCAGGTAGCGGCACTGCTCGACAAAGAAATCGGGCCACTCCTCGAGCCGGTCTTCGTCGATGCAGTCGACATAGGCGGCGATCAGCTCATCGACGCCGAGCCGCACGGCGAGATCGTTCATGACGCGAAGTTCGTCAGTCGCCGATCAGCGCGCGATATTTCTTCCAGAAGCCGCGGATCGCGGCTTCGCTGGAACGGAAGGGCTGCGACTGGGCATCGTAGCCGCCCATCATCACCACCCCGCTGTCGTCATCGTTGAAGCGCAAGGCGCGCTGGACAAAACCGCCGACGCAGCCGTCTTCCATCGAGATGTAGCCGGCGGCGCCGACCAAATTCCCTTGCCGCAGGCGCCGTTCGGTCATCGCGTCATCATCATCCGCGAAACCCAGATGGATCCAGTCGAGCTCGGTCTTTTCCAGGCCGCACGGCCGGATCACCCGGACCGCGATCGAATTGCGGATCTGCTGCAAGATCATGCCCGGGAAGATCGTCAGGATCTGGACCGAAACACCGTCCCCATATTCGTCGACGGATTCGATGACCGAGGGATCCTCGAGGTGGATGTCGCTGTCCGACCGGAGCCCCTCGCGCTTGTAGTCGGCGTCCTCGGCCGCGTAGTCGAGCTTGGCCTGGCTGAAGTGATGGCCGCCGCTGTCGTCGATGTGGATCCCGCCCGGCATGCTCAGCCGGTTGATGCGGAACGTCGTCAGGAACAGGTGCAGAATGCTGGCGTGATAGGTGTCCTTGGTGTTCTCGGCGTAGAGCTTCCAGTTGTTCGGCAGCACCTGGGTGCTGCGGCCAAGAATGCGGGCCGGCCGGTTCAGCACGCGCCTGATCCCGCCGACGACCTGCGGCCCGAGATAGGTTTCGAGATCGGGCGCGCTCCGGCTGAAGGTGCCGAAGACCAGGCCGGCGAGTTCCGCCACCCGCAGCCGCGGCAAATCGTGGTCGTCCTTGCGGAATTCGGGCGGCATACCGCCCTGCCTTTTGACGCCGCGCTCGAAGGCGACGCCGGTAAGCTTGCCGGTCAGGTCATAGGTCCAGCCGTGATAGATGCACTTGATCTCTCTGACGTTGCCCTGGCGCTCGATACACAACAGATTGCCGCGATGGGCGCAGCGATTGGCGAAGGCGTTGATGCCGCCCTGGGTGTCGCGGGTGACGACCACGGCCGTCTCGCCGATCGTCGTCGCAACGTAATCGCCCGGATTGGCAATTTCGGTGGACAGACATAGGAAGCTCCAGGTCGGACCCTTGAAGATCCGCTGCTGCTCGAGCCGGTATTGCTCGGGATCGGTGTAGACCCGGAACGGGATCTCGGTGAGGCCGTTCGACGGCCACGGAACGCCCCGCATCGTATCGGCGCCGAGTTCTGACATGTTGCTGCCTCCTCCTCGCGGTAATGGCAGCCATGATAGCAGCAGGACGGTGGCAAAGGGAAATTCGCTTGCCGCCACCATGCCGATGGCCGACCATTGCCGCATCAAGCTTCCGCCGGAGGGCCTTGGGTATGGATGATCTCTATCTGCGCAGCGGCATCTTTTTGGCACCGTTCCACAATCACGACGAAAACCCGACGCTCTCGATCGAGCGCGACCTCGAGCTCCTCGAGCTCCTCGATCGACTGAACTATCAGGAGGCGTGGATCGGCGAGCATCACTCGGGCGGCTTCGAGCTGATCGCCTGCCCCGAAATGTTCATCGCCGCGGCGGCCCAGCGCACCCGCCACATCCGCCTCGGCACCGGTGTGGTCTCGTTGCCCTACCACAACCCGTTCATGCTCGCCGACCGGATGGTGCAGCTCGACCACATGACGCGAGGCCGGGCAATGTTTGGCGTCGGCCCCGGCGCCCTCGTTCACGACGCGCTCAAGATCGGAATCGACCCCGGCGCTCAGCGGAAAATGATGAACGAGGCGCTCGAGGTCATCATCCCGCTATTGCGTGGCGAAATGGTCAACCGCAAGAGCGACTGGTTCGATCTCGTCGACGCGCAGCTGCAGCTGCGCTCGTACACGCGGCCGACGATGGAATTGGCGGTCGCTGCGGCGCGCTCGCCGGCAGGCTCGCTTGCCGCCGGGAAACATGGCGTCGGCATGCTGTCGATCGGCGGCACAAGCCCCATGGCGATGGAGCGGCACACCGCCAATTGGGGGCTTTACGAGGAGACCGCGCGCGCCAACGGTCATGTCCCCGATCGCAAGAACTGGCGGGTCGTCGGCATGTTTCACATCGCCGAGACGCGCGAGCAGGCGCGCAAGAACGTTCAGTTCGGCGTGCAGGCCTTCGCCAACTACTTCCGCGACGTCGCGACCTTCCCGATCATCCCGCCCGACGTGCCCGACCCCTACGAGTGGCTGGTCGAGACGGGGACCGGGTGCATCGGCACCCCGGACGATGCGATCGCCTATATCGATCGCTTAATGTCCGGGTCGGGCGGGTTTGGGGTGATTTGCGAATTGGCGCAGAACTGGGCCGATTGGGACGCGACCAAGAAGCACTACGAACTGATGGCACGCTTTGTTCACCCGCATTTCCAGAAGAGCCGGGAACTTCTGCGCGCCAGCTACGATTACGCAACGAGTCGTCACGAGGAGTTCACCGGACAGGCCGGGGCCGCGATCCAGGCCGAAATCGATCGTCACGCCGCCCGCCGCCCGGCTGAAGTAAAGAGACCGGCGGCGGAGTAGGCTGCGACGTCAGAAACGCTGCGTCAGCCCGGCAAGAAACGTCCGGCGCGGGCCGAATTGCGGGGCAAAGACGCCGAGCCCGGTGCCGCTGCGTATATGGTAGATCTCGTCGAACAGGTTGATAACGTCGAAACGCAGCTCCATCCCCTTCCATAACCCGGTGTCGATCGGCTGGACAATGCTGAAATTCACCTGCTGATAGCCGGGTAAGGCGGCCCCGTTCGGAGGCCCGCCCGCGAGGGTGGTTCTGAGACCGCTGCCGGCGGTGAGGTCGACGGCAAATCGGGTGGTATAAGGAGGAAGCGTATACTTGATGCCGGCCGATGATGTATAGGTCTGGTCGTGATCGGTGTGAATAGCATGATTAGCTATTAGGGCTAAGTCGTCTGGAGAAAAGTTGAACTGGCCCGAAATGATATTTTTTGCCAGCTCTTGTCCCGCGGAGAAATTGCCATAAAATGACCAGTTGTCGATCTCATAACTGAGGGTCAGTTCGACGCCTTTAACCCATCCTTTCTGGTAATTGAACGGGGTAAAGAAGACGGGCGCACCGAACTGTCCTTCATCGATCAAATCGCTGGCGATCTTGTAATAGGTATCGATCCCAGCTTTGAGCCCGGGCAGGATAATTTGAGTGGTGCCAATATCAAAGTAATGCGATCGTTCCGCCTTGGGCGTCGAATCGAGGGTGACGGCGGGTGCCGCGGTGGTGTTGGCGAACAGCGAAATCGTCGGGGCTGCAATCAGTTCGAAGGGGGGTGGCTGGAAATAGCGCGAATAGCCGGCGTGAAGGGTTGTCACGTCGCTCGGCTGCCACACCAGATTGACCCGAGGGCTTAATTGTCGCTCGCTCAGAAATTCGGCGAACTGGTCGTAACGCGCGCCGAAATTGAGCGTAACAGTCGGAACAATCTTCCATTCGTCCTGCAGATAGTAGCTGTAAATCCAGCCGGTCTTGCTTCCCGAATCGAAGATCGAGATTGGCTCGTCGGTCGTTTGAACGCCGTCCTGGTCGAGCGGCAGGACGTTTGAGGTGGTATCGAACGGCGAGCGCTCGCGCTGGATATAAAAGCCGCTGCGCAAGGTGTGCTCGGGAGAGGCCCGCCAGCTGCCGTCGCCCTGCACCCCGCTCGCCCAGTTCTGGCGAGACGCGGTCTGGGCGATGCCGTTGAACAGAAGATCGCCCGTGGGATTCCCCGGAGAAAAGTAGAGGCTACTGTACCGGCTGAACCCGGCGATCTGGAAATCGATGTCGTCGACATGCTTTTGCCAGGCGAGGATCTGAAAATTGTTGATCTGGGTCTGGTTCTCATTGACCGCGGCCGAGGGGAAGTCGGTGATGCCATTGACGGTGAGCCCCAGGCTCGGGGTCTGGCCGGCGACTTGCGGGATTTGATACTGACTGCGCGAAGCGCCGAAAATGGCGGTCAGTCGCGAGGTCGGATCGATGATTCCGGAGACATAGGCAAATCCCTTCGGCTGTTGGGAGTTGTCGTGGATCGCGTTGAAGGTTGGGGCAGGGTTCTCGATCCCCTCGGCATTTTGCAGGTACTCGCCGGTGAAGTAATAATCGATCTGCCCAACCCGGCCGCCCCATTCGGCGCTCGGCTGGAGCGTCGACTGCTGGCCGCCATACATCGTCACCGAGCCGCCCGGATCGAGGGTCCCGGTTTTTGTCTGGATATCGATGACCCCAGTGGTGCGCAGCCCGTATTGCGCTGGAAGGCTGCCGGTGATCAGCGACACGGAATCGGCGAGTCTCGTCTGCAGCGCTTGTCCGAAGACATTGATCCCTTCCGGCAGCTCAACTCCGTTGATACGGAATTGCAGGTTCGCGTGGTCGTTGCGCACATGCAGCTGGCCGAACGAGTCCTGAGCGACGCCGGGCGCCTGCAGCAGGAGCCGATTGAACGGCTGGTTGTCGCCCTGCGGCTGGGTTTCGATCGCTTGCCGGCTGAAATCGTAGACCGTGGCACCGAGGCTCGGCTGGATTTCGCTGCGGGCGATGTCGAGTTGCTTGGCGATGACGTTCACGTCGAGCGAGACACCGGCTTCGGGAATCGAGGTTTCTCCCGCTGCCGGGGTTGGCGTTTCCTGCGCCATGGCGGGGCCGGCAGCGAGAACGGCAGCAAACACAAAGGGCAGGATCGTGGAGACGCATTGCATCCCCGCGCGTATCGGATTCAACATCGAGTTCCTCGCGTCAAAGGCTTGCCGCAGCGATGCTGCGACGCTCGGTCAGGGGGATAAAGCCGACCTCAAGCGCGAGGAGGTGCGCGCGAACGAAACAGAAAGTAGGAGGCGACGGGAGCGAGAATCGCCTCGACGGTGGCCGGGGACAACGACGCGTGGTCGGGTGGTGGTGGCGGTGCCGCGGGGAAGTCGACGGGGGCGGCGCTGTGGTGGCTGAGCGCGAAGCAGATCGGGCAATCGTCATCCGCTAATACCGGCGCTGTGTGGCCGGTTGCCGGCGCCGCCAAGACGATTGGTACGCCCTGCGAAGACAGCGGAAGCGGGTGGTGATGCCAAGCGAACAGGACCGCTTGGAGGAGGATCGCAAAAACGGCGAGAAGCGCCGTCCCGCGGCGCGGCGCCGGCGGACTCGGCTTGGCAGTCCAGGTCCCCATGGCCAAGCTCAGATGCACGTCAGTACCCCCGGCGGCATAACGATACAGTATAACAATCGCCCCGCCCTGCGAAGCCCTTTCCCGGTAGCGGCTCCCCGTCCTATCTTGAAGGGCACCGAACGGGAGGAAGCCCGATGAGATCTGCTCTTGCTGCCGTCCTAATTCTGGTTTTCTTCTCTTTCTCGAGCGAATTGCGCGCCGCCGGGGGCGATCTCGAGGTGATCCTCGCTGCCGATGTTTCTCGCAGCATCGATGACGCAGAATTCGAGCTGCAGCGCAAAGGCTACGCCGCAGCGCTGACCGATCCGCGCGTCCTAACCGCTATCCACGCCCGAGCGAACGGAGTGGTCGGTGTGTGTTTCATCGAATGGTCCGGCGAAGAGGACCAGCAGGTCGTGGTCGACTGGACGCAAATCCATGACGAGGAGGATGCCGGCAGCGTCGCCGCGGCCATCCTGGCCGCACCGCGCTCGTTTATGGGGCGGACCTCGATCAGCGCCGCGATCGATTTCGCAATGGCGCGCTTCGCCGCGGCGAGGTGGCAGGCCAACCGGCGCGTCATCGACATCTCCGGCGACGGAACCAACAATTCCGGCCGCGCCATAACCGAGGCCCGCGATCAGGCAATCGCCGGCGGCGTTACCATCAACGGGCTGGCGATCATCAACGACAAGCCCAATTTAGGCTACTCCGCCCACACCCAGCCACCCGGGGGTTTGCCCCTTTATTACAAACAGAACGTAATCGGCGGACCCAACGCCTTTCTGCTCGTCGTCCAGGATTTCAATTCCTTTGCCGACGCGATGGCGAACAAGCTCGCCAAGGAGATCGATGTCGCCGGGAGCGCCGCTGAGCGGCGGGTATCGTCCTTGCGGCGATGGTCCGAGTAGAGATCCTCGCCACGCGGCACTGGAGGCGCCTCTGACACAGAGACAGCGATGAGCCGTTACCTGATCACCTCCGCGCTGCCCTATATCAACGGCATCAAGCATCTCGGCAATCTCGCCGGCTCGATGCTGCCGGCGGATGTGCACGCCCGGTTCCGGCGCATGCAAGGCCACGAGGTCCTGTTCATCTGCGCCACCGACGAACATGGCACGCCGGCGGAACTCGGCGCCCTCGAGGCGGGGCTCGATGTGCGCAGCTATTGCGATCAGCAACATTCCTTGCAGCGTGACGTCTGCGCTCGCTTCGGCCTGTCGTTCGACTTCTTCGGCCGCTCCTGCAGCCGGCAAAATCGCGAGCTGACCCAGCATCTCGCCGAGCGCCTGGAGAAGGCCGGCCTGATCGAGGAACGGACCACCCCGCAGGTCTACTCCATCGACGACCAACGCTTTTTGCCCGATCGCTATGTCGAAGGAACCTGTCCGGTCTGCGGCTACGAGAACGCGCGCGGCGACCAGTGCGACAATTGCAGCTCGCTGCTCGACCCGGTGGATCTGATCCGTCCGCGGTCGAAGATCTCCGGGTCAGAGCGCCTCGAGGTCCGGGACACGACGCATCTCTTCCTGTTGCAGGACCGGATGGCCGAGCGCATCCGCGCCTGGGTGGATGCGGCGCAGGAATGGCCATCTTTGGCCCGCTCGATCGCCTATAAATGGCTCGACGAAGGGCTGCAGCCGAGGGCTATCACGCGCGATCTCCACTGGGGCGTGCCGGTCACAAAAAACGGACGGCCGCGTCCCGGTTTCGATAATAAGGTATTCTACGTCTGGTTCGACGCTCCGATCGAGTACATCGCCGCGACCGCGGAGTGGGCGGACGGGACCGGCGGGGAATGGCGTCGGTGGTGGCTGCTTCCGGAGGGCGCGGGTGACGTCACCTATGTGCAGTTCATGGGCAAGGACAACGTCGCCTTCCACACGGTGAGCTTTCCCGTGACCCTGTTGGGCAGCGGCGAACCGTGGAAGCTCGTCGATCGTCTGAAGGCGCTGAACTGGGTGACCTGGTACGGCGGGAAGTTCTCGACCTCCGAGCGGCGCGGCGTCTTCATGGACCAGGCCCTCGACCTACTGCCGGCCGATTACTGGCGCTGGCGATTGATGGCCAACGCGCCCGAGAATGCCGACAGCGCCTTCACCTGGAGCGACTTCCAGAACGGGGTCAACGCCGATCTGGTCAATGTGTACGGCAATTTCGTCAACCGGGTGGTTCGCTTCGGCGAGGCGCGCTTCGCCGGCGTCGTGCCCGACGGCGGGACGCCGGGACCGCTCGAACAGGCGCTGTTCGACGACCTGGATACCCGCCTGCGCGCGCTGACCGAGCATCACGAGGCCATGGAGTTCAGGCGCGCCACGGCGGAAACGCGGGCCATCTGGGCAGCCGGAAACCAGTATCTCCAGCGTGCAGCGCCGTGGTCGGCGATCAGGGCCGATGTGCCGGCCGCCGCCTGCAGCACCCGCACGGCGCTGAACCTCGCCTGCGTCATCGCCCGGATATCGTCGCCGTTTTTGCCCGACACGGCGCAATCGATCCTGCGCGCGTTCGGGGTGGCGGATCGCCCGCTCGTCTGGCCTGCGACGGCGGCCGTTGCGCTCCTCGACGAGTTGCCGCGGGGCATGCCGGTGGCGCATTTGCCGCTGCTGTTTCGCCGGATCGAGGATACCGAGATCGCCGACTGGGCCGCGCGGTTCGGCGGCGACCAGTGACTGCAGGGGATTCGCCTAGCCGGTAATACAGCGTTGGACTACGCTGCTATCCCGTCATACCGGCGAGGGCCGGCACCTATGATTGGGATAGGTCCCGGCCTTCGCCGGGAAGACAAGGAAATATTACATCCTTCTCAGTCAAGTTGTGCAATCTCATTTTCGAGACGGGGCTCTAGTTTAGAGGGGCTGGATAGATCCAAGGCGGCTTTTTTTGTTTAATGCGGCAAAGCCGTGGATGGCAGGGCTGATCCTCAGCGCGCCACATCGGTTCATATCGATTGGCGGATATTCCCGGAACACATTGGTGGACGAGGACGGGCAAGGGCTCGCCTTCGTCGGCGCGGCGCTCGGCGAGAACGTCCCGCTCCCGACATTTGCTCCGGTCGCCCTGCCCCCGGTTTTATCCGCACCTGTCGGGCCACCGGCGAGGTCGCGCCGACTCCGGACCTTCCCGCCTTAGCCGCGCAACGGGGAGGACCGGCCCTCAGCGGACCTTCAGCGCGCTTCCGACTGCCGCGCGAAAGATGATGGTCACGTTCGGCTCGACTACCCGCCGGTCCATTTGCAACCGCTGTCGAACAAAATCTCCCGACACCCCCAGTGGAGCCTGTGTACTAATTTGCGATCGGACTAAGAAATCTAAGGTTCGTCAAGATTAGGCTGGGGAATAAGTGTGAGCCAAGGCGTCGGATTTGGTTTAATGACCTGCGCTCTGGCCGCCGTCCACGTGAAGGATTTCGCCAGTCACGAAGGGTGCCGACTCGAGGTAAAGGATCGCGCTGACAATGTCGGAGATTTCGCCCATATGGCCGACGGGGTGCAGGGCATCGAGTTGCGCATACGTGTCGACGGGGTTCATCGGCGATTTGATGATCCCCGGCGCGACGGCGTTCACCCTAATACCGCGCCTTGCATACTCGATCGCGAGCGATTTGGTCGCGGCGGCCAGGCCGCCCTTCGTAAGGGACGCGAGCACCGAGGGTACGCCGGCGATCGCGTGATCGACCAGGCTCGTCGTGATCTGCACGACATGGCCGCTGCCTTGCTTCTCCATCTCGGCGACGGCGAACTGCGTGATGTGAAAGAACCCGGCGACGTTGACGCCCAGGATCGCCACGTAGTCGGCCTCGGTGTACTCGGTGAACGGTTTGGCGATGAAGATGCCGGCGTTGTTGATGAGCGTGTCAATCCGCCCGAACCGGGCCACCCCTTCGGAGATCGCACGCTCGGCCGTCTTCCGATCGGCGATGTCGCCGGGCACCGCGAGGACTTGATCATCGTCCGACGGTCTGATCGAGCGCGCGGTCGCGACGACCTGGTAGTTGCGATCGCGGTACGCCCTGACGAGGGCCGCGCCAATGCCCTGCGAGGCACCGGTAATAACAGCAACTTTCTGGTCGGTACCCATAGCAAACCTCCTTCTTCTGAAGATCGTGGGACAAAGGCCGATCGGGCCGCGTGGTAAAGGTTGGTCTGAAGGCGTCATCAGTCGACCGGTGCGAAAAGTCTCCCTTCACAGCGAACCGGAGAGACGCTTCAATATTGCTTTAGCATCCCCCATCATGGTCTCTACGACATCCTTCGCCGGCCGGATCTCGTGGATAAGGCCGACACCTTGACCAGCTAGCCACGGCATCTCCTCCCAGTCGCCGTCGGTGTCGGCGGTCGGCAGCAGCACGTTGAACTTGCGCATTTCTGTCTCCTGCCCGAGAAATATCGTCCGCCCGATCACCGGGAGATCGTCGCGGACAGTTGGGACCTCGGCGAGACGGTCCGTCCATTCATCGACCACCCGGTTGCGCAGGACCCGCATCGGATTGAAAGCTGGCCATTCAGGGCCGAAGATCGACGAGAGCACGGTCTGCTCGCCTTTGCCTTCCACGAGGCGCCGCTTGTG